>JAABUP010003072.1_pt1 | contig 30311 bp, 25 predicted proteins | sample 5559201 | NCBI WGS metagenome assembly JAABUP01 (sample SAMN10711887, study PRJNA513373) | rock metagenome | isolation source: Antarctica rocks | place: Antarctica | reverse complement strand
TCCTAACATCTCTAATACATCACAAGTATCTAACTCAGCACACACAACTTTAAGTGCAAGTTCAACAGGCCATGAGTCTGGCTGATGCATGTCCATCTGGATACCACTATGACCTGAATTGTCTGCTTTGTTTCTAGACTTTGAGAAGTTCTAAAACCTTGCTGTCGTCCCAATCATCATCGTCAATTTACACTCTTACGGCACAGAAGCCCTGCGCGGCAGGCACTTTCAAGAAGCCCACACGAGTTCCGCTGAGGCTGTGGCATTGGCAGTCTGCAGTTCAGAAGTCTGCATGCCGCTGGAGGTAAAAGAGAAAGCCAGGGCCAGAGTGGCCACTGGAGCATCTAGCCTCTAGGGCCTAGAGGGCCTGAAGGAGGGTCAGGGCTCGAGGGAATGTGTTTGAATTCGAGCCTACTTCTAGGTCCCACATGGTTGTATTAGGATGTACCTTAAGGTAGGTACCTTAAGCAGCAATCTAATCTGTCCATCTCTATGGCTAACAACCATGATATTAACTATTGTAATCTAAAGGTATGTTCAACACAGAGTTCTAACACTTGAGTCAACATGAATTTGAATCTCAACATAAGGTAGTAGTGAAATGCCTTAAGCAACCATAGACAACCCGGTAAGGTATCTTGTTTTAAATGGTACAGAAGACAACACCTTCCCAAGTGCCTCCAAAATCTCTTACTAGTACTTTGTTCTCTTTCAGCTGGTTCATATTACATTGGGACTTTCTATGACTGGGGCCCTTGCGCGAGCGGTAGATATACTCTGTACATCGTGATTGTGTGTCTATGAACAGATGCGGTTGACTGACACGCTCCCTCAAGAATGAAAAAAGCACATGAACATCAATAGAGATGACCTTCTCCTGAGGTGGTTTGGTGTCTTCTTCTTGGACAGACATCAACTGACGCCTCTCCATCGGTGCTTCACTTGGCCACCACCAGCTCATTCTTGCCTTTGCACTTTCACTCACCATGTTGATAGACTCTTTTGGAAGTTCTATCTTTGAAAGCTGCGGCACCTGTTCACACTCTCTCATACTCTGTTCATCTGACTCAGCAGACAATTCATAAATAGGGTTATCCTCTCTTTCACCCACCTTGAAGAAACAGAGACACCATTGCAAGAACATTGTGCAAATCAGCAGTCTTGTGCGAGTACGGATGAGGAGCCAATGTATATAATCAGGGTATCCTGTTCTATTACCCTTTACAAATTGAAGCGTGTGGTCAGATGACACCTTCTTTGGTCATGGGGCAAGACGTCATCAAGACCGAATCTTGGGCCGCCAGAAGCCGTATGCCACCTAGGTACATTCGAGAAAGATGCTGCCTCCAATCCCCATGCCTTTGGCCCGCTTTTTCGTTGGTTAACAGCTCCGGAAACGGGCGAAGTATTCCAGAATCGGGCGCACGAATTCAGGGTTAGGTTAATCAAGTTTGTGCTGGCTAAGCGCGCCACAAACGAGTATCTTCTAAGCCAGGCAATGCTCAGACCTGTCTGAATAAGGTAGTGATGATGCCGAAGTGAAGACATTAGTCACCCATTCGATGGCGACAATCCAGGTTTCACAATTCGGGAAAGAGAGCTTCAATTGAAGCTATCTGATGAAGCAAAGCTATGTAAACTAGTAGAAGGAATAGCTTGCGGAAACGATTCGTGTATCATTAAGGTAAGGTAGTGTCTTAGGTAGCTAGTCTATACCTTGGGTATGAAGCCTCTTTGATAACCCTGCGAACGGCAAGGAAAATGTTTTATCTGTAGCAAATCCCCGCATCCTCCCGAAACCTTTGTAGGGCTCCGAAACCACTAAGGCAACGAAATGAGGCTGACAAGATCATCCGGAAATGGTACTGGGTCCTACGGTAACTTAGTAGGTAGGCATCGGTAAGCGGCTCTATGTGGTCAGCTCATTCTTGGGATTTAATATTAATACCTAAGGTACCTTAAGGTAGGTACCTACCTTAAGTAGTAATCCGCTAGTGCCACTAAGTACCTACCTTAGGTGTCACAATTAGGAGGTATTGCGTATGGTTGATTCGTTATCATTAGTCTATTGCTACTCTATAAGAAAAGTGAATCTATTTATATTAAGCTTTTCGGCATAAGAAAGAACCTTTTTCCATAGAGCAAACTGTTTGCTTAGCAAACTCCGCATCCTTCCGAGACACCCTTGTAGGGTTTCAATATCAAACCCCTGTGGGGTGCCTTTCCTTTTCGAATAAGGCATGGACTTTCTGACATTAGGTACCTTACCTTAGCTGGTGTCAGGTAATCATGTTAATGCAGCAGTGAGTTGCTTACCTACCTAGATAGTAGTTTGAATGTACTCCGTAATCTAGGTAATTCAAAACACTACACTAACATCATGCTAAAGTAATACCTTAGGTCAGCACATAACTGTAGGTACCTTATGGGAATTATATGGTAGCTTAACAGCATGTCAACACATAGTACCAAATTGAGTTCAAGATTCAAACTATTTTGTATTCAGATAAATTCTAAAACACACTTCAATTACTATGATTTCTCAATAAACACAAAGTTAAAAGCTCAACATCAAGTTTAAATTTCAAAATAATGTTTATTGATGTGTTAACATATAGGTTATAAGAAAATTAAAGTAAATAAAGAATATTATATTCAACATTATGTCAACATATATTTCAACATATAATTAAGATATTAGAATTATGTTGACTCTTAATTAAAATTAAAATGTTTTGACAATAGTAATATGTCAAGTTGAACTTTATGTTGAGTTTTTTTTTAAAAAAAAAAATTCTAAGTTAAAGAACAGTATGATATATTAATCTTGCATATACAAAATTATGTGAATTTTCTATTTTTAAAATAATTTTTATCATGATGTTGATATTTATAAAGTACAACCTCTAGCGAGTTTTTAGACACATGACTTTTATGCTTAGTAATAAATTTTAAAATTTTAAAAATGAATTTTTATCAAATTTTATTTTGAAACTTATTTTTAAACAACACAAAACTGAAATTACAACATAATTTTAGTTCTAACATTGTGTTTTCTGCAATTTTATGTTAAAAAAAATATATGTTGATATTTTAAATTATTTTCATTCTAATATATAATTAACACTATATTAAAATTTCAAAATGATGTCAAAACACAGTCTTAATACAGTCAAACTGAACAATATTCTAACATTATGTTTTTTGCTCATATCATCCCCATAAGGTAGGTATTGTGAGCCAATCTTAGCTGTGATAGATTCCCTTCTATGAAACGCTGTGCTGTTGGTACTCTTAAGCCTCTTCAACGTTAAGTATATATGGAAAGCTTACTTGTCTTCGGCACAATTATTCAATAGATGCGGTACTAAGTCTCTTCTAGTGGAAGCATCATCCTTTCAGTGTCATAATGCCACCGCGGTATCAAAATCAACACTTGCGGTCACGTCTGTGCTTCAAGCTCTGGCTTAGGCGCTCTAAAGGGTCTGCGTTCTGCCATGGGATGTCGACAAGACGATATATCTGTGTAAGCCTCATTCCCTACAAGTCCCGAAAAGAGAGGCGCTGCATATACCAATTTGCTGACACAGAGTGGCGGTCGTGGCAATTCTCATCCCTGTTCATTCGGCTTGGAATGATGATTCGTAACAATGGCGTGTCTGATGGCTTATTCTTGTCAATGTTCCTTGCATATACCGCTCTGTTTGACTATCCTTGACTGAAGCAGGGCTTGGCCTGTCTAGTCTGGGATGCAGCAGCGGTGAATAATCGGCCAAATCTTAGTCTGCCATGAACCCATTGATCTGCCAGAGTATGCATAGAACAGCTTCAAAGTCTTGAAGAATAGTGGCCATTAATTCTGTCTCAGATGTAAATTGTGCTTATATGATATGCCCCATACTCGGTCGGGATTGGTGTTGAGTGCACCCAAAAAAAAATCCATTATGAGGCTCTCAAGTGTTTTAAATTTGTCATGCTCTGACAACTGCCTAGATATGAACACTGCTTACTCCCAACAGCAGTGGAGATGCAACTGGTGGCCACTGCAGACAGACACCAGTGTCTGATTTTGACCAGAAGGACATCTAAATGCTGATGTTTAGCTGGACCGGCAATCCCTACTCAGATCAAAACTTAGCAGTCCGTCATACAGTGAAGGCTGCCCAGCGTCGTTGGTTGACAATCCGGGACTTTTCTGAGGTCTTGAGCTTCAAAATATGTTTCATGAGAAATTAGCCATGCCGCCCAAGATATTATTCAAGCAATCCGGTCTGAGGACTAGTCGCGGCAAGTTGAACAGCAAGCCATCACATTTTAGAATGTGGTTCAAAGGGTGCGGAAGGCAATTTTGAGAGAAATGAGGAAACACTGAAGACCAGGAGGTGAAACAAAGACAATAGATTGGGCGTGGTTTAAGTAGCCACACCAACTTGCTAAGCCAAGGGCGGTCGTGTCTCAAATGCATCATCCGAAGGTGTCTAGAAATATGAGGACACATAAATTAAATTTCTCGGTTGTTTTTTGTCAGAAAGGATTCTGGGTCAAACAAAATGACACTCACCCGTCAAAGCTCCTAGCTGGCAAATACCTCAAACCATGACCAGAAAGGCAAAACTTGGCGGAGCTCAAAGAAGACGCCTCATCCCAACTCTCTAGCTCTTCTTCACCTTGATGTGGGGCTCTGATATCTTGCTTTCAGTCCCTTCCTTCTTCGACCCGAGGTTCACAGTGCTTGATACCTCTTGCAGCACAGATATGCATTGGGCACTGAAATCCATGCATTCATCCCTCTGTTCCTGAAGGATCTGCATAAGTTCCTCGTCTTTGTGACTTTTATCTAGATAATAGCGCTCTAAGTCGACTAGACGCCGTTGTAAGACGGATTTGTCGTAGGTTGCAGAACGTAACCTGCTCACGAAGCGGCGCTTCTTGCAGCGAAGTCTTCTGTTTTGTGCCAGCAAAGTCTCTCATTGTGGCCGAGACCTGTTCTGCTCGGACGGATCAGCCCTTCATTGTTGTCTGCCATGGGTATACATATCTCCTTGATTCACGTGGCCTTTGAAGCCGACGCAACTGACTACTTATCTTTGACTTCACAAGACGACGCAAGTGTGGGTGAGGCGTTTGTAAGCAGATACCATGACATTTGAAGCGGCGAGAGAGATAGAGCCCGTGTGCCATCAATGATGATTGTTTGTCATCTCTTATGACGCTGCCACTCAACGTCTACAACATGTCCCAGACCCTCGTCCTCCTGCCATTGCATAAACTTGCTCCTCTCAAGCTACTGTTTCAGCAAAGGCAGTACGAAGATGGGGAGTTTGCAAGCGGGATGCGATTTCATGCGCAGAACAATGTGATTACCCTAAAAAGGTTGCGGCAGTTTGTCGACCCTTGGTACGATTTCAGCGAGGTTTCCTAGGGTATAGACTTTAGAAGTTCTACATAAGGTTCAATCATCACTATTATAATATTGACGGAAGCACTCCAATCACTTAGATTACCTATAGATATAAGGTAAGGTAGTGGCAGCAGATAAGGCACCTACCTAAGGTACCTGTACCTAGGTACCTGTACCTCTCAGAGATACCTAAGGTTAGGTAGGTAAGGTACCTAAGGTATGAGTTCGTGGCTAGCGCTGGCTCATAATCCGTCAAAGAGAACGATACCTTATGAAGTGACTCAAATTGTACCTACCTAGGTAGGTAAGGTTGACGGCTCTCACTGTTTTTCTCAGTAAGCCTTGTTCCTCCGCTTTTTCAACACTTCTTGTTACCCACGTACTACCTATTTCTCACTTACCTAACCTAAGGTACCTTATACATTTTAGTTCACACGCAGGTTGACAATTTCGCGATAGGGCACGCAATTCACTAAGCGCTCAAGCTCAGCCAGACATCTCTGCACTACACCCAACCTTTCAATCGCTCACCTTCTTGAACAACATTGCAGCATAGTAACGTGTTTGTGTCAGTTCTCACATTCTACAAAGCTCACCACTGCAACTACTCACTAGACAAATCTCTTCAGTCCCAAACCTATCTTACCTTACTTTACTCTCGTCATATGAGGACCGAACTTCGGCACTCATCATGAGTTACTTCACAATGGCTTCAATTGATGCTTTGAGCACAGTCTTCAATAAGCCAGACTTCAGTCTCAATGACAATGATTTCATCACTCTTAAATCTGTCAGAGAGGTTGCAACTTTAGATGATCATTGTTGAAAACTACAAGCCGTTCACCTGAACAAGTGATGCTTTATTCCGCGCACTCTAAAGAAAGACCTGTATGGCAAGTTGCAACCCTTTCCGAGCAACGGTTGGTCGCAATTATGCGATGAAATTGTGGGGGATATCAGAGGGTCTTCATTTTGTCTGACCAGAAGTTCATGAGAAGTAGATCTACCATATCGTCTTTAGTCTCGATAATATCAATATGTACATCTGGCTTACTTTTCAATCTTTGAGGGTTCATTTCCTTGCATTCATCCTCAGCAGCTAGAGGTGGCCAAGCAGTGCTCCAAGAAGCATAAGAAGAGCGGCGCAGATGGTAAGGACAACTCAAGCATTGAATTCAGTCCTCCTTCCCATCAAGTGAAGAAGTCAAAACCCATGAAGCCACCGAAAAGGCCCTTCTCATACATCAGAAGCCTTAAACGTTCAGAACTCTTTAGCGGTAAAAAAACACGAATGACTTGGGTTAGTGTGTTACTCAAAAGCTCAATGATCTCAATCCCCGCAGGTCAACACAGGTACGACAATGACGCCGGAAACTTACTACCTACAACTAACGTTCAGTAGTAACCAAATTTGTACCGCCTCTATCCGCCAGTTCCCACCGCGTCTGTGGATGTGACTCCTTGATGTTTGACGTGAAGGTGCATCACTTGAGAATTGCCAGCATTGCACCTTCGGTGGATCGTCTTCGTCGATGTATGGTTCCCCTTAGTGTCGGTGACGTTTGAGAGGCGTTGTGGGACGGCACAGGCTCGGAAATCTTGACTGGAGATGTTGGTTGAACACCATGCCCAGTCACATGCAAGTTGAAGGAGGAGGTGCCAGCTAGACAGTTCTCAAATTCGGCATTATTCTTCATAAAGCTACACAGACAGTGATGATGTACTACTGAAGGCTGTTCATGTTGATGAGAGTTGGAAGACGTGGGCATGGGCGCCTCAGAAAAGCAGATACAGCATCAAGAAAGAACTGAGTGTGCTGACAGCTGGGTCGCAACGTCAGGACAAGAAAGTTGTATGCTAATTTTAATCTCAGATATCTTTAAAACACACACTTAGCGGCTTCTATGGCAACGCGCTAATGCAGTAAACAATTACGATTACCTTAATCAATAAGTCAACCTCGTCTCAATGATTATCGATAGGAAAACACAAATAGAACACTCTGAATCAAAGTTTGCTCTGCTGGTTGTATGTCTTTCAATGTTTTCAAAATGCGCTCGCCGGCATCATTGACATTGATACTGCACTGCGTAACAGCAAGAGAACATCATGCCTATTTCAAGATGGCTGGTTTCCTGTTTCTTCGTCATCTTCATATGATATAAACTTTGGCTACCTTAATATGTTTCTTCTGTCTTGTTGAATCAATGTTTTGACAAGGTCATCTTTCCGGGTCAAGAGTCCGACCGGTGTGAGACGAACCCTCCAACCGCTGCTTATGTTCAACTTTTCCAATATCTACCCAGACTGTGCGCTGTACTGATTGAAAGGTCGACTAACGTTTCTTCACAGCACATAGCCCCGCTATTTGCAAGTCCTTTGTCTTCTCATACTACTACTACATTTGACTCCAAGATGTCCGCCGCCATTTCACTTCTGTCAGTTATTGCTGAATCCTACCTTGAGTGCTTGTGTGCTCAACAAACTATCACTGGCTATACTCTCAGGAGAGGGCTTTCCGTTGTATAGCTCAGGGTTGAATTGATGAAATCCCGGTGAAAAACAGAATACACAACAACGCCCATTCTATTTACGCACAGCACAATAATGGTGGCGCTCATGGCTTCACCACTCAATTCAAACATTTCTGTAACCGGGCTGTCAATCACATCTTCACAAACAGCTTTGTTGACTTTTCCGTCAGATCTTACTCAATCAAGTGGCGGGGTTTCGGTAGCAGTGTTGGTCATAGCAACAGGAGCACCTTCCGTACCAATCACACCTGTCAGCTTTTCCTCAGAAACTGCTACAATAGTGAAGACACCTCACACTGCAGCATATACATCAAGCGCTGTGCCAGTCAAAACTGGTCAACTTACAACTAATCAAGTCGGTGGTATAGCTGTAGCCGGGATTGCTTCTACAAATATAGTGTTTGATCTGATGCTTTTCATTTATTGTCTTCAACAAGAAAGAGTCTCAAGAGAGCAGAAGAGACAATCACTGTGTAAGATTGAGGAGCCGCCTCTCAGAACAAATCAGGACCATAACTTCTTGAGACCACCGCCTCCACCTTTTAAAGACGATGCTGAGACTGATGATGAAGGCACCACTGAGAAAGCTACTTCAAGAATGGCGCAAGGACCCAGAGAGCGTCCCATGAATAGCTGACGTTGAAGCTTTTGAAGACAAACTCCCAACCTGAGTGATATTGAAGCTCCTTTTGCACTTGAATCGATATACAACCTGTCTCCTCAGGACGGTACAAGTTGCAGAACCACATTGGAGCTTCTACTCAATAAACCAACTTATTCTCTCTTGCCACAACCGTTGAACCCCCATTGAAGTGCGACTACAGTCATTGAGAAAGACTTGAATGACGTTCATAAGAGCAATTGTAACCTACGCACACAAGCTTCGCAAGGATGCAACGCTGTTGTTACAAGCCAGTCACGCCAGCATCCCCATTTGCAGAGTTTACTACGTTCCCAGCAATACCACTCAGCTGGTACTGTTGCACTTATGTACAGTACAAGAAGAGGCCGTCGTTTCCCCCGTGAGTATTCCATAAGCATGAAACAACAGCTTCATGGCAAGCAAAGAGGTCTACAGCCGGCTCATCAGCCGTACACAGTTTGAATATCAGCAAAGTCGTGTTATTCAGCGGCATGTATGCCTGAACGCCCCAGTCCGCCAAACTTTCCCCCTCATATTTTTCAGCTGACTGCAGCGCGCTCAAGCAACTATTTGAGTAATGAGTCGCTAGCTAGATCTGAACAGCAACTGATTCAATCGTCCTGTCTAGCATCTCACGGCCCTAGATGGTCAGAAACAAGCTTTGAAAGTGCTGGCAGAAATGAGTCTTCTTGCGCGGAGACTCTTTTGTTGGTCGCTGAGGCATCGCATAAACCACCATTCTGGGCTTAATTATCCTCACGTTCGCATTCAGCTTCTATAGTCAAGAAAGTGGGATTTTACCCGCCTGAGACCGACAGTCAGCAGGTCTTCTTGATGGAGACTAGAAACATCACCGACCTCTATGAGGTAACTCAGACCCGTGACAGCATTCCTTCAACATTGCTGGCAAAGGGAAGAGGAGACACAGCAGCCGCTGAGCTAAAGAAGGGCCTAAGGTTGCAATGAGACAGTAATGCTATTCCAAAAATCCTGAATGGTCGTCAATAGACCTGGGGTTGAGAATCTAGCACGGGGTCCAAAAGGCGCTGCTCGCCAGTACAATATGACCTACAATGAAGGACCAAGATTTGTATAATGAACGAAATACTGCACCATCTAGCATGGAGTCGAAAGCAATGTTCAGTATAACTATCAGTTTTACCCATCAATATACAGAAATAATCATATAATTCGTGAAAAACCCGTCCCCCAATTCAAAACCAAGACCATGAACAACGCCACGTTCACCGGGATAATTCATCTGAGGTGCAGATGAGCGGTAGGTCTAGCGCCTCAGGGGCGGCAGAGTTTAGGTAGTCTATCTATTCATACAACATTACAGTAAGAAAGAACTGATGATCTATTCACATCACAGCTGCCCTAGCGCTGCTTATTCAATTGGCACCTTCAAAGTAACTGATTTCTTATGGTTTTTGAATTGTTGTCTGATTGCAACCACTCAGTTTCAGTAGCTTTGGGTCAGTGTCAAAGTCCTGCTTCTTCTTGTCTACCCTCATTATCAGACACATCACCCGGTACTGCTTCACAGCGCAGTCAGCATTGCCCAGTCGGCCTTTCTATTATACTATGCCTGCTGAGATAAGTTGAAATCACTGATTTGATGACCGTCGGCATCACTTGCATGAGCATGTAAGTTCAAGTGTTCGTTCGGCATGGCGACTTCCCATCTCCTGCTCAGAGTTCCTTCGTCATTCTTTGAGACTCTCTTGTTTCTGAATAGGCAGTCATGAGGGTATTCTGACCTCTGTCCTTGCTTGTGCTTCGCAATTTATGTCGCCACTCAAGCTCATTCAGAGCACTCATCCCCTTCCCACATCGCCAATCATAGCTATAGTTTAGGCTTCATTCTCTTGCACCACTTGGTGGTGGCTGTTTTTCTGTCTATTCATGCAAAGGCAGTGGTGAACGCGGCGATGCAGGGGGTGTGATGAGAACATATCAGTCACACAGGGTCCTGACAGGTGGAGGGTTGTGGGAGCAAATTGAGAAAATATGTTGTGTTGAAGTTGAAGCTCACTTTGAACCCCCAAGCTCACTATAGAACTTGTCAATCACTGCTGCAAAAGCTCTCAACCTTCTCACCACATATCATTCAGACATCTTTTCCTTGTGTGTCTGATCAACAATGCATCTCAATCTTTGCACAGTGTACAATTTGTCAAATCACTGTCATGATGTCTGATTCTGACAACACTGTTGGTGACAGAAGTGGCAGTAATAGCAAAAGTGTCAATCTCTTCACTGTGCACTGAATATGAAATTGTTTCAACAATGATCTACATTAGAAATCTTGCATGAAGCCCTGCTTCTGAGAGTTTGCTGAGCACACCAAGCAAAAACAACAGCATCTGCCTACAACACATACAAATGGAGCCTCAATCAGGCATTTGGAAATGCCACAGAATGTTGATCACCGGGATCATGATGCAGAAAAGGTTCTAGAGGATCATCATCTATGATACTTGCAAGGACCTTTTACAGTACATGGCTCATTTGTGCGTGATGGGTCTAAGTCATCTTTCATCTCCACATTCTCCGTATCCTCCGTTGATTACTCGCTCATAGAGGATGGAATGACGTTGTTTGGTGTTTTCACGCCCTGTTTCTCAACGGCAGATGGATCTTTCACTTACAATGGGTTCAAGTTGTCTTGGATTCCTCCGTCCTCTGTATCATCTGTTGATTGCTTGCACACAGGTGATTGAATGACGTTGTTTGGCGTAGCCACGCACGGCTTCACAATGCTTGATCGCTCATCTGCGTGGGATGCGTCCAAGTCGTTCCTTATTTCCAAGTCCTCTGTATCAACCGTCGACCCCTCACCCATAGAGAATGGAATGACGTTGTCTGGTGTTTCCACGCCCAGTTTCTCAATGGCAGATGGCTTGTCTGCGTGGGATGCGTCCCAGTCGTCTTGCATTTCTAAATCCTCTGTATCAACCGTCGACCCTTCACCCATAGAGGATGGAATGACGTTGTCTGGTGTATTCATGCCCAGGTTCTCAATGGGAGATGGCTCACCTGCATCGGATGCGTCTCAGTTGTCTTGCACTTCTGAATCCTCCGTATCAACCCTCGACCCCTCACCTGTAGAGGATAGAATAACGTCAAATCATGTACTCATGCCCAGCTTCCTGATTGCAGATGGCTCATCTGTGGTTGTCATATTGCCGTTTCTTCTACACCCAAGTTTAACTTGACAGATCTCACACACTTAGACCTGTGTGCTGAATCCCAAACTGTCTCACCATCTATGAAGTTGACATCCCCATTAGCACAACTCTCATGAAATCGTTAAAGAAAACGGCGGCGGCGAGGGGGGTTTCGGCTTCGTCAGGCGTTTCGTGGTTAGGCGGAACATCTTCGTCTGGGCTGTATGCCTCATTTGATCCGACAAAGTAAGCGGAGCGAGCTGGTGGTAAGGCTTTGTTGCAGCAAGTTCATTGAGGCTTTGAAGGGTATTCAATGCGACGAGGTTGTCGCTCACTGCCAGCCAAATTGTATGTGACGGGCGACTCGGTGGTTTTGATTCGTAGCCTCGATATTGCGTTTCATAGCCTCAATTCAGAGTGTTATTTGACGAGTATTTGAGGCGATGGGGTTGTCGCTTGTTCGCAGCGAAATCATATGGTAACTGGCGATTCGCTTTCTCTTTAGTCGACCGCGAGACTTACTTGTCAATTTGCATATCTTGCATTGCATTGAGCGTGGCATGGCGCTGGCGGAATAATGGCTACTGAACGCTGGCACGGCATGATGGATTGGCTGTTTCGGCGCTCAAATTGAGGATGGCACGTTAAGGGGTTTTGCTATTTCGCCGCTGGAATTGAGGCACCCGATCTGGCTGTTGTCTTTGTATACAAGTCATCTAGCATGAACGAATACCTTTGTTCATCTTATTAAATAGTGACTCCGCAGTGATGTGAATTTGACTTGTGTTCACATCAACCTTCATGTCAACCTCTACGTCAACGTCAACCTTAACCTCTACCTCAACCTCAACCTCTATGACAATATCCGCATTCAGTCTACACGTGAAGGTAGGTTCACAAATCTTCATGTTGAATTGCATCAGACTCATATTGACACCAGACAGGTAAAATGGACAACTCCAACACGCCACATTGCTCTTTTGCGGACAGAATTTAGAAACATTTAGCACAGATGAGGGCAGAGATTGAGCTATCAAATATCAACAACACACAGCCACAAGAACTGTTTCGCGCAGAGAATTCATCAGAAGATAATGAGATGGAGAGAGCAATGCAACAATGCTGCTGGTAGTCATATAACTTCTCTCAGTTGTTGCACAGACACTAATCCAGATATTCTTTCAGCAGCAAGTGCAGAGAACTCGACCTTATCAGCTTCACGGCTCAACAACAATAGCAACATTTCACTTTCATCGCTCGTTGCTCTTATCAGCCACACGGCTGCAGTCAGCGAGCTGTCTGAAGCACGGAGCAAAAGCATGAGCATTTCTTCAGGGTCTGAGCCAGATGAGGTGAAAGATGAAACAGCTGCGGGCGCTGCACAGCTCAATAAGAAGAAAGAACAAGCCAGACAGACAGCACATCAGGTGAAGGATCAACAAGGAGCTGAGATTGCAGCATGGTTCAATCTTGAAGCTGAATTTGTTCAGCAAGAAGAACGTCAGCACAAAGAAATCAATCCTTGGACCACTCTTCGCAACCCACCCCCTTTATCAAAAATGAAAGCAAGAGACACCACACAATCTTCAAAGATTGCAGAGGTTCTGTCTCGCCACATGCCTGTCAAGCTTGACAATGACAGTTGAAATGTGAAGCAAGAAGAATTGGAAGGTTGTGGCCAGCTATTCACGCCGTCGCGGGGCCCCTGTTTACCTTAAATTGATTACAGCACTTGAAGCCTTCAATTTCTTGTCTACAGACAAGCGTGGATCTTTTGTCAAAAATGACTCTGTGCAGTACTATCCAGATGTGAATATCTGGGACCTCAAACGCCAGATAGCTCTTGCATATTATTGCGAACAAGCAACGCGGCTAGAGATACCGAATATTGCTGCAGGGCTATTCAAAATGAGTCTCTTTGTATCTTGGCTGGAATCCTCCGCGGCAGCCAGGTGTCACAGAAAAGAAATCACAAGAGAATCATTATGAAAAGGTTCGAAAGAGTCTAGAGGGCAAAGGAGTGAACATCATGAGCCTAGACATCACCACTAGATCAGCAGTTTCTATTCCTGTGATGCTGTTGTTCGCCGTTCACAGAGGTTACAAAGAGAAGTCATGACATTGCGGCGTCATGGGTCCCTGTCAGTTAATACAGTTGAATCTATCAGATGCGATGAGAAGGGTGACAACATACGTTGATGTGCAAATATTACAACTGTTACCGGGTTTCTCAGATAATGCGCCACAATTGAATCAAGATCCTCTGTCAATCAACTTTTGGCCATACGACATCCGCGAATTTCACCGCTTATTTCGGTGGCTCCAAAAGGAAGGCAACGGGCGCGCAATTGAGTGGCCTTGACCAGAACCCGGGAAGGCCACCGATGCCACCGTACACTTCATGCTCAAAGCTCTGCTTGTCGCCTTTCAGCTCAAGCACCGTACATTCTTTGCATACATCTGGCGGCAGTTCTTGCACGTCTTGGGGGCCTTGTTGTCAAGCCATCTTGCAGACTGGCTCAGTAGATTAAGGAGAGAGCGTTGTTGCTGGCTTCTTCTGACCTGCGCATACTTGAAGAAGACACTCATTTGTTGTTTAGATAATCTCATCGCATGGCCGGCCACTGCCGTACAGACTGGCCAGACCATTCAACACAGCCTTGATTACCAGGCCCTGAGAAGCCTTCATACCCTGGTGCTGCATCATTGTGTGTACATATACGTGAAGAAGACGGTCCTGTGCGCTATCTGTCACCTCAGTAAAGTATCTCACCCTGCTGAAGACAGCACCAACCATGACAAAAGTGACCTTTCTGAAGCTGGAAGCATCATAGTTCAGTGCTGATAGATCTTGTCCACTGTTGCAGACGTGGGTCTGGTATCTGTCAGCAGATGTGGTGTAGATAGAAAATAGCTTGTGTAGGCAATCTTAATCAATCAGAGGTAGACTCAGGAACACGAGCTGAATATCTGCCACCATACTGCACCTACATGGTCATCATAATGGTAGCCCGTGAGCGCTGTGCCTGACTGTCCGATGTCTGTTGGTTGGACTCATAAGTCATACTATAAATGAAAGCGGAGGCCCACCTAGCTGGGCCAGTTTGCGGAGGGCCCTCACAAGTGTCAGAGTCACATAAGCCAGAGCAGTCCATTGCTACAAGCAGACGACAGCATACCGGCCGTTTGACTTCGGGCGCTGCGTTCACGTTCAAGTACGTATAACTGAAAGTAAGATGCAAGAGTACGGTGAAGCAGCAACGGCGGTTCCGGCAGTCTCTCAGTGGCCTACAGTCAAGAACTTCGCCGAATTCGTAGCAGACAAGGGTTTGCAGGAGGTTTTCGATCTAAAGTTATTGGAGCCGTCAAGGATCTTGAAGTCATCAGAGCTGCTCAGAATGAGATTGAAGTCAACGGAGCTGCCTAGAAAGAGTTTGACGGCACTGAAGCCCTGTAGGACGAGCCTGCCGCCATTATTAGAGAAGGCGTGGCCTGCTTGCTGCGCAGGTTGTAGCGCAAAGTTGGTGGCAGGCCCCAGGGCATGAATGGCACCCGTCATTGAAGAATATGACACGACGCATCAGCCCTCTTCCTTCTACTCAAGTCTTGTAAAGGAGGCAATTTTAGTCTCACTTCACCATCAAAACATAGAAGTGACATTAACTTCAGTCATCATTTGAGGTTCATTTAAGGGCTGTGATTCAAATATTTCAGTGTGGAAGCTACGGAGCAAATGACTGTCATTATCAGAGAACTAGGTAACATGTAATCTGCTTTCAAGTCTACCTTATGTTTAATAATATAATACCTATGGTAATAACAGTCATTCTCCTTTTCCCCTAAGGTACCTACAGTAGATAAGCTACCTTGGTACAATGTGTGTCTGGTATAAGGCACCTTACGTAAGGCTGCAAGTGAGCCGCCCACATACTCACCTCTGCTCTTCAACATCACTTTCTTCTCACAAAATTGTTGAGATGAAGCTATTTTTACAGGAACTCATAACATCTTCTACATAGACTTTAATGACAGTTGCCAAAGAGTGTAGGGATATCTATCTTTAGGTGGTGAAGGAGCGTGCGACTATCACCTTCTTCTACTCGGAAGTCTGACCTCAACCCATGTTGTTCTATATGCTTACTTGCTGCCACATAGGTAGATGTAAATGGGCGGAATTAACCGCTGCTGAATGAGCTTGCTTACTGAGGTTCTGGTTCAGTAATAGAAGGATGAATTGAATCACAAATCGATCAACCTGAGCACAAGAGCGACCGTCCACTTCTAAACACACCACCCTGCTTATGATGAATCGGAGAAGGGCACAAGGTCTGTGGGCCCGCGGCTGTCTATGCGCCAACAGTATTTGACGTATGGTGTCTACAAAAGGCATTGAAATAACAGGACGTCAATGGGGCTCGAGTTGAGGCAAGACCAAGTTTCACGTTCTTATCCATGGGTGGAAAAAGCAGATATCAAACACGTTCGGCGGACCGAAGCAACGTCAGCTTTAGTATTCGAGATTGAAAATACTTAGTCACCTTGTTACTCTTCTGCCTTCTGCTCATGAGCGGGTTCGTATGCTCTGACCCTTCCTTCTTGTCAGACGGTCAAAGTTGGTCAGTTTGGCTGATCTGAGCTAAACATCCTTTGTTCAGCGCTAGCATCATTCCTTTCTTCGTAATAGATTCAGGGCAGACGGTGTCAACTTCAGTACTTGTCGGGACATACACCCCTATAGTGCTGGTCTGGGACGTGCTCGCCATCTGCAATCTGAAATGACATTATGACTTGAATCAGATGTGCTTCTCTATGTACATACACACTGTCATGTTTACTTTTACAGAGATTGTTCCAAGACTCCGTTCATCAGTACAAAATGTTTTCTGTACTTAGTCTGACTGGTGTAGTGTGGCCTTATTCGCGCTGGGCCCCGCCTTCATTCAATTAGCCCTTCTCTATGCAAAGAATCAGGAGATCATTCTTCTCTCTCTCATCCTTTCGTGTACAGGCAACTTGTCGTACCACATGGCAACTTCTCTATATCTATTGCTCAAGATGGCCCTTCAACCGCCACCAACAGCTTGTGAACGACTCAAGGAATCAACGCAATGTGAAGAGCCAGTGCTAAGTTCCCACTTCAGCAGGAATAATTCTGGGCTTTTCTCTCAATTCTACCCTCGTTTCACCCAGAAGTAACAAAGAGTATTATACTACATTCGTTCTCTCCATCCCAAAGATGAAAACAGTAGCATAACTCAATCAATTAATACCACAGAAGTCTCTCTTATAATGATTCACCAAGTTGAATTGATCAAACCATATGCAAGATGCTTGAACCTGATAAGTAATACCGACAGCGACTGGTGGACGGCTAAGAGCTCCATCTATCTCAAGGTTTTGTTCCTACTTCGTCAGATTCAGAGGAAATACTAAGTCTTTTCGTCCGACCTTGATTTGTTCACTACATACTCCTATTGAATATCATAAGAAGAGCCCTCACGCCTGCAACAGCTACTCTGAACAGATAGATAGATAATGAAATGTAGGAAAATGTCGCTGCTCGCCAACCACCCTATCTCTTTGGTCCTCTTGACCTCAGAGTTCTTCTACGTTTCTTTCCTGTTGATGGCTGGCCATTGATGAGATCTGAGATCAACACTTTGACAGTGTTCAGGCTTTCCTCATTTGCTGTAATCCTTTTTACGAGACCTTCAAATTGTAGCCTATCTTCTGCGACCTTTGCTTCGGCCTCTTCTTTGACATTGTCCAGTGGTTTCTTATTTGCTGTGACGCTTTCTCAGACATCCTCTATGGCTAGTCTCATCTCTTTGTCGGACTGTTGCATTCACTTTTCGAGTTTTTTGAGCCGTTGCATTTGCTTCTCAATGTATTCGAGCCGTTGTATTCGCTTCTCAATGTATTCGAGCTATTGGCTTGCCGCAGATTGTGTCTTCTTCTGCAACTTCTCACATCTCTTTTCTGAGGCATTCAGTCTCACCTTCAAACCCTCAAGTCTGTGATTCAATGGATCACCTGCGGGTTTCGCCTCAAGATTGGCAACCCGGCTAGTTAGATTCCTGGTTTCGTGGCAAATCACATTCATTCGCCGAAGAACGTCCACAGCTGGCAGTGCAACCCTGAAGTTTGGCGGCTGAGATTGCATGGATAGAAAGAGCACGCTTGATACATCCTCAAGCTTTGGGCGGCGGGTCTTCAAACACAGTTAACACAACTGATTACTGAAGGGGAAATCTCTTGAGGTTACTCAGAGGGATCTGTGCGCGTCTGGACGTGAGCAACCTTCTGTCGCCGACTTTGTGGATCCCTGGCTTCAGCCATCAGACTTGTTACAATGAAGAGAAGCGAGTAATGAAGGAGATTGAATTGGTTTCCGCTTGTTGATGAGAAATGAAGACGGAGGATGACAGTGACGGGCAGGTGCCAGTGTTATCCTTACTTATACAATTGTTGAGTGTAACAGAAGGATGTGAATGAAAGCGCCGCATCTTGAAGTGCATCTGCGCCGCCTAAAGAGATGTGAAACGTCGCAGGGCTTCAGCAAGTCATCTGGCATGTGGAACCTGCCAGCACGAACTCCTTGACTACAAATTCTTTGCTTATGCTGATCAAGAAACCACGGATCTGGTTTTCATAACAGACACAGTAAGCCACTTCAGCTCCAATCACAACCCGTGGGCTAACATGACTTGCCAGCAGCAGAGACAGCCGTGCCTTTTCCCTGCAGCAATGAACGGGGATACTGATATCCTCTGGCAATTATACTGAGCAGACATCAGTCATTGAGGTACTGCACGGGTTGATGGTTGATGCGGCGTAGCCTCTAGCTGAAGTAACCTTCTGACAGTTCAAGGTAGCTCCGTAAGAAAGCATCAAAGAGGCGAGGAGCATTCTGATAGCCCCAAAGCCAGGATTACCTTATGTCACAACGAATGAGGGGATGGTGAAAGTGAACTACTTTGAATTTTGAGAGCCTAAGATATCTTAGCACTTTTCTGTGTCTGTCAGCTTACCTGGTAAGGTAGGTACGAGTAAGGTAAGGTACCTTACCAAGTACATGTCTATGTATATTTTCAATGCAGATTCAATGCTGATTACCTTAAGTGCTGAGCATTACTTCAGCATGATGTTAGTCTATGTTTTTGAGGTAGAAATACCCCTTAACTCGCTACTACCACTAACATGGTGATTATGAAGTTTCTCTAAAACCGGCGAGTTTCTTTAGAAGGTAAGGCAAGGTGAGGTACTGTGTGCACCAATCCATTTTTCACTGGTATGAGACTTACCGTACCCGACGTAAGGTAAACTTAACGTACCAAGGTACCTGACTGTCCTTCAAACCCCCGCTCAGCGGCAATCAGCCTTACTGTACCTTATCTAAGGCGCGCTAAACCTTACTTCAACTTGATCCCTTATGACCCTTATGACACACACCATCTCTTCATCACAAGACCACCTTACCTTACCTTAGTTTGCCTCACCTTTGGCCCCCTCTTGAGCTCAGTTTAAACTCTGCATGCTAAACTTATTGAGATACTTTGTAACTTACCCTACGCAATCCCTGCCAGTGTCAGCATGTCATCAAGATGCGGGTCATCATTCTAACTGACAACAGATACCTTAAGCAGAGGTACTCATAGATGGTCTGCTTAGGTACCTCCCTCACTTGTCAGCATTTCTCAAGTGTAACACAGTGCTGTGGTGAGTGTGCTTTGCAATTCTTCCGGTACAAATGGATTTGATTGACAGTTGGATAATGAATGATGACAGTCTCAATAGCATCGCTCATGATACCTGACAGTGTCAATCATCTCCTCAATGCCTGTGACCGCAGTCGGAAGCGCTCTTACAGCCACAATGCGTCTTCGCATGATCAAGGAATGCCTATTGCGATAGGCTCCATGATTCACACATCAAGTCAGCTTCTCGGTGGCCAGTAGTAGAATATAAAAGCGTAGGTAAGAAGGGGATCTCCCATGACTGTCAGGGGAAAATGGAAACCAACAACATTATCAGAGCTGGTGAGCTCTCCGACTGACCCGTTACTGCCTGGTTCTCACTCAGTCTATGATGGTAGGGGCATATTCAGTCATGCTCCGACAAAAGCGCGGAAACACCGATGTCGCCTGCAAAATGATTGAAAGGGGTCATGACCAAACAATTCCGACTGAAGCCATGAGGGAGTTGGTTATTATGGCTAAGTTCTGAAAGGATGACAACGACGCCAAACAGCATGTCGTGCAGTTCTATGAAGCTGAACTTGACGGTCCCAAGTGGATCAAGCTGTATCTCGAACTCATGAGTGGTGGCACATTGGCCAATCTGTTGTTGGACCCCACACAGGCCGTGAATGTTCAAGATTTCTTCAGACAACTCATGCTTGGGCTCAGTTTCATTCACAAGCATAATTTCATTCATCGAGACCTTAAACCCGCCAACTTACTTTTAACGACGGATCGAAAGGTGCTCAAAATAGCCGACTTTGGCTTGTTGAAGCTTCACGCAGAACACGCGTTCCATACCCCAGTGGTAAGCAACGACACTCTCAATTTGGCGTCTGCAGTGGTGCTAAGTCCTCAGGTTTGCACTCTATACTATCGGCCCCTGGAGCTACTTTTGGGTTTTATACAGGGTAAGGACTTACTTCGCTACGGACCTGAGGTAGACATGTGGTCCGCAGGATGTATTGTATGGAAGCTCGTCAAACAGAGGCCCTTGTTTGTGCAGAAGAAACTATCACAATTCTTCATGAGCTCTGACAGAGATCAAGTAAAAACAATCCTGAAGTAAGTCAACTTATTTACTGATCTTTACAGCCTGAGGGAACAGAGGTCTAGCATTTGAGGCTTGAAGCAAGATTTGCCTTGACAGACATAGATTTCACCTTTGAAAATGCTGGAACAGCTCAACAAGACAGTAGTATCTAGGGATCGAATTGGATAAGCTGGCATCTCCAAGACGTATTGCCCGTTTTTGATCTGAAAGATAGTGGCTCAATAATGCTATGATCGATTACAAAGCAGCCGAAGCTGGTATAATGCTTACTTTCATAACTGCACGGAACTTTCTACTTCAAGCCTCCTTATGATCTTGGGCCCTGCTGGTTCAACAAGGGCGTGGAAGACGCAGCAGCTACGTCAAGTTGTGTAGCTGGACGGAGAGATTGCCCGATTAGTTTTTGCTAATGTGGGCGGTATGCGCGCTTAGGGTTTTTGGTCTACCGTGTGACATACCCAACGCCATGATTGACCAACTTGATTACTATCGTAAGCTGCCCATGCACAACGGACCTGCCGTCTTCAGTCTTCACAGAGTTCACTATCAATCATTTGTGAAGGTGACTGGCCTACCGCAACTGCTTGCTCTGCCCGCTTACCTGACACTGACTGACTCAATCATCCAGGCTCTACTTGTTCTCACCCCAACACAACGTTTGACTGTTCAGGAGACTCTTCGTCATCCATACATCTTCAAATGTCAGTAAAGAGTTATTGACACTCAATCAGGTTGTGATACACTGTAGATAATGCGCTGAGGGTTTGTCGGCTTTCTGAGTCTTGTACAATGTCAAGGTATCAGGCTCTAACTGCAAAAGATGAATCTGTCGTCTCTTCTCATTGCAGTGGGGGTGTTACAAGGGGAGAGTCAATGACAGCGGTAGCGGCAACGCTTCACATGAACATTCTAAAGATGGTACACTTTTGTTGTCTTACTTTTGTTTTCACTGATTTTATATTGACCATGACCTATTTCCGGCATCTCTGACAAGTCAGCACGGATTGTCCGCTGAAGAACAGCTTGTTGTTAGCTATGAGGTCATTCGTTCGACGCCGCTGAGGAGTCTAATTGACATAATTATAGAACCGATACTGCCAAGCAAAGGCCCAGTCCCTTCACCGTCATCGTGACTATATGCATACCATACTTGTAGGCACTGAAGCTTATCCTTTTCTCGAATGAGGATTTCGCACACTTTTCTCTCAGGCTGTGTACCTCTCTATATAGTTATATAGTCTGAATCTCTCACCGACCTCAGCAAGTGCAGACTTTCAAGGCCTTTGTTCTTCTCTCAATGCAGTATTTGACATCTGAATGTACGCTCTTCATACTTTGCTTAACAGTGCTTGGTGAATTCATGCAAGACTCTGCGAACTCAAATCTGCCCCAGTCATGGTTCGGCATGCCGCCTTACCCTATCCCAATTTACTCTTTGAATACCTGCACAGACCAGCAAAGAAATGGGCTGAATTTTGCTGCATTTGCGTCCGGACCAACACCATCAACGAACAATGCTGGCCCAGATGGCTGAACGTTTGATGGTTATACAATTGTTCATGTTGACATGCTCTACACGGTTAGAAACCTTTCAAGCAGAATGATTGTGAGGTTGACCCTAAGGCTGTAGGACAATGTGCTCTTCACTACTGATGCAAATGTCAACCCTTCACTGTCTCACAACAGGTTCTTCACAATTCATGAAATCAAGATAGCGACAGAGAAAGACATACTTATCACTGTTGATTTTTTCTGGCCTGATGAAGCAAGGTGTACTCTGAGAAGGTCTTGCTTGGGAGGCTGAACAATGATACACAACACGCAATGCGGTGGCTCCTCGTCGTTCGCGTTCTGACTTGATTGGCCTTACGTACTTGCCGCGCATAGTGTCAGTTTCAACTATCTGATACCTTGTCTGCTTGCTCTACCTAAAGATGGGGTGAAGATAGCATGTGGTAGGAAACATTTTTGAGGCTGTGTTGAAACATTGAACTCAGGAACTGCTTCAAGTTCCCTGATAGGCACCGTGCACAGTTCTGGTAAAAGGCAAGTAGAACCCCTTCTGTGCTCATCTATATTCTAATGAAAGCGACAGTTCCGTCACGAATTTGGGCGAGGACTCATCCTTCTGTAACATGATCGTTCCGTTCGCCTCCTCATTCATGGTTCAATAGTTTCATCGGCACCATCGTATTGACCCTCAACGGCGACGCGGGCGGCGTCACTTGGAATAATCCTGCAGCACAATTGATCGTCTGAAGCTTCAGCGATCCGAAAACCGGCTCTCACTCTTTAACACTGGGGTCAATTGCACTGCCCTGACATCAGCCTATACTTGACAAGCATGCTACGTCCGACATGACAACAATCTTCACAGCCCGCTCCAACCCATCCCTTCATGGTGTCAAGCATCACTGTACCTACAGTACTTCCCAGATGCTTTGTGGCTTGAAAGAGCCTGTTAGTTGAATCCGTCAATGAGATTCTAACTTCGTACTGCTTGAATTTGGAATATGTATCTTCGGTACTTGAATGCATCCAGGCCTGGGGCCAAGATCCTCACTCAGTGCGTGAGTTGATTTCTGTCAGCCTTATCTTCACCATGAATGCCACCTTTGAGAGGGCAACTGGCAGCCTCAAAATCTTGACTATCAACATCTCAGTTCCGCCTACCTCCACTTTCTCTCCCGTGACAGGTGCTGTGTTCAGAACAGACATTGACAAGTTGCCCTCACGATTGAACAGCACCTCTTTGGCCGTGGTCTGAAGTACGATACACCCCAAATCAGTACCAGTGCAATCTATAACGGCCAGAGCCGGAAGTTGTACTACCTCATTCGGACGCTTGGGCGTTGCACCTGACATGTCATCCATCTTAATCATACAAACACTCAACCAAATCCCTTCAGCGACAATCGTTACACTCAGCCAAGCTCTTTTGATTGTGAAAATCCACTTCAGTGGTCCTGCGGCTGGGGGTCTTTCACTCTCCACGTCGGCCGTCATTAAGTTCATGCACACCACGATCACAGTCTCATTAGTGAAGGTGATAAAGGAAAGCGGCTTGACCGATACTACTCTTGTCATTGCTACTGAGGATTCTATTGTGAATCCTACTGAAACCCTACTGAGGATCCTACTGAAACCCTACTGAAGATTCTACTGAGGATCCTTCAACGGCTGGGAATGTGCTGAATCTTCTCAAACAACCAGCAAACCCACCCGGCACATCTAGCGTAGCATTGTACACCAATGCCTTAACTGATGCGCCGCCCAAGCTATTAGCGAATTCTGTTTCTTCTTTTCTTACCAATTTTGATTATTGTTTTCCAACACCTTCACCTTTCTTCCTCACAGGTTTACCATCAAGACTGATAGTATGCAGTCCCTGCTCGACAGTTGCTTGTAGCAATGCTCAAGTTACCGCTTTGACTGTGAAGATCCAAGAAATGGGTCAGACATTGTGTTGTCAGGATTGGACCTGTTATCTTCTTGTGTACCTGAATGTATTTCCTTTGCCGCTGCTGACAAAGAAAATGAGGTGAAAGAGCGAGGAAAGAAGAAAGAGAAATGCAGTGAGGATGAGGAGGGGTGTCCTCCATATTGCAATTGACTGTGTGTCAATGTGAATGTCCTTTATACTTTCGCATGGTTGTATGCCGCACATCACAATCAATGGAGCACAAAGCGGGGAAGTTTCGTAGGTTTTCCCAACAATGCGACTCTGATGGTAATTATCCACCAAAACTCCATGACCTCCTCATGCGGCACCGTGATCATTTGATCGAGATCTTCATGCACAACCCGAGTCACTGTTTGTGCTCTGCAAATCGCGTAGCCAATACTTTGTCGTCTCTACTATAATCATCATCATCAATCGCATAAGAGGCATAGCCATCTTCAATCCAAGAAAAGTTGGATAAGAATCTCAAGATGCTCCCATTTGCTACATGGGGTGTTTCGATCAAGAGTGAGGCGCTGTCTTCTAAGAACCTGCGTCTGAACTTGAAAACACTGATCTGCTTCTCATCTGCAGCACAGAGACTGGTAAATGCGGGATTTTGATTCATTAGGTTCAACGGCCGTATCAAATCAAAGCCACCTCCTGTTTGCTTCAGATTCAGTGTACAAAGAGCTTCTGACGTCATGAAGACTCAGGCAGAGGATCTTGGAAGCTCAGCAATACGCTTCAGAATGCTGGCATTGCTACTGTACCTGTTCAGATCTATGCTAAACCCACAGTCATCTGAGGATGCTTGATGTAAATGAAAATATCCGGTGTCGCTGAAGGCGCAATGCCGTTCACCTGTCAATAGGTAACCCTCGGACTGAAGTGCCTTGCAGATGGCCGTGTCAGAAGTGGGAGTCTCTCTTTCGACTGAGCTGTCAGTGAAGCTTATTGTCAGAGGATAGAGAGTCTCATCAGTCTTAATTTCACCATTGATGAGTCGCTCAACTATGGAACCTGTAATGAAGCCTCCGCTTACGCCCAAGCTTCTGATTATGGCGCCAAGGTTGTTGAAATACTTAGATAAGGTAGGAATCAATGTACATCGACTCTTCAGAAGTGCACTTGCTGTCTGCCCTTGAAGAGGATAGAGTGCATGAACCACGGCCACCGCCGTGGGCAAATTACACTCTAAAAGTAGTGCGTGGAGGCAGTCATAATTAAGGTCTAGTAAACCCATCATGTCTCTGCGGAATTGGGGTTGGGGCGGCATTCTAGAGTTCGACAAGCGGTACTCTAAATAGCTGCAACCCATCCCTTATGGGCTGTACACTGTCAGCGGCGACTAGGTGCTTATTATTGATCTGTCAGCTTGCGTTTCGAACACGAGTGATAATGCTTCAACGCGTAATCTGATCCAACCATTTATATAAGAAGAAGAGCTGCGCTTGGCCTCCTTTGAGGATTGCCATTAGTTCTACATGTTGAGTCCGAGTGGTAATCCCTGGAAAAGGAGACCATCACCCTCAAACATTTCATGTGTTGTCAAAGATAAGAGACCTAGGGTGTCAGATAGCGTTGCGCGAGAAAATCAAAGCGTATCATCATCGGAAGCAGTATCACCAACTCAGTCAAGTCAGAGCTTAGCTACGGCCCAGACGCCTAATCAGAAGGAATGTTCAATTGATGTTATATTGACACAAGCCAAGATAAACCTGATGAACATAAAACAACAAGCAGAAAATACACTCGAGATATTGGTACCTTTCATGCCAGTCCTCCATCATGTCTCAAAACTAAGCAGAGGACGACAGGAAGGTTCAAAGAAACCTAAGAGGTCATCAAGTTTCAAGAAAACAGTGCAGGTAGCATCAACTAAAGCGGTAGGGAAATCAATGCCAGCCAGCCAAAATATAACCAAGGACCACAGTGTAATTCAGGGCGCACCTCCCTCACTTGAAGGCACAGAGAAGAAGCTCCTCAATGTTCTTGTAAGATGTGATCTGTGACGGATTATTCATGAAAAAGAGAAGAAGATTCAAGGTATCATACTGTGCTTCACCATACTTCAAAAGGTCGGATGCAATCCAATAGAATTCTTAGAAGGGATGAAAGGCGTAACACAAGTGGTGGGACTTGGTTCACACAATTCTCAACCCAATTGAATTCTCTATCTGAATCTAGAAGAATTAGACAAGTATGTCTTCCCCTTTTTCATGAGGTAGATGTGTACTGACATGTCATAGATTTACACAACTGACACCGAAGAACCTTGATGCTCTGTGGAAAAAGCTGAATGTGATGCATACAGACAAGCAGGGTAATGAGGAAATTCTTAAAGTAAACTTGGACAAATCGCTGTGTCTTGTAGATGATACCAGAGAATTGTAGTGTTTTCTCTATCTTAACAAATCAGCTCAAAAAGAACCATACCCTAATCACAAACTACTTGATGCTGCACACTCTTTCATTGAGACATGTACAACTGAAAGTTATTGAGACTAGAGGAGTGTATCTATTTCTTGGCCTACAATCTGTATACTGTACGTAAGCCAACAATGACAATGTAACTGCTAGATACACTGGGTCACATTGTCAGCAGAGATGACTGTTGTTCAAATGTTACTCAACATATACCCTGAAGTACAAGTATATTGTGAAGGATTTCTCTTGTAGATACACAAAGGAAAGCGCAATGTCTTTTCACAACAGCCACCTCAAGACCACTTCTATCAGTAACATTCGGCATTTAGCCAACACAGAGCACAAAGTCTCAAGGCATGATGTGATTAAATACAACATCCCTAAGATCGTTACCGATATCCTCAATGAAAAGCAAATAACTCCTAAGTTCAGTGGCCAGCTCCTTCTGGGCACTATCAAACTTTACAAATGGAAAATGAACTACTTACTGCGAGACTGCAGTGAAATGATTTTCAAAGTTCAGTTGGTAAGTTCTAGAACGTTCTTTTCCGGTTCCCGCTCACTTTTCAGACCTTTTGGCAAGATAGACTTTGCATTCAGGTCAATCAAGATCTGATAATTGAAGATCTCAAGACTATTGATCTGAGTGCACCAGTCAATCTGGAGGCCGCATTCGGACAGACAGCTCCCCTTCCTCAACAATTGTTTACCCTTTTCAGGGATACTCACTTTGACGTCGATTATGATATGAACAATTGAAGCCCTGACCTGCAGTGTGACCGGGACAAGCGATGTGAGAAACCGCAGTTGCTGCCTGGAGATCTCGATATAGACATAGGTGAATCAATGGGTTCCCAGACAATTGAGTTGCGCACAGAGCCTTCAGACTTGAAGAATGAATACTCATGGTTTGGTCAAGAGGACCAAAGTTCAGGCAGTGAGGAAGACTTTCAGGCTCATGATCCTGCACTTTTGTTCAAACGGACTCATCTAGATGTGATTGATGAAGCCTCTGCCCCTGCAAAACAAAGATGTTCATCACAAAGAAATGTTCTGATAGACGATATCACCGTTCTCGCCCCACTCTCAGGCATGGTGAGCAAGGAAATGCTCCTCCCACAAAAACTCAAGCTCAGATACATTTTCAACAAGTTCAACAATCACACTGGGTGGGCGCCTGAGATCCGTTCCTTGCTGTCACTTGAAAGGATAAGGGAAATTGAAAAACTAGAAGACAATGATGACGGACTTGAAGCCGACGAAGCTCGGAACTCCGCAAAGACTGAGAGCCAGCATCAAACTCAGATGACTCTTGATGAGACAGTGAAACTTGGTTTTCCCAACAGCAGCTGGATAGGCAACACTGATGATGATAGTAGTCCGGTGACCCCGGTGTCTGATGCCACTGTTGTACCGAGAAATAACGTGAGAGAAGAACTGTTGCAAGCGTTGGATTTTCTGAAGAGTCAACTTGAGATGCTGAAGGAAAACACTGCTGTCCGCTTCGAAGACTTAGTTCTCTACAGCACCGGTAAGGCTGTTGCATCAGTCAATTTCTTGGCCGCCCTAACCTTGGCAACAATGGGTTCCTTAAAGATAGACCAAGAGCAAGAGGGACACTTGGAGCATATTGGGCTTGTGGCTGGCGCGTCATTCCGGCTATCAAGCTACACATAATGAATTTGCAATATATCATGGTCCTTCCTGTAGCTTCAGCAACAACGCAGGCAAAATATCTGTCTCAAGTCGGTTAAGAACGCCAACTCGGTCAAACCTGCTTAAATACGCCAGACAATACGCTCACTCATGTGTCTGAAAGCTCTGGACGAACGAAGTTATATACTTTGTGAAGATGAGATAATAATCTCCCATATCCATACAACTGGCACAGAGGACTCGGATAAGAAGACCCTAGTAAAAACTGAATACTACCTAAACCATACTTCCTCCGCACAACACATTCTCTGATACTGTGACTGCGACATCTGTGACTCGGTCACATCTCAGTACTGCACAGCTGCGTGAGGAGACTACACTATCAACATATACACGCTCACAGTCACCGTCATGATTGAATCAAACCAGACAAGAACTCAAATCAGCCTGACAGTTCTCAAAGAAGAGAGGCTGTTTCATAAACATGTGGTTGACAGGTGGTACACGTTCAATGTACAGAATGACTGGCCTAAATTTACTGTGCAAAGTTGGCGTCCCACAGATACCTATTAACCCAAGTTTGGTTCTGCATTTTTCAGAGACCTTGTGTGATCGGCCTTTTATTTGATTGCATTCAATGGGTCATTGCGCCTTCAAGTCAACCTATGAAGATTCTATGCATGAGGATTCCACATACAAACTATCTACTGATTATAGTGCTGCAGAACAATTCTTGGCAGCTCAGAAGGTTTCAAGGATTGTGGTCAGTTCACCGGGCACCGTTACAAGTACCAAGCGTAAGTAGACCTATCTCGGATTTTGTTCAACCAACTTGTGAAGCCAAAAGTCTGAGAGAGGACATGGTAGGTGAGGTTCACTCAACGTCAATTTAAACTTTAACGACGGCAATACAGCAGGTAATAGTGTCGCAACTGTCAGATCAACCCCTCACAATGATCAAGCTGTGTACCTAGGTAATTGATTATCATGTTCTACCAGCTATTCAGGTTAGGTGTGTAGAGTGATAATGGCATTGAAGTGTTTCAAAGACTGTATTTATTATTATTATATATTTTGGTATCTAGATACCTTAGGTACCTTAGTGTGAGAATTCTGACATTAAGGTACGATTTGTATATTGATCTACCTTACCTAGTAGGGTACCTAGTATGTGCATGTCGGCAGCCATCCACCTAAGATATCTACCTTAAGGTAAGGAACCGTACCTTACCTTACCTAGGTAGGTTGGTGCTAATACAAAAATAGATACAGTACCTACCTTAGGTACTAACTACCTTACTGACTCGCAAGGGTACCTAAAATGTTTGATGATACCTTAAGGTACCTTACCTACAGTAACCTTACCTTATGCTTAATAATAATTAGTGATGCAATTCAGGTACCTTAGGTACCTCCCTTTGTACCTAAGGTATACCTCTACGACGAAAGTCGTACTCTGCTGGCCCAGCAATCCAGGACCGACCACGTACTTTGACTTTGCTGCGGCCGCGGATATAAAGTTCAGCTTCACAACCCTTAACTAAGATAGGGCCATATCACCGAGCATCATTTCAGGTGGCTACAGTCAACCTTACTAAGAAAACACAAGAATAGGAGGATGGAGGCGCTTAGTTGCCAGCGTGTGTTTTTTCAACTGAGGCATCCAGTATGCATGTGCACTGATCAGATGCAGAGTACAGCAGTATAGCATGGTCAATTCTTGAACAAGGTAGAGGGTTGCTATGTGTTTGACGGATAGGTAGCCGGGGTGCTTCTCGCTGTTGCCCCCTGATGAGCAGAGGTTGCTTTTCATGTAAGTTTAGAACTTGCCTTGCACCATCTGGGTCATTTCTTTGAGTTACCGCCGCAGTGGATCACTTTCATCACGGTTCTTTCCTGGTGGCGCACGGGCACTCCTCAGGAGAATTTTAAGGATCAATGCTTACCTTCAAAACCAGTCTATTTAGGCTATCATTACCACAATCTGTAAGAGCCATCCCTCTCAGGAGTCACGAACTTAGCTGAAAAAGGAACCAGCAGTGAACGATTACATGCCGCAGCATTCACATTAGACTTGCTGAGGCTAAGTAGGGACCGTCCCACTTGGCTGTCATAGGATTCAGCCCGCGAATTGCGCTTAGGGCTGAGGCTGACTGGCGCCTCCCTAGAGTCTGGCGTCTTCATCACCGTCATCCTGATGACCGGCGGCACTTGATTTCAGTTTCAGAGTACTCTGCAA
>JAABUP010003071.1_pt1 | contig 30312 bp, 33 predicted proteins | sample 5559201 | NCBI WGS metagenome assembly JAABUP01 (sample SAMN10711887, study PRJNA513373) | rock metagenome | isolation source: Antarctica rocks | place: Antarctica | reverse complement strand
TGACCCCCGCTGGCACCCCCTATGCAACCCCGCACGGGACCCCAACAAAGCCTGGGACTGCGTCTGGGACCCGGAATGGCGCAGGGATCAGCATCAATGAGCTCATTCGCAGCGCTAGAGAAGGAGTTCCTCCTACTCAGGTAAGGGTTGAGAGTTTCAGAGTTAGGGTTTCATCACATGGCTGGACCTGAATTGCTGCAACATAGCACATGCTTGCAACCTTGCACCCATGATGAATAGCACCAGTTGAAGATGCATGTAGAGTGTGCTGCATTACAATGTGCTCATCATGTTGCTGGGGCACCAGCAACAAAGCTGGTTTGAAGGCGCATGATGCAAAAGGCAATGCAAGTTACACACAGCTGGAGAGCTCTGCAGCTCACTGCTTCACAAGGCAATTACTTGACTCACCACTGCAGTGGTCAGCTGCAGGATCAAACTGACTGTAACCGTGCTTTTCCACAGGCTGCAAGGGCTGTACGGCAGGCTGTTAGTCACCCTAGCAGTCCAGTGGCAGCTGCTCAAGCAGCTGCTCAGGCAGCTGCCACAGATAGGCTGCCAGGGTACAGCATAGGGAAGACCATAGGGGAGGGGGGGTTCTGCAAGGTCAGAATGGGGGTCCATGACATTTCTGGGCAGCAGGTTGCCATCAAAGTCATCGACAAGCTCAAACTGAAGGTCAGTGAATTTCAGTGCTGAGACTGCAAGTTGCCTTGGGTTTTTAGTACTTATACATGGACAGCTGGTCGACCAGCGCTTATGACCAGTCAAACCTGCGCCATAGACAGAAACACAGGAGTATCCATGCCTTCTGACACTAATCATAGAAGGGCCCAACATACGTGGGGTAACATTACATTGAATCTTGGGACATTATCTTCAGTTCAGGCACCATGCAGCACATTGCTGTGGCATGCAATTGCATTCAAACACAAAGAGCAGCGCACATCTCAACTCAATCTACACAGCAGTGCCCTACGCAGCCGCAGCAGCAGCAGCCCTAGCAGCTGCTGCAATAACACCAGTAGCAGCAGCAGTCCTAGCAGCAGCAGCAGAAACACCAGTAACAGCAGCAGCAGCAGTTCCAGCAAATGCAGCAGCCACAATGACAATCAATACAGCGTCACTGGCTGGCTACAAAAGCAGCACAGAGTCACAGCTGGCAGCTCTGGACACAGTCAGGATGCATGGTAAATGAGCAGAACCAGCTGTGGCAGTAGCACAGCAGCAGCCATACAGCAGCTTTTGGGGCCTACCACCAGGCTGCCACCACGCATCCGACGACGAAGACAACTGATCACAGTCCAACTGTTGAAACAGCCTTTTCAATCCTTTCTACAGTGTTTGTGTCAGCCTCCTTTTGGCATCTTGCTTTTTGAATCTGTTGTTGGTGATGTTTTGGGGCATCCTAAAAACATGCTATGCAACAGCACTTCCATGAGTCTCCCCGTTTGATCAATCCTTTCCACTGGCAATGACTAATTGTTGCCTAAGCAAATTGGTGAACTGGCAATGACTACTTGCTGTTTAAGGAAAGCAGCTGAGCCATGTGACTTGAGGTTTCTGGAGAGCAGCTGAGCCATGTGACTTGACATTTCATGACAGCAGCTGAGCCATGTGACTTGATGTTTGTGCAGGAGACGGTGGATCAGCGGCGCATTCAGCGAGAGATCAGCATCTTGCGGCGGTTGACTCATGGCAGCATCATCCAGCTGCTGGAGATTGTGGAGACTGAGCACTTCATCTTCTTGGTACGTTTCTTGATACGCGACATTTTACTGGGTCTTACTGTGTGATTGACACACGGCCATGTCATCCAGCTGCTGCAACTGGCTTTCAGCATGGTCATGAGGCTGTAGCAATGCAGCAAAGGGATCAGTCATTTCTGCCATGAGTACTGCTGCTGCTGCTGCTTGCTTTCATAAGCTGCTGCTGCTTCATTCACATTGTGGGAGCCAGCTTTGCCTCTTGGGGCATCTCCCATTCAGTGAAGCTCACCTGCATATGAATTTACTTTAGCACTGCAGTCTGTACTGTCACCAGCAGCATGAATGCTGCTCTGCTTGCACATGACAAACTCTGCTTCATTCCTTTTGCAGCTGTCTTGAAGCCCGCACGTACCTAGCTCATCATGAGCTGGAAAGGGATTTTATTATTATTACTATCATTATCATTATCATTATCATCATCATCATTATTATTATTGATATTATTGTTGGAGCTTGCAAAGGTCCTTGATTTTGTGTCTCACCTCTATCGGTCTGTCATTTGTAAGACCGAATTGTCAGTCTTCCTCTTCTTCTCCAGGTGATGGAGCTGGCACAGGGGGGTTCCCTGTTGGATTATGTGAGGCAGCGGAAGCGGCTTGCTGAGCCTGAGGCGTGCTTCTTCCTCCAACAGATTGTGCATGGTCTCATGCACTGTCACGACATGGAGGTACAGCATGCTAATCTACATCAGTCCATCCTGTTCCTCTTCATCTGCATGTCATGGGGCAAAGCTATAGTCCAGATGCAGGCAGCTGATGCAGAGTCATGTTGTGTGTCTTGGCTGAGTGGCTGGGTGTTCTTGCTGCCCACATGCACATGAACTCTGAGACACATGGCAGCTGGATGGCAGCACCTGCATCAAGCTTGCAGCCTGTTCTTCGTGACAAAAACTTTCTGCCTAGCAGCCAGATGCCTGTCTGGGCATGTTGAGTCACATCTGGTGTTGAGTCATGTCGGGTATCGAGTCATGGCAGGTTTTAAGTTCCTGTTCATGCTTCGCAGATCGTGCACAGGGATGTGAAGCTGGAGAACATCCTGCTGGATGCCAGCAACCGCATCAAGCTCATAGACTTTGGCCTGGCAGCAAACACCATGCCTGGGAAGAAGCTGAAGGTGCACTGTGGCTCTCCCAGCTATGCTGCTCCTGAGATTGTTGCCAGGCGGCTGTATGATGGACCTCCTGTGGATGTGTGGAGCCTGGGGGTGGTGCTGTATGGCATGATCTGCGGCCACCTGCCATTTCATGCCAGTGACAACAAGAAGGTGAGGCACTGCTGCTGGCTGTAGACAGGAAAGAAGAGGAACGACTCCACCTTGGCGTCAATTTAGGGGTTTTTATTGATTAGCAGCCAAGTGTTTTACGAAGCTGCCCAGTTTGCTGGCTGTGCCAGTTTGACATGTTCTGATGATGTGTGGGATCTGCCTTGGTGCTGTACAGCAAATGATCTGCAGATGCCTAGCATTGCATGCTAGCTATGGCAATGAGGTTCAGTTCTGCTCATGATAACAGGCTGGGACAAACCTCTGATTATGAAGGAAGCTTCTGAAGTTCTGTTATTTGACACACTCTGCCATCCTTGTACCAATAGTAACAATTGCTTGCGCTTAGAAGTGGGCTGTTTTGATCTGTGTGTCATGCATGGGCGTTTACCGGTGCCATGTTACATAAACGAGTGTTACGTGTGACATACAGGTGTGTGACGTGTGTCATACATGTTACGTCTCTCAGCAGTGTTACACTGTCCTTGCAGCAGTGTCACATTACACTCAGAAGTTTTGCATGTCACAAGGTCGTCCAGCGCATTTACAATCCCCCAGATCACACATCTGTCAGGTAGCAGCAACTCGTGCTGAGCGAGTTGTGTGTGCTCATCAATGCTAACTGATTCTTTGTCATGTACAGGAGCTGTGCCAGAAGATCATCAAGGGGGTGTACAACACTCCAGCCCACATCTCTAGTGAGGTGAAGGACCTGCTGGCGCGCATGCTGACTGTCGTCCCAGACCACCGCATCACCTTTGAGCAGGTATGCAGTCTGTGCATTTGTACAATTATGACCAATTATCAATGATGGTCCTTCTGCAGCAGATATGGGGATGTATGTCCATGGCTCTGCAGTCAGCTGCTCGGCAGCTTTGCTTGCAAAGGCACAATCAGGCCTGTTGTACAGCCTCTATGTTGTTGGCTGCTGGGTTCACTGTTGCTGCTGGCTGCTTTGCATGCTTTACAATGCCATTCTTATGTGCTGCAACCTTGTGAAGCAAGCCAGTCCATTGCCACATGCATGCACAGAAATAGATTCAACGTCAGGGCTGAAATTTGTGATCTGTGTGATGCTCATGGGGATGCTGCACTCAGAATGTATACTCACCAGATTCAAAGTCAAAACTGATGAAAACAGAAACCAAGAAACAGCAGCCTTGTTGCTTCCTGAGCCAGCCAGCTACTCAGCTGTCTTCATTGCAGAAGCGCACGTCAAAGATGCATTCACTGGTGTACCCATGCATTCAGCACATTTGCTCTCCGAGGACCTGATAGTTGCAGCTAAAAACTTGTTGATGTATGTAGACATCCTGTTTTGGCAGTCAGCACACCAGAAGTTGCCAAGATCAGACTCTGCAAATCAGATCAACTGTGCCCTTGTCAGTAGTAAAATTGTGTGTGTAGGTGATGCAGCACAAGTGGGTGCAACAAGGGCCTCATTGGCAGGGTGGTCTTGCCACTTCCACCTTCTCTGTTGCAGGTATGCCATTCCCTTTTTGCTGAGTGACTCTGCCCTGGTCCCTTTGACATTTCGCCTGTTGCAGTTGCCCTTCAACCTGCCTTTCAGCCTGCACTTTAGCCTGCCCTTCAGCCTGCCCTTTAGCCCGCCCTTCAGCCTGCCCTTTAGCCCGCCCTTCAGCCTACCCTTCGAGCTGACCCTGCTGCCTGCAGCGCGCTGTCTATTACTGCGACTCCTTCCGTTTGGCTTTTTTGTGTTTGCTTCTACTGCCAGCCGTCAGAGTTCTCTGACCATCATGTACATGCAAGGCCTTCTTCAGCCTTTGCTGCTGCCAAGCAGCATTGCAACCCAAGCTCATGCATCTCCTCTGCCCTGGCAGCACCGTTCACACCTGTCCCCCTCCAGCATCAGTTACAGCCTGTCTGAGGCAACCATTTGCTTACCTTCCAATCAGCCAATCAGCACAGACAACCATGCCTTTTGCAGAACAGTATATCCCCCAATAGCATCACCCGTGCTCTGTGTCAGCTCATCCACACAGCTAACAAAAACCCTAGGTCAAACTGATCAGCATGAGCTCCAGCATCTATGATGGGTGCAACCTCAACGAGCAAGCTCTAGCCGCAGTTCAAGGCAACACACAGACGCAGCCCACTGTCCCAGATGGCAGCATACCTTCCCTGGAAGGCAGCGCATCTTTTTAGTGGGCAGCCATTTGTTCCTAGTAGGCAGGCTGTGGTCACACAACACCAGTGGCGCACTCAGCATGAGCAGGACACAGCCTAATGTCTTGGCCAACAATGCAGACTTACAGCACACCCATCCATGCCATTCAATCAGAATAAAACAAAGTCAATGATACTAGTGCAATCATCACAATAATGATCAAGTTTGTACAGTGTGCTCTGCAGGGGCAGTGCAGCTGAACGAGGCAGCCATGCAGCAGCTGCAGCGTCAAGGCTTTGACAGAGACCTGGTGCTGGAGTCACTCTTGGCGGGAGACTGCAACTCTGCAACAGCAGCTTACCACCTGATGCAGCAAGCGCTCACACTGAAGCAGGAAGCTGCTTACTCACACATGCAGCTGCAACAGCAACTGCGGCAGCCTGAGGATCATGCAAATCCCCAAACTGAACACGGTGTGAAGCGAATGGACACTCCGTTGAGATTGATGACAAGATCTCAGTCCGGACAGGCAGGGATCCAGGCATACAGGCCTAGTCATGTGACACTGGAAGTTGAAGGTGTCTCAGCAGGGTGTGATAAAGGACATAGGCAGCATGCAGCACGTGTCAGCGATGACAGTGCACAAGCGTTGCATCAAAGTACAGACAGGACTGAATGCTAGCATGCCTGCAAGGCAGCCAGTGCAGCACATGTGCTGGCAGCATTGCTGACGCTGGCCTGACGACACACCATTAAATTAGCTCTGCTTCTGTGCTGTGATAGAGCTCTATCTTGAACAAAAGACTTGCAAGGATTGTTGCTAATATCATGGCAGGTTTGATGTACAGTTTTAGAGACAGGTCTGTGTCGTTCAGCATCTTCATCAAATGAACACGTCTTATGCACTTTAAAAGTATGCCATTCCTGTACTTTGTTAGAATGATTATGTGGGTTTATCCCACAGCATGCAAAACTGGTCTATTGAGGTGCCTTGTGTGCTTTCACAGCGGCTGTGAAAGGCTGCCTACAATTTTAGACACCCTGTCACTGCACATGCCTATGACAAGTGCATACTAGCTACTGCATGTCTGATGGAATTGCTGAAATGCTCAGACCTGTGTTGCTCAAAGATTGTAACACAAGCAAGCACTGAAATGTGCATGGCATGTTTAATTGCGATGTATCCATGACACATTACCAAATGAGTAGTATTTGATGACTTGAACCAGAAAGTGTTTTAGCCAAAGCAAGTGGGCAGGAACGCTTCCTTTAGCACATCAGTGATTTTGTGCCCGTGTAAGAGCAGAATGTGGTTCTGTTGAAAGCTGCTCAGCATCAAGTGCTCTGTGGTGAAGTTGAGGGTCAAATGAGATGCACCCAGCCCTCTTTCAGCAGAGTTTGTATGGGGTGATACCGAGCCACATACAAGTCATCTTTGCTGAATTCAGCTGTCTCTGTCCTGCAACAATTGCAATTTGCGAATTCTTGCTGCAAGTCTTGGCGTAGAGATCTACACGCCCCCATTCAAAACTTGGCATGCAGACTAGCAAGCATGCGCATGCTGTGCAACAAGTCGGGTCAAACCCATGCAACAATCTGTGACAGTCTTGCAGCAATGATTCAACTCTAAAGCAGCTTCTGACCCTATTGCTGAAAATGATTGCGGCTTATTATGCTGATGGATATGATACATGTTTTTGTTATGCAACATGATGCAATCTCCACTTAGGCACATGCCGCCCAGCCAACTGTTTGTCTAGAACTTGTCAAAAAGCAAAGCAAATGCTGATGCGTAAGCATTCCCGCTGCGACAGCAAGGGTCATCAGTTGCACACATCATAAAACAAGTCTGCATATGCATGCACATACAGCAATAGCGTGAAAATGCCGCCAGAATCACCCTGCATTGTTCATTTCCACATAGCCTCTGTCAGCCAGCACTCTGCAGAAAACGTGCTTGTCTTGGTCAGGGACCGGAATCATGTCACCCCTGACACTGCCTGCGCTCTGCTTGGCAATGTCTCTGAAAGCGTCTGGCATCAGGTTCAGGATGGTCTCCTTCTGGTGCCGCCCAAACAGCATGAAATAATCCTGTATGCACACATGCCTATATGTAGTGATGCCATGACTCAACAGAGAGCTTGAGCTGACCCTTTTGTGCCTATTCATGCTGCCAGCAATTGAGCTGAGCTGCTGAAGCTGTCTGAGTTTAGTATCAGGTTGCTGTCTGTCTGATGCTGCAAAAAGAGTTCTGCTCATTCTTACATGTTTGATGTCAGCTGCAGCTTGAGATCATATCTCAGCCATGCTCTGAGAGGCTTCAATTTCTTCTTTACTTCATTGAAGCCATGCAGTGTACAGCAGTCTTGTGTGCATGCAGACAGTGAACCGCATGCAGCTTGCGTCATAGCTATCTGCAATGATACTGCTCGCTTCCAATGCCATGGTGCATTGTTCACATTGGTAGGTGTTCTAAGCTGATGGAGACTCTTGCCTGGGCATAGGTCTTCTCCTTTTCTGACAATCGATCCAACACTTCCTCCTTCTCTAGTATGTGCATGATGAACTTTTCAATCTTGCTCAGTCTGGTCCTGTGGTAGGCTTGCAGCAAATAGCGCACGCGCTTTAGCTCATAGCTGTACATCAGCCTTGGCAGCTCCATTTGTGGATTGTCTCTATAGTCTGCAATGACTCCTTCCTGTATGGTAGTTGTTGCTGAATTCAAGGCAGTCAAACAGTGCTCCAGCGACAGTGCAGGAAGAGTGGGAGCCAATGTGTCATTGCAGCACCCTTATGTCATCCAGGGGACTGGCAAGCTCTGTACCTGATGCTCTATTTGCGCTTCAATGCTGGCCACAAGTGGGGCGTCATAGTCTAGCAGCTCAGGGGCAACCTTCTCATTGATTGTGGCCTGCTCAGATTAGTGTGGCTGTCTGTGCAGGATCAGGGTAAATGATAGTAAACGGTCTGAGCTGTGTGGCGACGCACCTGTTTCAGGAGGGTTGCATCACTTTGACCCTGTTGCAGCTCCTCTGCGCCTGTTGCTGTTCCCAATTCAAAGTCATCTCGTGTGTCCATGCAGTGATAGCTGTGTGATCAGATGGCCCGACGTATCTCATGTAAGCACATCCCGATGAAGTGGAGCACAGCTTGAGATCAACCCAAATTTGCCGCTACTGATCAGTGATCACTGCATAGGCCGGTGTGCAGACCCGCGGACGTGCCACAAGCTGTTTGATAGTACTAGCAAGCTGCTAATCTGCAGCTTTGGCAGGCCGCCATGTCTGCTCAGTGTAGCGGAAGTCCGGCACGCGATCACTCGCTCGCTTGTAGCAGGGCTCTTTAGAAATAAAAGGTGCGAAGCTCTGTGGAAACTGCGCAGCGAGTGAGGTAGTATGATGTTTGACGCCGACTTGAGCAGGACGTACAATGTTGCAAGCAATTGACTACGCAGAGTAAATCTGTGTGTGCTGGAGTGAAGTGCACTTGTGAGAAGATGGAAGAAGAGTGTCTAAAAGACGATTAAGTTGACCAATATGCAGCTTGCCGAGAACCCGGCGCGCGCACAAGCAAGTTCGCTGTAACGACATCATCCGGCTCGGGATCTTCTCGACAGCACATCCGACTGTCCATGCGACAGAAGCTGAAAATTTAGCTCGAAATCAAAGCTCTCCTTGCATGTCATGAACTGCTGCAGCCAACTAGTGTGAAGCAGCGTATTCCTTCAGCAAAGTTCGGCGTCGTCATGGGGTAGGACAGCACCATGCTTACCGCAGGATTGCCGTCCTTCTCAACAGACAGACCTCAACAGCACCCACACAGCCATCAGCTGTGGACCACTTCGAGCCTTTCTGTCAGGCCTATCATTCCAACAAGTCTGGGATTGCCGTGACACGTCATGGCCACTGCGGACATGGCGCATATATCACCGGCGCTCCAGGAGTACTTCAAGTCTGACAAAGCAGCTGCAGCCCAGGATTATAGTGCAGCCACTGACCTGGAGGCAGGAGCAGACCTGGACCTAGGAGATCTGGATATTACCACTGCCCAGATCAGCTTGGCAGGTGTTGAGGACCAGCTGGAGCACTTTGCCAATCATGACGTGCTGAAAGCAATCCTTGATCAGGGCTGTGATCCCAAAGAGTATGGTCAGCAGTATGAGACAAAGCTCAGACAGGCAGAACTGGAGTCCATACAAGACTACATCACAGAAAGTGATAATCTTGTTGAGCTGCATGATCAGGTGCGCTCAAAATCTCGACAGCATTTATGCGTGACTACATCACCCATGCATGCTTCCTGAAAGTCGCGCCTGCGGTGTGTCACAATTGTAAGCAAATGCATGCTAATTAAATTGTGTAGCAGGCATTTTGGGTGCTGACTGATCTTAGTCCCGCCCGAATGCACAACACAGCAGATTATAGAATAATGTTTCTTAAGCAACCCCCAGTGGAGTGATTCTACTTAGTACAATGCATGCATGCTGCAGCTGATTCAACTCCTTGTGGTGCAGATCAGCAGTTGTGACAACATTCTCGCCACAATGGAAGACATGCTGGGCAAGTTCCAGGCAGACCTGGGCAACATCAGCACAGAGATCCGAGCCCTACAGGAGCAGTCACAGACCATGAGCATCAAGCTCAAGAACCGCAAGGGCACAGAGCAGAAGCTCAGCAACTTCATTGAGAGCGTGGCCATCCCCCCTGCCCTCATCGATGGCATCCTCCAAACAGAGGTGGACGAAACCTTCCATGAGCACCTGCTGAGCCTCCACCGAAAGCTCAACTTCCTCGAGAAGAACGAAGCAGCTCAGAACTCTGCAGCATACAAGGACGTAGCACCCGAGCTGGAAAAGCTGAGAGTGAAGGCCATCTCCAAGTCCAGGGACTACCTCATGCAGAGGATCTATGCCCTGCGTAAGCCGAAGACCAACATCCAGATCCTGCAACAGAACGTGCTGCTGAAGTACAAGTACCTGGTGACGTTCTTGAGGCTGCATGGAGGAGAGGTGTTTGGCGAGGTGCGAACAGGATACATCGACACCTTGTCGAGGGTGCTGTCGTCACACTTCAGGGCCTACCTGGCAGCCATTGAGCGTCTCAAGGTGAGCAACAGCCTCCACATATGCCAAGTTTGAAACACCAAATAATCTATTGGTGAGGTATCTATTCATCAATCAACCAACCAATCAATCATCCAACCAGTCCACCAAGCAATCAACCAACCAGCCTGTCAATCAATCAGTCAATCAATCAGTCAATCAAGCAATTCAACAGTCAGTTGATCAGTGACATGCTGTTCACTGGATCGACCATTATAGTGTGTTGCCTTCTCAGCGTCTCAGAAATAATGCCGTTCGTGAATAAGTTATCATTAATTTTACATTTCATGTCTTTGAGAGTCACGAACAGAGTGGGCGGACAGTGACTGGCACTATGGCCAGGCATGTGGCCAACAGCATGCACACACGCTTGCTTCTCAATGCTGCCAGATGGCATGCGCTCAGCAGCATTGGATGATTGGCACAGCAGCATCTGACTGTCTGTGCGTCATGACTGCCCTGACCGCACAGCTGCACCTCGGGGGCAACCCACCCTTTCATTGCACATGCCACCCACAACATCAGGCAGAGCATCAAACTACTCTGCCCATGCTGATCTCACACCCAACACTTACAGGTTTAGCCAGCAAGGTAGGATGTGATAGGCTGGCAGTCTTTTGCAAGCATGATATGATCACCCACTGGTATGATGACCTGGTCACACCCTGCGAGCAGGCCTTGGGCTCTCAGACATGACACTCACCTTGGGCTCCCAGACATGCCCTTCATTTTGGGAACTCAGACATGACATTCACCTTAGGCTCTCAGACGTGGCGTTCACCTTGAGCAATCAGACATAACATTTCCCTTAGGCTCTCAGACATGGCATTTATCTTGAGCAATCAAACATGACATTTATCATGGCCTCTCACATGCGACACCCGGTTTGGGCTGTAAGGTGTGACAGACATGACATGCACCACGGCTTTTCACATACGTCACCCAATTTGGGCTACAAGGTGTGACAGACATAACATTGACCATGACCTCCCACATATGACACTCAATCTGGGCTCTTGAATATGACAGACACAACATGCACATAGGCCCTCCATGTTGCAGGAGGACCTGGCCAGCCAGACAGATGTGATAGGCTCAGCAGATGTGACATTCATTTTGGGCTCTCACATATGACACTCAATTTGGGCTTTAAATACAGACATGACACTCACTTCCTCCATATTGTAGGAGGACCTGGCCAGCCAGACAGATGTGATAGGCTCAGCAGATGCGGTTCCCACAGGCATGATGGCCCTCTTCCAAAGGGCAGCAGCTGGAGGGCAGGACAGGCAGGATGTGTTTGTGGTGGGGGACAGGGGCAGCATCCTGCACCACCTGGACCAGCCCGCCATCATCCCCCATGTTGCTGAGTCTGAAAACAAGAAGTTCTCCTTTGAGGTATGCACCAGCTGGCATAGTGTGATGCAACGTGTGATCCATGTGACATGGTGTTTCAAGGTGCAGTTGTGATGTGTGAATTCACTGAACTGAACTTCTTGTCTGTTTGGTCTTGGTTGCCCTAATATATTGATTGATTGATGGCAGGATGCAGCGCAGCCATTGCCATGCCTCTTCTTGCTTGCTGGTCCTTGCATGCAAATTTGGAAGGCACAACACCTTCAATGTGGATGCTGTATGCTTACTTGACTGTCAGCCAATGATGGCAAGACGAATTGAGGCAGGAGTGCATGTGGATGGTAAGCCAAACTACTCAACAGTAACAGTAACAGTTCTCCTTGTGAGGGTGCGCTCAATCGTGTCCTTCAATTGCCTCGCTGGCTCCACAGCTTTCAGGCAGGTTGACCACACTACACAGAAAGGCTGCACTGCTCTTGCCTCTCCACGTCTGATTTGCTGTTCAACATGCAGCCCTTTGACTCACCCAAAGGTTGCCAGATCCCACCTGCAAGCCAGAGTTGCAACACAGGTGCACTTGCAGCACTTTGGCAGGACACACCACACCTCAAATTCCACAATCATCTGCCTGAACTACAACCGCCTGGCAATAGCCCCCAGGCTGTTTTGAAAAACCATTTTCTCCTATGAAACGGGCCATTCCCCAAAAGTCGTGCAAACACGTGTTCAAAATGAGCAAAGCAGTGTAATGTTGTGACTACCAAACACCATAAGAGAGACTGTTTTCATGAGACCTGGTGATGTGCAGCTGCTGTTCCGGAGTGTGAACAAGCTGCTGATGGACACCGCCACCTCAGAGTACCTCTTCTGCTCAGACTTCTTCCAGGAGGCCGCAGTCTTCCACGAGCTCTTTGCCCCCACACTGCAGGTCGTGGAGTCCGCTCTGGCAGCAACCCTCCCGGTCAGTACTCATGCTCTGTACTGTCCTGAGCTGTTTGTCTCTATGTTGCAAGCTGTGGAATCTGCTTCTAGCAGCAACCCTTCCGGTCGGTAGTGATGCTCCGTCCTGTCTTGAGCTGTTTCTCTATGCTACAAGCTGTGAACATTGGTTTTGGCAGCAGCCCTCCCAGCAGTATGTCATGGACAGCCCCCTGCACTTCTGTCCCATCCTATTCTGTGCTGTTTACACCTACTTTGCATGGTTAACATCGTTTGCGGCAGCAACCCTTCTGGTCAGTATTCATGTCCCATCCTGTCCTGAGCTGTTTGTCCCTATGCTGCAGTCTGTAAAAACAGGTTTTGGCAGCAATCCTGTAGGTCATGTGTAACACATTGTGCTGTCATGCTCAACATATTATGCTGTTGTATCCTGTCAAGCTCTTGTTTTGCCAGTGAAAAAGGCTGCCAGTGGTAGACTTTGCCATAGCAGTGGTAGACTTTGCCATGGCAGCAAGCCTGCAACATAGTACATGATCATGCGCTGCGCTGTGCTGTGCTGTGCTGTGCTGTGCTGTGCTGTGCTGTGCTGTGCTGTGCTGTCATGCTTGCCTAGGATGTGCTGCCCTGCTCATTAGGTGCATACTACATTTGCAGTTTGCATACTGTGCATCCTGCTATGTATGCATTTTTGTTGCTGACCAATCTATCATTGCCTTCATCACTGAACAATCATACCATGGACATAGCTTGTCAGAATGCCAGGTTCTGCACAGCTTCCCCAGTGCATGGCTGACAATGTGTGGAGTGTGCAGGAGACGTGGGACATCCTGTGTTTGCTGGTGATGATCCGCATCAACTACCACCACCAGCTGATCATGAACAAGCGGCGCATCCCCTGCCTGGATGACTACCTGGACAGAATCAACCTCACCCTGTGGCCCAGGTTCAAGGTACCTGAAACATCTCCCCAATGTAGAAGCGTGTTGTATTGTCCCCAGACGTTTCCGAGTATAGATTTCCAGTGTGGGATGGATGCTCTGAATCAAGATAGGCGTTTCCAGATTGGAAAGAGCTAAAACATCTCCCCAATGTAGAAATGCATTTTTAATTGTCTCAAGGCGTTTCTGAGTTTAGACTGTGTCACTGTGGAACAGACGTTTCTGAATCGCAACATGCTTTTTGGGATTGGAAAGAATTGCTGCCGCATTGCAGTCCTGGACTGCCTTTGTCCAACCCTATTCTTTTCCATCTCCCTGCTCTTCGGTGTCCTTTTTATGCTCCTCTTCTTCCTGCTCTTTTCTGCTTCTCTTCTTCTTCTTCTTCTTCTTTCGCTGTCTTCTTTCTTGTTACTCCTCTTTTTCCCCATCAGCTTCCCTCCTCTTTTCTATCCTTTACTTCATCCTCTGTCAGCTCTTCCCCTTGATCCTCTTCTGGCTCCTCTTCTTCCCCTCTCCTCTGCTCCTTTGCTGTATTGTGATTGGTGCTGACGTTTTTGAATTGAAATCGAAGTTTTGTTTGCGTGGTAGGGACACAACACCAGGCCATTTTCAGCTGCTGAAGGACCAGACTTGTTGCATTTGAGCCTGATGTCTGCATGCAAACAGTGTAATGGTTGCCTCATTGTCAGCTGCTGTATGCCTTCTTGCCAAGTTTGGCGGAACAAACCCACCTGAAGACAGGCAGTATGCAAGCACTGATTAGCATCATCAGCTACTGACTGCATCAACTTTTGCTCTCCAGCTCGCACTGATTAGCATCGCCAGCTGCTGACTGCACCAACTTTTGCTTACCAGCTGTTAGGGGTTGAATGGCATCCCCTTTGCTGCTGCTGCAGGCTCTGTTTGATCTGCAGCTGAGCAGCATCAAGCACTACAACATCGGCACCTTCACGCCAGATGTCAAGGTGCACCATATTGTGCACAGATACGCCCAGCTGACGGCCTCCCTGCTCAGCCTCAATGCCGACTACCAGGTATGGTTGGGCAAGCCCTAAACCTTCTTGCTGAACAAACCCTAAGCCTCCCTGCTCAGCCTCAATGCTGACTACCAGGTTTGGCTTGAACAAACCCCAAATCTCCCTGATGAACAAACCCTGGACCTCCCTGCTGAGCCTCAATGCTGACTACTGGGTATGGCTGAATAAACCCTTAAGTTTCCTGCTGAATAAGCCCTGAACCTGCCTGCTGAGCCTCAATGCCAGCGACCAGGTATGCCTGAACAAACTATGAATGATTTTGCTGAACCAACCCTAACCCTCCCTGCTGAGCCTCCTTGTTGAGTGTGATTGCTGCCTACTGGGTAGGGCCAAACAAACCCTTAACGTCTTGCAAACATCAGCAGGCATCCAATGTGCATCTTGCTTGTGTTGGTGAACAACATATGTCAAGCCCCACAGCCTCAGTCATATTGCTTCCCCATGCGCAGTTGACTGTGGCTTGTCTTGATAGCACTCTCTTTCTAGTTCAGCCATGCTACCGGCACAACCTGTGTGCAGGTATTTTCTAAACCTTGAGAGAGCGTATTGCGCAAACTTGCAAATTTATTCACATTGCTCCGTGATACACAAAAAACAAAGCAACGTGCGTCAAATGGATTGTTGTGGATGTAGGATGGGCAGCTGGACCACAACCTGGACCGCATGAGGTATGCATGCATGGACCTGCTTATGCAGCTGCCGCGCACCTTCAAGACCAAGAAGCTGGGCACCATCTTCCTCATCAACAACTTCAACCATGTTGCCATGGTATGCTGTCATCATTCCACCCAGGGTTTAGGCCAAAATTCCAATGATCAGTCCTTATTGCTTGATGCTCAACGACTTCTGAATGCAGCGAACCCAGCTGCAACCATGTGACTGTGGCAAAATATGCTGTTATCATTTTGTAGGGTTCATACTCAATTTCTGGACCCTAATCTCTTATTGCTTGCTGCTTAATGCTTCCTTGCTGCAATGCACCCAGCTGCAGCCCATGTGACTGTGACTTTTGCGCAGGGTTTAGGCTCAACTCCTAAACCCTAATCCCTTGTTGCTCGCTGCTCAATGTTTGCTCGCTGTGGCGCATCTAGATGCAGCCCATGTGAATGTGACAAATCACACAGCTTGCACTGCTCCACACACAGCAGAAAGGTACCAGAGCAAAACAGACTCATGTAACAGCAGCTCCATGACAAAACAGCTCTGGTCTATGGCAGAGCATCTCTGTCAGAAGCTGTGTTGTCAAAAGATGACAGGGGTCGGTGGTACAGCCCTATATCAAAAGCTGTGCTGACAAAAAGTTGTGGGTGTTGATGTCAGGGTTCTCCCCTCAGTCATGCCATTGAAACAGTATTACATTTCACACACATACTGCGCAGCAGGCAGTGATCCTTGCTTGAGGTCCTTTAGTTGATTCCAACACTCAGTGTTAGGGTCAATCTGGCCAAATTTAGTGCCGAACAAAGCACAGAATCCAGCCCAAGCACACTCAGTCACAGGCAAGGCATGCATAGCAGTATGGTGGGTATTGATGTCGCGGTTTGGTGTTGCAGCCCTACATCAAAAGCTGTGCTGTCAAGAAGTTGTGGGTGTTGATGTTGGGGATTGATGGTGTTGGGGATTGATGTTGGGGATTGGTGTTGCAGGTGTTGAGGGAGGCCCAGACCAGGATGCAGCAGGCCCCCCCTCCCCCGGGCTCTTCCTCCCCCCAGAAGGAGCCCGGCCTGGGCACCACCGGCACTGCCACTCGCAAGGAGTTTGAGGTCAGCTTTGCTGCACTTGGCCGCCTTGTTGCCCCTGTGGAGAACACAGCCTGTCACTGTCATAGTATTACGTACAACACAAGAAGTCAGCTTTGGCTCCTTGATGCCCTGTGCAGAACACGGCATGAAACTTCTGTAATGTGCGCTTAAGAGACATGACAAATTAGCTTTGCCTCCTTGTTGCCCCTGTGCAAAACACAGCCTGTCACTGCCATAGTGTTTGCCTGCACCACTGCAAGTCAGCTGTATCTCCTTGTGTCCTGTGCAGAGCACAGCATGGTAGTTCTGTAGTTTGTGCTTAGGACATTGCAAGTCAGCTTGCCTCCTTGTTGGCCCTGTGCACAACACAGTCTGACACTCCCATAGTGGTTGCCTACGATGCCATGAGTCAATGTTGGCTCCTTGACACAGCACAGCAAGATAGTTCTGTAGTGTGCGCTTAGGAGACTACATGTCAGCTTTGCTTCCTTGTCGCCCCAGAGCACAGCACAGCAATACAGTGATATAGTGTATGCCTACAACACTACAAGTCAGAGCTGCCTACTTTTTGGTGACATGTGCAACAAGCAGAACCCGGTCTCCACATGTTGACTTGCAGCACAAGCTTTCTGATCACTCTTTGCTTCTGCTGTCATGTGTCCTCGATTAAATAATAGTATGATGATGAAGATAATAATAATAATAATAGTAATAATAATACTACTACTAATAAAAATAATAATAAAAGTAATAAAAATAAAAACAAAAGTAGTAAGAGTAATAGTGATAATAATAATAATGTCCTCGATCGTTCATTAATGTCTGCTGCTTCATGTACAGGATCAGCTGATGACGTGCACCAGCATGTATGTGGAGGAGCAGCTGTTGAGCCAGTTTGGGACCTTGATAGGCTTTGTCAAGAGGGCAGAGGCAGCCCAGAAGCACAAGGGGGCCCAGACGGAGGGGGTGCCCCTGCCTGGGTATGGGCCCAATGAAGCTGCCCCAGTGCTGCAGGACTTTGCCTCCAGATGGCAGGCTAGCATTGATGCCCTGCACAAGTGAGCCTTTGACTGCATGTTGACAATACAGGAAAAGAAAAGCTTGTTTGTAGTACCCAACAAAATGCTTGGGGGTGCTCCACAGTGTGACCGCCATGCTTGTATCATGCTGCTGATGGCAGCTGTTGTTAGTTGCGTTACTGTAGCATTGCTGCTTGCAAAACCCAGTATTGTGGTTGGCCTGATAGATGCTTGCCTGCATGTCTGTGTCCAGTTTATTGTTTTCTGGACACTGTGCAATGCATTATCAGTCAATCTCAAATTATAGTTCCTGTCTTCAGGACTCTGAGGAGCCAGCAGACAATAATTGAGAATTCAATGTACAATAGAATTTACATATCCAAGGCGTTCCACAAAAACACACCAAAGATTATGACATGCAATAAGACTCACACGCTGACATTGACTGCAGGGACACAATGAAGGACTTCAAAAACAGCCCAGCAGGGCGGGAAGTCCTAAAAGCAGCCATGACTCAGCTTCTGTTGTACTACACACGGTTGCTGGAACTGCTGAGGCGGTCTGGTGGGGATGGAGTAGCATTGGCTCGGGATGCAGTCACTGTTCAGTCTATCATGTATGAAATCAAGCGGTACAATCGGACATGATGACAGCATCACAAGCAGGCTGATTGCTATCTTGCGTGATTGTCTGTAAGGAAAAGAAGAAATAAGACTACACCTTTTGGCATCAATTTAAAGAGAAGTGAGCTGTTATACCAGGCTGCCCTTTGTGTTGTCTGCGACAAGTTTTGCATAACTTGCGTCGAGAAGTTCAGCAAGCCCTTCAGACGTAGGCCCATGTGCAAGCACTGACGCTCTCCGAGATTTGCAGCATTCTATTGCATTCCGTTGCATCAGAAATGCACAATGCACACAGGTCATGTGACGCGATTTAGAGTACTGGCTCATGCAGCAGCTTTCTGCACTGCACATGGCGAAACTTGAATAAGATTAGCTTGCAATGTACAGAGCGCTCGGTGCTAGCAGGTTTGAAAAGCCGGCTTTACACTCTTAAGTGTTCTGCAAATCAAAGCCTGGTGCCACAGGACTGCTTACTAAGTAGGTCTTGTTAAAGAGCTCATTGTTGGGCACGACCCCTCTCAATGGGTCAGTAGATCTGGTGAATGCAGGCGTTTCAGAATCAACACGTGCCTAATGCCAACGTGATGTGTCATATCTACTTCTCTACTTCAGTATCTTGCTATTTCCACATCCTGGACTGGCCTTTCCAATGGAGAACGCATTCTGAATCAGTATACTGTACATCTGACAGCAAGGCAGTATCTGTGCTTCATGTATAATCATGTGCATACATGTGACAGCATGACTGTTCAACCTTTTGGAGGGCCACAACTGGCCTTACTAAGACCCATCAGAGACTACTCGACACACTGACATCAGGATTCAGATGGAGTCTAGCTGATATCATCTAATCAATTGTCATGTGATTTGACATCATCTAATTGATGATGTGTCTTCTGGAGCACTGTGCCCTCTGGGCATAGACTTTCCTTTTCTTTATCCACTGTTTTCCTCCTGGTGCATTAGCCTGCTGTGGCAGTAGCATTGCCAGCAGTGGTGGGAGCAGCACCAACAGCAAAACTAGCCTTGTTGCTACAGCTCAACTGCCTGATCACATACACAGCATCCATGTTCACATTCTCATTGTCCAGATTCCTGTTCCACTGCCACAGCGCATGAGTACTGTTTTCGAATGTCAGGATGCCATGACCGTAAGCAGGCTCTCTAAAGGCTGACCAAGCAAGCTGTGATGATGCACAAAACTGGCCATCATACACATAGGTTGGGCAGTAACCGCCTGGCTGTGATTTGGCGGTGGTGGTATTTGGAGCTGGGCACTGTCCTGGCGAGTCTGCAAAGACTTTGTCTGCAAGCACAGCAATAGCGTCAGAAAGCATGTGCTGCAAAGGGAGCAGCAGTGAAGCATGCAGGACTGCATGCAATGCCAAGGCACCTGTTGCACAGCGGCAAATCTGACACTGGGGCAACGTTGACAGGAGAGGCGCAGGGCAGGGCAGGGCAGGGCAGGGCAGGGCAGGGCAGGGCAGCCTTGGGGTAGGGCAGGGCAGGGCAGGGCAGGGCAGGGCAGGGCAGCCCTAGGCATGGCAAGGCAGGGCACACCATAGAAGCACAGCATGACATGTGTTGTACATGCGCTACGCATGCATTACACCAGAAAAGTGGGGACGTGTGACACATGTGTTACTGTGAAAGACTGCAAGGACGTACTCAGTCCCTCAATGTTGCCGCCATCTCCCATAGTGATGTGCACAGCCCCACACTCATTCACTGTGAAGTTCTGCACAGCATCTCACGCTGACTTCCTGTTCTGACTGTGAGTCAGGTGGCACATAGTGTCACAAGCAGATTGGATGCGAGTCATGTGGCAGATGGTATCAATCGCAGAGAGTGTGCAGTAAGCCCACAGTAATGACTCCATCAAGAATGGCATTTGCATCAGTGATGACAGCAGCATAGACATTGTACATCACACAGCAGAGTGGAGGACGCTTGGGTGACACTTGTGTAGCATATCTGTTTCTGCAACATGCAGATGGGACGTGAGAATCATGTCACAAAGAGTTGGGTGAAAAGCAGAAGAGTGCAGCACTTGGCGCAGGCAGAGGCATGCTTGGATACAAGATAGCTCACATAGACCGGGTTGCTTCTCTCATACTCATGGCAATGACCATTGAGCACAATGTCCACGCCATTGTTGTACAGCACATCCTCCATTACCAGTCTCATGCACTCATTCTCCTTGTAATGGTTCACATCTGCAGCAGACACACAATCACAAACTGAGCATAAATCATCATGACTGTCAGGATCTGACATTACAGCACACAGGCAACACAAACACCAAATCACAAACACACCTTCTTAAGTTGATTGTCAAGATAAGGTATCAGGCAACAAGCAGAATTCTTGCGATCCAATTTGTGCTTACAATTTAGGCTTGCAGGAAGTGGACGTTGAATGCTGCATGTACGTGCATCATGTGTGTGTGTATCATGTACTTGCATCCTGCATGCAATCGAATTCATTGGCACCATGCGTGCACTTTGTATTCGCAACAAGCTTGGACAACCTCATACCAAGCAGGCAAGACAGTGCACTCAATAGGCATCAAAAGGACTCTGCATCACATTCATGACTTAGTGCACATGGATGACACGTCAGCCAAGAAATGATAAAAGCCATGCTGAGGATCTGTAGTCAAGATGCTGGCATAAGATCAAGGGCAACCTGACTGTATGCTTGACAACTTCTGAGCTGTGCAGCTGTGAGCGCATTGCAAACAGTCTATAGTAAAAGCACAATGCATTATGTGCACAGGGTCACATGCATGCTGTCCTGTGGGGCTCACATGATGAGTACCAGGGGGCATGGAAAGTGGCCACCAGCCAGGGAGTGGTCTTCCTGTTGAATCTGCACACCATGCATCAATTCTGGTTTTCCTGTGTTGCTAGTTGAAAGTCAACTGGTCCAGACTCAACTCTCAGCCTCAGAGACAGACTCAGCCTCAGCATCAGTAATCAGCACATGTGTACACAGCATGCTAAGCCCTTTCCAAACACATTGAGCTGCTGTAATTCCAGCACGAGCTTCATTGTTGGCACTATAAACAAAGATGATGCAAGAGCAAATTGAGTCAAAAGGCATGACAGTACAAACAGCAAGGGGCATAGCAGACAAGTCACATGGCACAGACAAGTCACATGGCACAGACAAGTCACCTGGCACAGATGAGTCACAAGGCACAGACACCAGCAGTGCAGGCACTGCTAGTTCTGCAAGCTTAGCTTGCACATTCCAGCTTACACCATGCCTTGCTCGAGCAAAGCAAACAGCTGTTCAGTAAACTCCATGTTACAGAGCATACGCACACATGGACAGTATGGCCAGTCATTCACACCAGATGATAGTGAGTTGCACTTACGTGGCAAGGTCATTCACCAACCACTGGTACTGTGGACTGGTGACCGAGAAGTCATCATAGCTGGTGAGGTAGATCATATGTGCCGGCCCAACATTCACAGAGTAGTACAGAGGGTTGTTGGACCCACTCTGGTTGTGGGGGGTGGGGTTGCGAGCCACATAGGACCGAAACTGCAGCCCATTGTCGAGGCCTGCGACATCTACACCTAGGTACTGGGCCTCAATCTCATGGTTGCCGTGCTGTGGTAAGAAAGGCACGCTGCAAGCAGGGCAGAGTCTGATCAAGTCGCTTGTGTAGTTCAGCATTGATGCAATTTGGTTGCTTGTAAGTTGAAGTTGGGTAATGTAGTGACTTGTGTCAGAAGCAGTGCCAGCATTGACCAAGGACTGAGTATGATGCTGTCTGTCTTGGGCCATGTGCGAGGCCTTCAGGGTGAAGGCAAAGGTTAAGGTGCGAAGCTGCTCAGGCATACCTAGAGAGGATGGCATCCTGCATGTAGCGGTACCACATGTCCCACCAGGGTTGGTATGTTCCCTCAGGTGAGGGCACATAGCTGTATGTTGAGCTGCCATTGCCCTCTGTTGTCGTGCCTACATGCACATTCTTCCGCACTCAGAAAGAAAAAGAAAAGTTCCCGCTTTCCAGCGATCATAACGGGAGCCTCCTAAGGCGGCAGCCCAGAGTTTGCCGCAGTCAGGGTTACTGCGTACAGTCAGCTGTCAGCGCACCAGATGCTTTGGGCTCGAGCAGTGCACAGCATAGTACAATGCTGTTTGGAAACAGACAACAAGAAAGGGAGTAAAAAGGGAAAGTGCTCCTTGGCAGTGTTTTGAACAAGCTGAAAAGCGCTTTGAGCATGTGGCTGTAAAATAATGAGTGATGCTTCAATATGCAAGCAGACCGCAATCCACTGCATCTATGACTTGCGGATTATGTCATGCTGCTCAGTAAGGAGAATGCAGCTCAAGCATAGGACAACTTTATCAATTTAGAGTTCAACCCTGAACACAGAGCACGACTTGACCCACCATTAGTTTGCATGTCATCAGCGTACCTGCACATCAGGACAGATGAAACCATTGAGTGCTGAGAGTAAGGTTACATGTCTGCAAGTGTGCAGTCTTGTCATATTCAGATATGTCAAGACTGCACACGCAAGATCTTGGAACAAGCATATCATTGCAGATGTTGCATGGTATAGGCTGTCATGAAATTGACAATGATCAGACTGGTCACATGATTGTGCAGAGCACCAACCACTCAGATGTATTGACTCTGCACTCAGATCAGCCGAGGATGATTTGAGTGCAGACTAATGTGGGGCTGCAACACATGTGAAGGCACACAGCAGTGACACCACATGCTCAACAGCATGATCAATGATGACTAGTGAACATAGGGAGCTTACGTGAGGTCACCAATCAGAGTCCAGACTTGTGGGTTAGCATCTGCCAGGTGCTGGACTGTGACAGTTGTGTTGGGGGTGAGCCCAATATCTGCAACCACTCCTAGAACAAATGGGTAGGATGTGTTGCCCACAGCAGGCGCGGATGTGAAGTTGAACTGCTGACTCATGCCGTACTGAGGGTCTCCAACTTTGTAGTAGTACAGTGTGTTTGATGTGAGGTTCTGGAGAGTCACGTGGTGGAAGATTGGGGATGAATAGTTGAGCGCTGGGTTGGCATTGGAGAAGTTGTAGATCTGGGTGTAGAAGGTGTTGGTACTTGGAAGGGATGTGGCGTTGGAGGTATAGGTGCTACGTGCCTTGCTGTACTGGACAAAGCTTGCTGGCACTGTGGTTTTGCTGAGGAAGTTACCATTGATGGAAGCAGCAGTGCTGTTGCTGGCACCAGTTGCCCAGGAAATTGTGACTTGGGTGTCAGACACGTAGGTGAGATGAACCTGCACAGCAAAAGGTGGTCGTTGGATGGTTGCTCCAGATCATGGAGCCTAGCAAATGTGTCAGTGTGTAAAGGCTTGACATAGAGAGCGCCATCGGAAACGCGAAGCAAGCGGAAGATCTGCAGCGCAATATGCGGGCTTTGTCTCCTGTTTTACCTGTTCCGGGGCGAGGCCTTGCACTGTACGCTGCAGGCGGGAATCGTTGAGCGACAGCTGGCCGAGAGGGTCGCCGCCCACGACCATTCTGTTGTATGGTACTTGCAAGTTGCTGATCACGTTAGTCGCTTGCAGGTCTCGGGTCCACGCATGTGCAAGTGGACCCAAAACCCCGAGCAATACAATACAGGCAAATGCATTTGAGTACATGCTGCAAATCTGAATTGTACGCTCTCGGCCGAGCCTTCTGCCCGCGGCCTGGAATCAGCACACAGTTGGTCAAACAGAGTCGGGCATTCTGCGCAGTCCGACACTTTGACCAACTTGTGTATAGCTTGAATACTGCGTCGAGCACAACACAGGCAGCGGTACACCAGTGATACGCAAGTGATCCTCCTTGCAGGCAAAGCTACTCCTCACCTGGTTTATGCCTGGGAAATGCTCCCGATGTCTTCGTTTGTTTCTTCTGTACTTATTCTGATTTGAAGCATACTGGAGCAGCCGTCACGGCGCATCGCTGCAGCCTCGTCTAGCATCTCCTGATGACGGTTGAAGATGCTGTGCGACATGTGGATCAGTCATGACATGAGTCATAGGGCATGGCAGCGCGTGCTCGAGCACGTGTCTACGGCAAAATGATCGTTATGTTACGTCGAGCGACTGGCTGAACGCTTGCAGCGACTGACTGCGTTTACCCCAACAATGTTTATCATGTCTGCGCAGGGCATCCACGGTTCATTGCGAGGCACTTCTGTCGTCTCGCTGAAGGGCTTTGTCGTCGCAGTAAAAGAGCAGGTATGATAATTTACACGTAAGGAGCAGGCATAAGCATATGCAGACTTGTGCACAGTCATCAAACACGACCATATCGGCAGAGGAATATACAAAGACAAAACTTACGGTATGAAACATGCTCTTGTCTAGACCTTATGGTGTTAGGGCAAGGCATATCCGGGCAGGTTGGCTCAACAGAGATTGTGGCGTTGAGCACTGTTGGATTTCCCAAACTTCTGGCCACACCTCTAACTGTAGTGTGAATGGTTAACTCCCGGAAGTGAGTCTGCCCCGCTGTCTCTGCTGAAAGCTGCAGAGCATATATTGTTTGAATCTCTCTGTCAGTTAACAATCGTACTGTGCAGAGATCGGTTTCTGCTGTAAGTCTCCGTACATACGTCTGATAGACAGAGGCCATGTCATCATAAACACAGTCATGGCCATTTGGGCATTGTTCTCTCTGGCAGAAATACTGCCCAGGCAGAAGTACACAAAAATAAACACTTATTGTACCATTGTTGACATTTTAACATGGCATTCCAATACAGCATTCTGAGGTGGCCTTCTGATAGCAGCATGCTGCATTCCTTTAGGATGCAAGGAAATTCCGTCTAAAGCAATGCTGTCAGTGAGACTACATGCTCATGTTGAGCAGGATGTGCATGTTTGCAAGCTTGCACTGCACATGCATGAGAATACATGAGAGTCACAATACGGCTTGTAGGTGCTACTATCTTTCCTGTTTCTTGCATAGCTGTAAGTAAGCCTGCTTGGCATGTTGTGGGGAGCTTTGAGCAGCCAACCTCACAAAAAGGCAAGCACTGATTAGTAGTAAATCACAATAGCAACATCGTGCTTTTGGGCAATCTGTTGCTGTACATGCGTATTTCTCAAGTCAGATTAATGAGTTGATGCTTTGCAAGCATCAGTCGCCACTCTGCATGCCCTGTTATGTATTAGCGTTCTGCGAAACTGACTTTTGGCTCCTGCTTCCGTGTATGTGTATTGCTGCAACTTCTAGATCTACCAGTACTGCTATCGTCCCAGTCTATGCCAATGATCTGACTCAGGAACACATGGTTGCAAAGTGATTGAGATTCTTCCCATTACACTGTTCTTTGCACATCACGAAGCATGAGAGACTGAAAAGCAATCATGCTCGCCGACTAGGGGTGAAAGGAGCAATTTTGTTCGCGTTGAATACTTGATCATGCTGCAGGCCTATCGGCTGCTTGGATTTCAAGGCAAAGAAAAGGAAGTAAAACGTTGTTGATGATTACTCCTTGCTGCTGAAACAATGCATCACTTGTTGACGCATGACCATAAAATACAACTGATATTGTTGCCAGTGAACACTGGTGCTGACAAAAGCTGACAGGCATAAGATTGGATGCACACTGACGGGACTGATTATCTCTGGCTGCTGTACAGACTGTTATTGGCAACTGACATAATATACGGGTAACAGGGGGGGGGGGGGCCAGGCTGACTCATGGCTGGCACCAGCAATTGCTTATGCCGCCTCAAACACTGATACACATTCATTGTGAATGATAAGCAACTGTCACCCATGTTGCTGCAGCTGTGCACATCCTTACTGGCTGCAACTGAGCGTCAAAATGGCCTATATGAGTTACTCTGCCTTGCTTTTGGACAAGCCTGGGACCTCATAGAAGTCAGAGCAATCAAAGGTCTGACAGACATATCCATATCCTTGATCTTGAGCTGGCTCATGTTTGTCAGGCCTTTGCTGTTGAGTGTGCTTTATCCTGATGTCAGCATGGATGTTTCTTACTCCTGCAAGATGACCATGGCAATGAGACATATGTTGAACATTTGTGCAACTGCAGAGCACAGAATGCCTGTTGCTCAACAGTGTGTTGCCTCATCGCACAAGAAAGCGACTCTTACGTTCAGCTGAGCTCCGACGCTGCTGTTCTGACTGCCCTGAAGTGGATCGTCCAGACATCGAGGTGCAATAACGATGAAGCTGCTACTGTGGCAAGACTGGCAGGGGAGGCCAGGTGGCAGGCTGCGCCCTCTTTGCACTTCACACGAAGCTGTCAGATAGAGGCAGAAACCACTTTAAGGCAGCCGTGCCTGATGTGCGTCCTGAGCAGGTGGTAAGTTGGGTAAGATGACAAACAGGATGTCACATGTTGCACCCCGCGGCTTTGCGATAGGACGCGGAGCAAAAGAACAGTGGCTGAAGCAGTTTGCAAATAGAAATCAGCTGAAACGTTCTGTCGTGTGAGTGCCCTATCACCTTTTCCGCGCTGTGCAGTGCGGACGCTTGAGAAGCCAATCCAGACAGTGAACGAGCCAACTCAAAGCAGCACGACAAGCTTATGTCAAGCACCAAACAGAAGTACGCCTCAATGCCAAAATTTTCTGCTGCTGAGAACAGCCTTCGCGCTAGCTGCTGCAGGTTCCTGCCGCTGCACAGGTAGCGCGATGAGCCTTCCTCTGACTGCCTCAAGTTCGTCGTGGATTCGCTTCCGAAACTCAGAGGAGCTGAGAATAGTACGACGTAATGTAACGAGGGCTGTCTTGCTCGGATCGTAATTCTAGGGCGTTCGCAAACCGCCCATGAACCTGATTGCAACAAATCACGGTCGCATGGGTCGGTGAACACAGCAACTGCGGAATTGTGGTTCAGCTTGTTATATCAACCGGCAGAATGAAGACACTCAACGCAAATCAACTGCAGCACGCCAGCATTGGAAGCAATGCGCTACGCATGCGCAAGCGCACTGTTGCAGCTCGATCTCGCGTTGACCGGACTAAAGCCATTGCAGCGCCGGAACGTATGCAGCAGGAGCAGCAAGACACCATCAGACTGCTCGATCTTGAAAGAGGCGAACAGAAGCGATTGGAGCAGACCGACGCGTTCAAAGAGCTGGTGTCGCTCAACAAGCAAAAGCAATCCGTCAATCGGCCACAGCAGGTTTGTGTGTGTCGAAACACTCAAACGTCGACGAAGAGGCTCATTGATTGAAAGAGGCATTCAAGACACGAAGTACACTGCAGGCTGAAAAGCTCGACTTCCGCCAAAGCCCGACCTTTGCAGACTGCTTCCCCAGCAGCGAGAAATGCTACAAGGAGGTCGATCACGAGGGTACCAAGCTGAGGGTGAGCTCAGTATCCAACTGGCGATCAGCACGTTTTTGAGCTTTGCCCCTTGTACATGCCATGTGGGCCAGTGCAAATCTGTTACCAGCACATGCGCTGATCAGCTAAACCTGGCGCATGCTGTTACAGGTTCCCTTCAGGAGGGTCCACTTGCAAGAGGCAAACGGGCACTTTGACCTATATGACACCAGCGGAGAGCAGGTGATGTTGCTTCTGACTGTGACCTTTATTTGCTGCCCTCAAGATGCATGGCACAATACCGGCGCAAGGGGTCATGACAGTGGCTGCAGCCATGGCGGCGTATGGACATCTGTTGGTTGACTATACAGTATCTCGTCTCCTTGAAGATAGAATTCAATCAACCTGTCATGTGTGCATAACATGCCAAATACCTTTGATTGCAGATCTTGCATGTCTAGACCACGCAGTCTGCATGCATGCAAGGCATGACCCACACCATTGCCAGCAGTTAATTTGGCTTAGTCAGCTTCTTGTGACATGGCAGGGAGCAAACCCTAGGGAGGGATTGCCTAAGATTAGAAAGGACTGGGTGAAGAAGAGGGAAGAGCGGGGTGACAAAGTGTTCACGCAGATGCATTACGCCCGTCAGGGTGTCGTAACAGAGGAGATGGCATTCTGTGCTGCCAGGGAGCGACTGGAACCTGAGTTCGTTCGATCAGAGGTATTTGCTTTTCCAGCATTGTTGATGATATGATAGCCATGCCAACTCAATGTTTTGCTGACTGGCACAATATCAAAGTTGAGCACTCCTGGTGTAGCAGACACATGCAAATGCTGCAAATTGGCCAACAGCATGCCTCAACCCGCTGGCAGACTTTCAGTCCCTGTTGACTCCTTGCATGGAAACTGTAGCATCACAGCTTTCAGAATCATCATTTATTAGTCATTTTGTGCATCTTCAGCCTTTTCTGGAGAAGCCCAAGTCTCGCACCTACCCAGCCTATTTTGTACAGGGTTTAATCACCAGCCTATTTTGTCACAGGGTTTGATCACCACTCATAACACCACTATTGTGCTGCTGCTGTCATTGCTGCTGTCACTGCTGCTGCTGCTGCTGCTGCTGCTCCTGATTGAGCAGCAAGCTTGCCGTCGCCAGCTCACCATGACTGCCCTTGTTGTCCTGCTGGACCAGTTGCCAACTATAGGACTCATGTTCTGCTGAAACAAGTTGCAACTTTGGGACTCAAACCCCTGCTGAATCTGCTTCCCAAAACCACTTTTCAAACCCATTCCCAACCCCTTCTCAATCTGCATCCCAAAACTACTTATCAAACCCATTGTCAATCTGCATCCCAAAACTACTTGTCAAACCCATTCTCAACCCCCTGCTCAGTCTGCTTCTCAAACCCCTTTTCAAACTGCTTCTCAACACCACCTGTCAATACACTGTTCAAAACAATTTTCAAAGAGCTTCACAACCTAAACATGAACAAATACTTAAATATTCAAACATAAATAAACTTAGTAAATTTCAATAAAACAAAAACAAAAATCTAAAGGAAACAACCATGGTGTGCAGGTGGCAAGGGGGCGAGCCATCATCCCCGCCACCTTCTCAAAACACTTCTCAAAACACTTCTCAATTGTTTTTCACATAATAAATAGTAAAAAAACATGGTGTTTAGGTGGCACGGGGGCGAGCCATCATCCCGGCCAACAAGCGCCACACAGAGCTGGAGCCCACCATTGTGGGGCGCAACTTCCTGGTCAAGGTCAATGCCAATTTTGGCAACAGCGCTGTCAGCAGCTCCATAGAGGAGGTAACCCATACCCTTTACCCTGCATTCATTTCATTATTCCTTCTCTCACAGGTTGTTTGGCCAGCTGTGACCATTTTGGTTTTAGAGAATGGTTGGAACAAGTCATTCAAATGCTATATATTGGGCCACAGGAACAGTCGTTTTTGAAGCTAGCATCTGGTTATATTGCTGTCAGTCCTAATGCATATCTGTCATCAGCAATGCCAGAACCTTAATCAAAGAAATTAAGCTGATGTAGTGACGCATGTCACATACCAGCTCAGTTTCTGTGATTACGGTTTTGGCATTGCTGATGGTCGATATGCGTTACAACTGGTTGCCCTACAACCCTGTGCTAGCTTCAGGAGTGTACCGGTGACTCACGCTCTAGCTCTGTGTAGATCAACACGTCTGATCTTTAGTACCATACCCTACAACACAGCAAACACACGGTTTAGCTCAAGACAATCTGCAGTGAGCAAGCTGGTCGTTCTGACAGTAGACACTCTGGTATACACTTCAGCGCAGAACAGTATACTGTACATAGCCATGCAGCAGCCACAACACTACAGCAGCATGAGGCAGGCAGTATGCCAAGCATGTCTGTGCTCTTGGAGTTCACAGATTGAGAAGCTGCAGTTCTTTCAAGGTATAATGGAATGGCACAGTCCCAAGTGTGACCAAGTTCTGTGGCTAGCTTGCTATGGTTTGAAACAGCCCTGGTGTGTAATGGACTGAAATAGCCCTGGTGAGTGATGGACTGAAACAGCCCTGATGTGTGCTGGACTGAAACAGCCCTGGTGTGATGGCAGCAAACGCAACCTGTCAAGTTCAGACAAAGTGAGGATGAGTCACTAATCAATCAGTGAATTTACATTTCCTGTATTTAGAATTTGCCACAGGAGTCCACAGGAAGCAACGAAGAAATCTGACAGCAAAGTCAAGACAGTAAACAAGTCATTCCATGCTGTTCTGGGCAACAGAAAATGCACTTTAACGTCAGCATGTGGTTGCAGTGTAGTGCATATTATTCATCAGCAATGCCAGGACCTTAATCGAAGAAATTAAGCTGATGTAGTGACCAATGTCACATACCAGCTCAATTTTTGTGATTACGGTTTTGGCATTGCTGATGGCTGATATGCATTATGACTGGTTGCCCTACAACCATGTGCTAGCTTCAGGAGTGTACCAGTGACTCACTCTCTTGCTCTATGTCAAGGTCAGACGCCTTGATATTTACTACCATGCCCTACAATAATGAAATCAGGGTTTAGGATAAACAACCAGTTTG
>JAABUP010003070.1_pt1 | contig 30313 bp, 41 predicted proteins | sample 5559201 | NCBI WGS metagenome assembly JAABUP01 (sample SAMN10711887, study PRJNA513373) | rock metagenome | isolation source: Antarctica rocks | place: Antarctica | reverse complement strand
TTCAGTCAACTGTGTAAGTATCAGAACTGCACACTGACATTGTTGTCTGACATGTTCACATTCAATTTAACAACAATTTGTTGTAGTCAAGGTCTGAATTTCACTCTTTTTTCTTCAAATCTGAGTGAGTCAAAGAGACACTGCTTTGAGTGTCAATTCACTCTCATTGCTGCAGTGAGCTGCTTTAAAGTGAAACTGTTTGTACAATTGACTGATTCTTGAGAAAAAGATGATGTTGCAACAGCTGATGTTGAAATAACTGTATTTACTGATGTAGTTAATGTGAGATTGTCTCAATTCACCACAAAGATGTAAAGAAGATCTGTACAAGCCTTCATGTTCTGCATGTTCTCTTCTGTATAACTCTTTATGCTGTGTAGTTTTGTTATAAGTATTTGCACTTAAGAAGAAATCTTCTCAGCAACAGTCTTCACTTTCTCTGTCATAGGGGTTTTTGTGCTCATTCTGCACTGATTTCAACAATTGTACAACAAGGCCTTTAGTATAGATCAGGTCTAAATGAGAATAGTATTTTAATGTTATAGGTTTGCAATGAGATCAACACTCAATTGATAATTTCTAAATACAAGAAGAATACTATGAAGAGAAAAAGAAAAGCTTCATACAGAAGCAAGAAGATAATGTGCTTTAGTCTTAAGGTCTTAGTAAGTAACTAGATTATAAGACCTTAATATGAGTTCAACTCATGACACTCTCATTGTTGCTGCTGTTATTTCTTCAGATCTTTTTGTCATTAAGTATCAGGATTCTGTCTCTTATAAGCAGTCTCAGCATTGTGACAGTTTTTCAGACTTAATCAATGACTTTCTGTCTTTTTTAATAGTAGTTGCTTCTTTGAATGATTAACTGCTGACAGGTTTTGTGAGACAGCAGTAACTGTATAGCTTTTGACTACTTTGCTGACAGCAAGAAAATGACAGGCAGAATTCTGTTTGATTCAATCTGAGTTCTTTAAGAAATGACAGTGCTGTTGACAGTCACTCAGTCTTTTCACTTTCACTATATTCTTCTCTCTTCAAAACACTATTTGTATTTTCATTTCACAGTTAATTGCTGTCTGAAAGAACTTCTGTCACTGTTGTTAAGCAGCAGTCTTCTTCTTAAATTCTCAATTCTTTTTGAAGTGAAGTCAACAAAGGTAATATGCTGTCTGTCTTCTCTTTACAGTATTTGCCTTCTTCTTCATTCATATATTGTCAACATAGGGTCAAAAGATGTTTCACTCAGTCTTTGAAAGGCTGAGGACTTTCTTCAGAGCAAATAGACATTGTCAAAAGGCCTCAATGACTGAGAAAAAGTTGTGAATAGTATTCATGAGAAACAGCAAGGTGTAAAGATAAAAGTAAGGTGTAAAAGAATAAAAGGGTGACAGGACAGACATGTCAGAAAAACAGGACACCTAGACATGTGAATTAGCTTTGTTTTGATTCTAATAATAGGAGTTATGCATCAAATGCATAGGACTGCTTAGTAAGTAGGGTATGGTCATATATTTTAGCTTGGGGGTAGTATAGAAGTTCCCGCTTTTCTCGGTAGCGCAGACGGCCCGAGGCAGTATCGCGGCATGGAACATTTTTGGAATGGCTGTTGAAAGATCATGCGTTCATGTCTACATGTATTGCACAATATATTGTGACCTTGTGCATTGTCTTTAAAACCAAGCAAAAGGATTCAACATGACGGCATCGACTATCCCTTTGGGGGTTTATCTTTGGCAAAGACTGTTTTCTTCTTTGGGAATCAGGCATGTGTTCGGCGTTCCCGGCGATTTCAACTGTAAGTGCTTTATTGAGTCACGCCTTCATGACCTGGGCCGGTCACGGCTGACATTACGAATCGTGCCCAAGTGACGCTTCTGGACCAACTCTACACCGTACCGGAGTTAAAATGGCTGGGAACTTGCAATGAGCTCAACGGCGCATATGCTGCGGATGGCTATGCGCGTATCAAAGGGACTCCAGCAGCTCTGCTAACCACTTATGCCGTTGGTGAATTGTCCGCCATGAATGGGGTTGCGGGGGCATATGCCGAGCACGCAGGCATGATCCACATCGTCGGCATGACAGCAAGATTATGTAAGAACATAGGTCCTGGATGAATCAGCCTCCGCCTGGATGTCTCACTGACGTTTCAAATCGCAATGAATAGTGCAGAACGCCAGAGTCATGATGCATCATACTATGGAGCCGAACATGGACCACTCTGTGTACGTTGCCATGGCTGAACCGATCCGAAAGACTCACACGGTCCTAAACAATGAAGAGACCATGGCGGAAGAGATTGACCGGGTGATTGTCGAGGGCGTCCGTAGCAGGCTTCCTGTATATATATACATTCCGACGGATGTTGTCGGAGTTCCATTAGACGCCAATCGCCTGAAAACTCCCCTTGACACAACAATCAGGAACCATGACGGCCAAGCGGAAGAGCGGGTGGTACAGAAAGTGTTGAACCTAATCAAGGAATCGTCCAAGCCAGCCATATTGGCGGACGTTTTGGCAATTCGGCATGGCGGCCAAGACCTCACAAGAAGGCTTGTGAATTTGACACACTTTCCGAGCTATTCTACTCCGCTATCGAAAGGAATCATTCCCGAGAATAATCCCTACTATAACGGTCTCTACAATGGGCGAGGTATGGGAACCTCAAAACGTTGCTGGAGAGCGCAATGTTAACGACCGACCACCTAGTATCCTTTTCCGGCATCAGGGAAGCAGTCGAGAACTCTGACTTGGTCCTGAACATTGCCCCTCTTCTTTCGGATTCTAACACTGGCGGTTTTACAAGGGCTATTGCCGACGGTAACCTCGTAATTTTGGCACATGATTACTGTCAAATTCATAAGGAGAAGTTTGATGGCGTGCACTTCTTGCCTGTGCTGAAGCGCCTTGTCGAAGAACTCGAGAAGCAACCGAGTAATTACGACCTTCCGCGAGACCAAATATGGACCAAACTCGAGGTAAGCAGGCGCGAGACAGGGACTCTTGTATTAAATTGACCCCGAACAGCCGCCTATCCTGAACGATTCGAGGTCCGGCCCAATCACGCAGTCCTACCTATGGCAACGCATCGGCCGCTTCCTCAAACCCAACGACATCGTGCTCGCGGAAGCTGGCACTGCGCAATTCGGCATGCCAGACTCGACTTTCCCCGAGAACGTCAGCTACATCACCCAAACCTTCTGGTCTTCCATTGGGTACACTGTCGGCGCCTGCCTCGGCGCCTGCGTTGCTGCCAAAGAGCTCCTGAGGCCAGGTAGGGTCGTGCTCATCGTTGGCGAGGGATCGCTCCAGATGACTGTCCAGGAAATTGGCTCGTATATCCGGTTTGGCTTCAAACCCATCATCTTCGTCATCAACAACGGTGGATATTCCATTGAGCGGGCAATTAACGGTCCGGAGCAGGAATACAACGACGTCAGCATGCTCTGGGACCATCAGAAGATGCTCGAGCTCTTTGGGGCGAGGAAGGAGACCGGGATCAAAAGCAGGAGCTTCGGGTGCAAGACGGTCGAGGAGTTGGAAAAGGTGCTGAGTGACGAGGAGTTTGGTGGCGGAGACTGCATACAAGTATGGCTACCCCGCTCGGCATCACAGCCAATCCTGATACTGACCGCTGTTAGCTGTGTGAGATATTCATGGACAAGTTCGATTATCCTTGGCAACTGTCGACCCAGGTCGCGATATCGCGGGGGAAGATGAGAGAAATGTTATAGTAGCTATCTCAGCTTCGTTATTCTTATCTCTGGCGTAGAAGTCCTCTAATCAACTTCTAATTGCAACAATAGCTCCAGCCACTACATGCTATTATCCCACCAGGAGTTAAACCAATCTCCATTTCTATCTACCGGTCTAGACTCACACCAACAGAACTGATTCTAAGCGACTGAGCTTCAACACCAAGGCTGTAAGGACCTTGACCTCGAATGTAAGAAGGGCGTCAAAGGAATGGACATGATGGGGTGCATGATGTCCTGGAAAGCAGCAGACCGGCCAACTGCCGATGAGTGCCTGCAAAATTGGCCACCCCAGATGGCTAAAGGAAAAGCGCGCGTCTATAGTAGCCAACAATGCACAACTCCCCAGGCTTCGCAATCAAGGATTACATCCTTTGCCAAAAAGAGACCCATAGGAGAGCCTTAAAGGCTCACAGACTCCTTATAGCACAAGCCGCGTTATCTGGCGCCCCGACAAGTACCGACCAGTGATGCCGATCGCTCAACCAGAGACTCCCAATTCGACAGTGGTGAGTCGGTAAAGTTTTCAATCATCTACGAGCGGGACCGGAAAAGCCGTGTATTAGGTATTTGCTTCTCTAGAGAGCCTTTCTCTTTGCGGAAGCAAAGACTCGCCATGTATATTAGTAATAATAAAATTGATTTGTTTGGATTCATGGGGTTTCTATACACCATTGCTCAAGTGACATTCCAAATGCATTGGCCTCGGGAACCGAGTCCTTTGCACCGAAGAAGATCACCCTTGAGTGGTCTGTACTCGAGTCAGCCGGGTCAAACTGCATGTTCCGCCTCCGGAGCCTCTCATCTGCCTCTATTCCCTGCCTGGATGCTGAGTTCCTTGAGTAAAGTGATTCGCTATGTCGTTCAGCGGCTTTGGAAGCCTCGATTCTGAGCAGTACGACGCGGCATTGTAAAGATGAAAGTAGTGAAGAACGTATCCAAGATGTAGTATATGCCGGATTCATGTGACGGGATCGAGTTGCAAACCGAGCTGGGCGTAGATACGTTCGTGATGCGATCTGCATATAGGAGCGCGGAAGGTTTGAGTGGAAAGTATGCCGAATTGCAGCAGAGTGTTGAGGGGCGGTGAGGAGTGCAATTAAAGACGGCGGACGTTAAGTGGAAAATCAAGAGTATCACATGGGAGCGGATAAGCCCGAAGGTATACCGAGTTAGACTATTTGAATCGATAAATCAGGAATGCTCCGAATAATGCTGCCACACGCCTCTATTCGTACATCGATGATCAGTTTAATACAATCCCTTACCATCTCATGACCTGCAATTTAATGATGTTCCTATAGAGTCGCGCTTGGGAAGTAGTACTGATCCCATAGATACTCGTAGTCCTCAATGACACCTCCAACCATGTCCAGAAGCGGCTTGTTTCGGAGTTTACGAGTAACACTACTCAAACACGCCCTAGATCTCATAAGCAGTGTTATCATCATGTCACATGGTGTACACCTACTTCGTGATATTTTCGTAAAATGCCCCTCTCATAGCCCACCATCCAAGTGCCCACCCTCTCTTTCTCAGCTCTTCTCTTTCAAGTCCTGTCAAACCTCGAAGCCCACCGGCAACCCTCTCCTGGAAATCCCTCTTCGCAAGTTGCCTAGCGCCATACTCAATACTAATCCCTAGAAACCACGGCCTCCAACTCTTAGTATTACCGCTCCATTTCTGCATAGCCAAGGCATAAATCACTGGCCGCAAGATAAATAACACCTCCGCAAGTTGTCCTTGGCCTGTCACTCTATGCAGCAGCGCTTTGGGCGGCTTGATATCATCCGCAGTCAACACCTTTGATAGCAGAAAGCTTGAGATATCGCTGGAATCTGGTAATGTCGGTAGTGAAAGCCCAGTTCGTGGCATAGTCCAGCCCATTTCCACGCTCCCTTCACTCGGCGGCGTCTCCATTCCATCCCACGCGCTTTTGTCATCTTCCTCTAATGTTCTTGGATCTATCTCTCGCTCCGGTAACGGCGGTGAAACCAGTGGTCGCGAATTTGTTAATCGCAATAACAGTAGGCGACATAAGGCCTTGATGCTTTCCAGCAGCACCACGACCCGCCATCGTACTTTCCCCCCTCGTCGCTTTGCCGCCATCTCCCAGAGCAGCTCGGTATATTGAATCATTTGTAGTGTTAAGGCAATGCGCTTGTAGATAGACGATTTCGTGGTCCAGAATTTAGTGTACCTGTTATGTGCAGAAGGGTGCGGTCGCTGAATGCTCGGGAGGCGTGAAATGGCTTTCGCCAGGAGAGAGTCATGATAGAGAGAAAGAAGCTGAACACCGGTATGTACTGGCATGAATTGTCATGTTAGTGGCCAGGCTTCACGCAGGTTCCGTGGAGAGCGCCTACGTGATTCGGACGCGATTTCAGATTCCCGGAAACGTCCTGCACGTAGGAATCAGCAAAGCTTTGAGCGCCATATTCCTCTAATTACCAGGTATAATGTATGTTAACGATCGCAAGCCTGATTCAATCTGCGATACCGCGCTTGCATTCTTTGTGACGAACTCGCCATACATGTTGAGCCATTCCGTAGGCAATGGAATAGCCTTTGGGACTCGGCTTTGAACTTGCTTGTAGAGCTCCATTGCCCAAAGAACAGAGATGAAGATAGAGACCTCTTAGGTCACAGACTCCATTATTTGATTTCAGCACATCGAGGGGTTGGTGAGCATGGGCATCGTGTGTCTGGAGCAGCTAGCCTAAGCCGAGGTGTCATTGATAGCTTACATAATACAAATCTTGATGGTAGCTCGCACTTGTTTCTCTACACTTGCTGGTAACGACTGTAAGCGTTCTCTGTAAGTCTACGGAATGCCTGCTTCCACCTCTGTCAGTCAGTCTATGTAATTGGTATCAACATAATACTGTTGACACAGGCGGAAAGACAGCGTGCACTGTTTCTGAAAGTCCTCACCTGGATGGCATGTCGTTGAACACAAGAGTCAAGCATAGGACTTTACACGCCAGGGTCCCATGACTGAGCAGTGTTCCTCTTGTTTGATCTTCAGGCCATGTCTATGGACTACACATTGTAAACCTCATAGCTCGGTTCGAGCCAGAACCACCATCGCTCTAGAGTAAGCCACCTTTAGCTGTATGCCAACCATAACACGCAATGTTTGAGCCAACGCCATAATACTATGCTCCGCCCATCAAATGCTATGATGTAGAGAGACTTTGGCAGGAATCTCAATAATCTCTGAGCACCCCTACTAGATCATCCAAACGCCCGACCTCTCCTAATATCCTCTCCTCCTTCTCCCTCCATCGTGATAATGCCACTCTTTCGTCCAAGCTCAAGTACTGATCCTCCTTTCCGATGACATCGGTACGTTCGGCTTTGTCAATCAGTGCTTGGATCGCTACCCTCTCCACTTTCACTCTTTGCAAACATCGGGCCATGGCCTTGTAAGTCTCTTCCAAGACCAGTTGTCGGCATCTCTCCGGCTCAAAGTACCATAGATACATCGTTCTACTGGGCTGACGATTATTGTCCCTTGGGATCTCTTGCAGTTCGAGGTGGCCCGCTTCATGCATAACAGTAAGGACTGCACGCATCTGCTTTTGATGGATGAGACCTAAATTTGTGATTTGTTTCTCGTCGAGCTTGCCCTTATCGAGGAAGATTCGTGTCATTCGCGTAGCAGAAGCACCAAATCGCGCGGTAATAGTGTTCTCCAGCTCTAGCTGCCGGAGCTGTCCAGCCAGGGCTCCAAAATCAACGGTCCACTCATTCGCCCCGTCGTATTTCTCGACAAGCCGTATGAACCCGTGTGGGTCTTCTGCTAGTAGATGGAGATGTTGCTTCATATCTGACATACGACATCTATGATCCGAGGATAAGCGACCATAGTCATCAGCATTTTCTTCCCAGCCGTTTCTATTCGCATCTGCATCCTCAACATCAGAATCTGTATCAATTTCCGAATCGTTATCGTGCACGTGATCATCATCCGTATTTTCATCTTCGTTCTCATCCGGACTTGCATAGCCGATTGCTGTTGCTTCGTCTTCTTTCCGACGCTTCTTCTTTCGTTTCTTTAGATGTCGTAGACGTTCAGGGTCAAGTTTAGTTACATCTGCTCTACCGATTGCGGCCATGAAATCCAGATCTTGGCGTAGCAGACTAGACAGCTCACTCGTAGTGACTGTTGGAGGAGATTCGGGCTCATCATCCGCATCTAAGAGAACATTTGGCTCTGTATGACATCGCTGTATCTTTCTTTCGAGTCGTCGAAGGACCTCGGCGTAGACTTGGGACGTAGTCTTGCCAATACAATGCTCTGCAAGCTCAACTAGACGTTGGCTCCGAAAAGCTACTGAGATCTTTTCGTGATTGATGCGAAGTACAAGGTTGTCCTAACAGAATGTCAGCCTGGGCGCTTGTGGCTACCACCCCTGAACCACAATGGCCACATACGTCCAACATGATATTATCATCACCCGTGTATCCATCTTGAGAGCGCGCAAAGCCATTATCCAGCCTAGCTCTCTTGTCAGAGCTTGACGGCGCAGAGTTCCCCATAGGTCTCTTTCTGCTCCAGGAAACCCCATCTACAGCTTCCATGCCAGCCTTTTCACCCCTTTGCCATTCCTGGAGCTGTTCTTGTACCGCAGCTTCATATGCAACCTTTTGCTTTGTGCCTCTGGGAGTGCTCGAAAACTCCGCTTGGCGTTGAATAATTCGCTCAGCTTCATTTCTATTGTCGGCCACAGACCTGAAATGCGCCACTTGTACTTGCGTCAGGATCCCCGCATGGAACAAAGTGTGTATTGTCGTGTGCAACTCTCCTAATGTGAGTCCGCTGGCCTTGGTTTTGCTGTTCGTCTTAACCTTTCTTACCCCATTTGGGAGTCCTTCACCGTTCACATACCGAGGATCGTTCGCGAGCGCTTTATTAACTCTTGCGGTATCTAACTTATACACTGCAGCGAGATCGTCTACTCTTGCATGCCCTAGCAATAGTAGATTCGAGACCACACCGCCAGCAATGTTTCCGTATCTCTCCTCCACGAGCTTGATGATCTTGCCAGACCGCACCAAAGCATAAGCACTTTTCCAATCAGCTTCATAGTATGTTGTATCACCCTCGGGAGGTTTGTGGTGGTGCACAAGATGCTGTTGGATCAAGACCGCGAGGGCATGCTTCAATTGTCGTGAAGAGATGCCTGTATGGTGAATGAGGAGCGAAAGATGCAGGCGCCCATAGCGAAGGATTATTGTAAATACGCGCTGGAGAAGTCAGTAGGTTGTCAAGCTGCGGGTTGAGAGCAAATGTGTATATCGTGCAAGGCATAACTAGGAAGGGCTTGGAGAGACAGCAGAACCGCAAGACCCTAATCCTAACAGGTTCAACGTAACTCTAGGGCTGGAGGACACACTTACTGCCGTCAGCTCTCCGTATATGTCCTCGAGCAAAAGAGTACACAGCTCGGACGCGTGCTGTACGACCAGATATCAGTTACCATTTGACGGAAAGTAAACGCACCGCTAATCGGGGCATAGGTCTAGAAACGTACTTGAGACATGCTGCATTGTTCTAGAGACTATGTCAAGTTCTCTAGAATTTCCACAAAGGTCACCGCTGTTGGTTCATTGGTGCTAACACAAATCCCGAAGGTCTTGGGTCACTCCGAATGGTGGGCAACGAACTTTTGAGTGTCATTTAGCGCGGGGTCACTCGACTGTCGCCAATGCTTCCAATCACCATGAAGCACATTAAAGGCAAAGCGACCTCCGAGTTCTTGTTGCTGTACCGAGAAGCTTTTGTCACGGCCATCCATTGCGATCTGTGTACGGCCTTTCCTTGCTTCTGACTTCCTATGATGATCTCCCGGTCTTCGCTCGGCCGCAATGCGCAGCTTGTAATCCGAAAGCAATGCTGCGCTTCGCCGAGCAACCGTCGAGGTCTGGCTGCGGCAGCTTCGGGGACCTTTCAATACGAGACCGGTGATGCTGCTGGTGTGAAGTTTGCAACCAGAGACTTAGCAGGCCCTACCACTACATTGGCAGTGGTCGCTAAGGCCGGGACACGCTATCAAATCCTGCCTGGGTTCTCAGACGGCTTAGAGAAATTCGCATTCAAGGTTCGTTGGCTACACGATCTGCTGGAGTTCTACGGAGAGGACTTGGCATTGAGTACGAAGGCAAAGCTAACGGATGTTTCTGCTTTCTTAGGGCACGCACAAGCGGTCCGCATTGCGCATCACCCGAGAAGCGGAGCTCCTGGGCGGTGAGCTGTCAGCCTACCACACAAGAGAGACTCTCGTCATTAGTGCCAAATTCCTGCGAGATGACCTGCCATACTTTACGGAACTCCTTGGAGAGGTCATCTCGCAGACGAAATTCACCCGTAGGTCCGCTCTTCTCATTGTTCGAAAGCAATTAAACTAACGGGGTACGTAGGTCATGAGTTCGAAGAGGAGGTGCTTCCTATCATCAAACTGGCACAGAAATCACTACTAGGGAGCCCTACAGACCTGGCCTTGAATTCGGCGCACGGCGTTGCCTACCATCGAGGTCTGGGTACACCGCTGCACCCAACGTCATCGACTCCTTTATCGAAATACTTGAACACGCAGTATCTTAAGCTATACAGTCAAGCAGCCTACTCCAAACCTAACATCGCGGTTGTTGCCAATGGTGCCAACCATGCCGATTTGTCGAAATGGGTTGGCGAGTTTTTTGCGGATGCTCCCAGTTCACAACCTTCGGAAGTGCCCAAGCTCGACCCTGTACCAACAAAGTACTATGGTGGCGAAGAGCGGATTGCGCATGACTCGGGGAATACCGTGATCCTGGCTTTCCCTGGCTCGAGCTCGTTCACTTCTGGTGGGTCATATAAACCCGAAATTGCGGTGCTTGCTGCGTTGCTTGGCGGCCAAAGCAGCATCAAGTGGTCACCAGGATTTTCTCTCCTCGCCAAGGCATCCGCTGCACACCCACAAGCACATATTTCGACCTCACATGCCGCGTACTCTGACTCTGGATTGTTGTACATCACTCTTACAGGCAATGCGAACCACATCAGGGCTGCCAGCAAAGATGTTGTAAAGACAATCAAAAGTGTTGCTGCGGGGGATGTCAGCAAAGAAGAAATCAAAAAGGCCGTTGCTCTAGCCAAATTTCGGGCATTGGAGACTGGTCAAAATATCGAAGCTGGTCTGGAGTCTACCGGCGCCGGCCTCGTACAAGGGGGCAAAGCCTTCCAGATTGATGAAGTAGGAAAGAGCATCGATGGAGTCTCTGAAGAGCAGGTGAAGAAGGTAGGCGGAATTCTGCATCTGGAAACTGGACACGAACTAAATCATTCTATCTGTATAGGCAGCGAAAGGTCTTCTCGATGGCAAAGCAACGGTCTCGGCAGTGGGTGATCTCTATGTCCTACCTTTCGCGGAGGAGATTGAGTTACATGTATGAGCGACGTAATGTAAACTGTCATCGAGACCTCTGTATCAATAGCTTGCGAAAGCCGGGCTAGAAGTCGCTGTTGCCGACATCTCGCAATCTTCCCTAGTGTAGCCTGTGTTACTAAAGTAAATACGTTGTCATCCATTCTGCAATAACGTCACTATCTCTACCAACGATGATTGTGATCGTGGAGGTTTTTGAAGCTTTCAAGTGTAGTGATGCCCTTGCCGCACGTGATGTAACCGCGCGGAAGTCAGCCTTGGCATATCGAGCTCCAACAAGCGAGCTGTACGTCGGCACCTATTTCCACTAAGCTCCCTCGAAACACCCATTCGACTAACACTATCAAGATGGCATTTGCTTGGAAAGCTGCTGGTCTCACGTATGGACACTGCTTACACGACCGAGAGCTTCAGCTAATTGCTGATAGATACAACCGGTACTTGGCCGTCGCAGCTCGCGTTGTCCGACGATCTCTCAAAGAGAAAGAGAGACTACAAGCAGAAAAAAGAGGAGAGATGGACTTGAGGTTCGCCAAATGGGAGGTTGGTCTTGCTTCACACCATGCGTAGATTTCGACACTAGGTGTTATGGCTAATTGGTTTCGTTTGGGCAGAACGGCAAACAGAGTGAGAATAAGAACCTGGCGAATGCAAATGCAAGTGCGATGGCCGAAGGGGCGGGACAAGGTCAGCAATGAGGATGTTTTGATTGAGATGGGCGAAGGTTCAGAGGCTGTGTGGGGACGCCGTTGTACATGTCATAGGAGGCCTAAGGCTGTAGAAAATCCAGACTGACGGACTTCGCGTACTCCACATGTATTTGCCGATCAAGGATACGGTCAGAATAATGACAATTGCCAGAATCAAAATCCGGAATAGACTGTAAATTGCCATGGCTCCTAAGGGCGATATTGAAATGGTGAAAGGTCGGCGTTTCTTCGTCGCGAGTTATTGCGACCTCTAATGTGCATCATGGCAGATGCATCACGACTTGCCATCAAAGATGATCAAATTCGCCCGTCTTTGGCGGACGACAGCAAGCCCACAGATCCTTTGCACGTACATGGGCGGGAGCTACGTTCTCGAGACATCACCGCTGATTTCACTCAAGCGGCTTCTGGTGCGTACGAACAGCCACCAATGTTTTGGGGGCAACAAGATTATTGACATCTACCGGAAGCGCTCGAAACGGGTCAATTGGTTAAAGATGTATGGTTTACTCTGTTCGAGGCCGTGGGGGCCCTGGAGGTAAGAGCAAGAACACCGTCGAAGACACTGCACTGGATGGCGGAGCTGAAGACTGATAGCGAGCGGACTCGGTATAGATCATGGACCCGAAAATGGACAGTGGGTATCTGGCTCCTGAAGAGACGCTAGAGGACAACTATGATGTTTTGAAGGAGCTTTTGCCGGAGGAGGTTATTGGGATTATGGATCAGATGCTGTGCCATGAGGTAGGCTTCTGTCAGCATGCTTGCCTGCTCCATACTATTACCATGCTTGGTGCTGAGTAGAACATGACAGATGGCATGGCATATGGGTCATCCCCTCTCACAGACTTTGTTTACATCGTTATACCTCGACCGGTTACTCTGGCCAGATCCTAAAACACTGGAGGAAGCACGATTCGATCGTGAGCAAAATGATGATAAAGGTGGACCATTGTTACACGTTGTCTTACGAGCATATTGTTTGACATTGATTACCACATGTGACTTTGTCCATAGGAGGATTGGTAGTGAGCATTGCTATGAGGTGAGTGTCCTACCTTCGGACTGCACAAACAAAATCTACGTATCCCTCTCCCCATGATAAGAGCAATGGCCAACATGACACCAGGAGGAAGATTTTGTGACCCAGCTTTATAATAGACAGCTTTTGTCAGACTTCGATGAGGGAGAAATATTGAAGTTGCTAGCCCAAGCAATGTCTTGGCTCGACAATCAACGTGATTCGATCTCGGAGGAGACAATAGCAGCATTGAAGACTCGACTACAATTCAGAGAGCTGTTCTTCGAGGCAGTGGCTGTTGATCTGGACATCATCAAAGACAGGTCGACCGAGAGATGGGAACAATGCACCATGATGTTTCCTTTACTGACGGCGTCCCGGACAGTCGGCAAGGCAGTCGAGGAGGCCTTTAGTGTTAAGATTCAGCGAAAACTAGCTAGTACGGTACCTCCAAGACCCATTGTCAAGACCAGCTTTGAAGTTGCGCTCCGACATCTGGCTCGACTATGTCAAGATGGCAAGGATGTTGTGCAGACTCTCCAGTATCATGGGAGTAATAACTTACTGGTCCGTCTTCCTATATCGATACTTTGCTATGAGAGTGGTAGCGGGCTAATTATCCGTTGAAGACTTTCGTGTTGACTTTTCAATCACGCAAACCGCAGCCATCGGTGTACATACGAGCACTTCTGCAATCCATACTGTTTGGCGAGATGAAGATTCTCGGGACCATGTCAATCAAGCAGCTTCTATTTGATGACCTGGCGGAGATTGTACTTCCTGCAGATCTTCTGTTGGACCCCCAAAATAGCGAAGTGGAAGTCCCCAAGGACCCGCGCTTTCAAATCGCGAAACGGATGGACATCTTCGTCGCGAGAGCCGGGCAGGTAACTATGTCTATACGATATGGATTTATACCGTGGTAGGTTTGGCTGACCTCTTCAATAGTCTTATATCGAGGTCTTGCGGGCTCTGAATATGAACAGATCCCGGATTAGGCGGACTCTCTGTCATACCGTTACCGACTGGGACAATCTGCAACTTGACGTACGCTTTCCTCGGTCATGTGGCAGCAACTTCAAGAATAACAGTCACTAGGCAGAAGAACTTGATACCGAGCTCCGCCCCTATACCAACGAGAAGCCTATCCTTGACGGCAGACTATCCGATGAGCCGATGTTCTCCTTCCCTTTATCATCATGGGCTTATTATCACAAGCTGCGTCAGATGGAGTGGATCGTCCAGCTTGGATTCGAACTTGAAGTTTATCAACCTGACGAGCTTGCCGGCATGTATTGGTTCGTTTTCCAGACCAGATTCTGCTTGACTAAACACGACTGAGATGCTGATGCCGGACTAAAGGTATCTTCAACATCTAACCCAAACCCGCCTTCGTCACATCGAGCGCATCCGAACCTTCACCACCCGTCGTCAGACGCACCTTTCCAAACCCACCACCCAGCAAAAAGATGCCTTCTCCAAATCTCTCTCTTTCCTAAACTTCTCTATGCTCGAAGCCTCATCCACCCAAGCCTTTGCCGATGGTTTGACCTGCGTAAGCAAACACCCTCGCTTGATCCCGTCCTCACCACACAACGCTAATTCTGCCGACGCCCTTCCAGCTCTTCACCACCCTCCACCGCCTCTCCGTCCTCCCCATCCCCACCCGCCCCTACAGCACCGACGCCCTCCGCTACGAGCTCCGCATGAAACCCTTCCTCCACATCAGCATCCCCGAACTGCTGCCCTACCCCCACTTCTCACAGCTCGTCACTGTCCCGAACGAAAGCCCGCAAGAGCTCCTAGAAGCCGCCGACAGCGCCATCAAGCAGGCGAGGAAAGACTGGGACGTGCTGAGCAAGATGAGCGCGGAGGCGGCGAGGTGTCGAGGATGTGAGGGCGAGTGGAGGAAGAATGTGAAGGATGTGTTGAGGGCTTGTATTGCGACTAGTATTGCGATTAGTACGGTGAAGAAAGCGTTGGGTGACGTGGAGGCGAAGAGGGGGGAGAAGGCCGATTTGGGTGGGAGGTTGAAGGTCGATATACCGGAGACGGGAAAAGGGTATCATGATTGGTGGGTTGTACCGAAGATCAGTGTTCTCCCTTAGCGCAGACTCTTGATTACCTGATGGAAGTTGCATATTCTCAATCTTCACCTTTCTCTCGTTACACAGAAAATATGCTATACACAACTAAACACCTTCCCTCGGCTTCGGCGTCTCGGTATAGCTAATCTCCGTAGTCTTACTAATCCCACCCGTCAAACCCTCTTCACTAGTCCCATCTCCCTCATTCATACCCCTCAACCACCTCCCATGTCCCCCCTTCCCACTACGGTTTGGCCCAGAACTGTCCACAGTGATAGTCGTATCCGCCAATCCATCCGGCCTCAGCTCATCGAGTCCATGACTCCGTTGATAGCCGGACCGACTGTTCGGCCAAGGGTTCGTCCTGTCGCTGGCTCTCTGACCGCGGGAGCTGGAGACACCGGCTTTGTTGAAAAAGGTGCGGAAGAGGGGGCGGAGGGTGGCGATGGAGGCGGCGGTTATGCCGATGCCGGGCTCGACCGTGGACCAGATTGCTACGTCTGTCGTGGCGTCTGTGGAGCAGGGTGTTAGATCTGATGATTCCGGGGAGAGGCGTGTACTGGAAAGGGGAAACGATGGTGAGGGAGGGATTAGTGAGGGAGTTGGGGGCTTACATAAGAAGTCACTGGTTTGGGTCAGGCCGTAGATGTATTTGATCCGGACTAGGGTTGCGGTACTTCCACTGATTCCGGTCAGCGAGGGCTCAAGACGGTCTTCCAAGTGCGCTAGACTTACATAGCCCCAAGCCCCAGGATGATGGCTATAGAAATCTTTGTTCGAGGATTCATTTTGACATCCCAAATCAGGAACACAGGGAGGATGCCAAACGTCCAGTCCGCGGCCGCACTGACGGCCGAATGCGCATACGTCGCGGCGACAATAGCTGAAGGCGTGATGCACGATCCCCCTGAGGTCGTGGGGTTCCAGAAATACGAGATGGGACTGCACTGGAAGAGGATGAAGAAGAAGTAGAAAACGCCGAAGACGATCGTTGCGGCTATGACCACCCAGACTGTGTATATATGCCGCCGAAGTACGGCGATTCGGAGGAGGAAGAGTCCGATGGCGACTTTGAGGACGGTCGTGCTGACCACGTAGGCCAACTCGCACAGGAACCAATACTAGGTTTCATTCAGGGAGTGAGATGTGACAGAGTGATCGTTGAACGAACCCTGAGTGCTTTTGAAATTGACTCCGGTGTGAGGTCTGGGACATGGCGACCAGTGCCATATTTGACCCCTCCTAGGGCAAACGCGCAATACAATGTAAAAACGGCCTCTATAAATCACCCTGCGAGCTCTCCATATTCGAGCCATAGAACCCCGATCCAACGTCCGGCTTCTCGCAGGGGAAGAGGGGGTGGTATTTACCAAAGAAAGTACCATAATCCAATCATCTAGTCCAAATGACTTGATCATTCGAGCCCTCACCACGCATCGGAGTCCGACAGTCAGCCATGTCAGGATGAGGAACAGTATAACAACGGCAGCAAGCTCAGGGCCGCGATTGTCCATCTCCCGGACGATAGACCTGGAGAGCAGCAAAGAATCGACAACGCTCGCAGGGTATCAACCTGCAGAGATAGAATGGGCAATGAATGAAAACGGCAAATGTCCGAGGGACTCTTGGGTAGGGGTCCATCATAACAGTCAAAATCTCCAACTGTTTAGGAGAAAGTGAATGATCATTGAAAGTAAGAATAATGCTTGAACTTTGCGCAAACCACCAGTGCTCAGACCCGACGAACCACACATTTTGATGTGTCTTGGTATGTCTCGGGCGCCGAGGTGCACATGGGCCTGCGACCTGGTCCCCACATCAAGATGCCTGGATTGGAACCTCGATTTGGTTCGAATCCCGACGACCAGGAACCCGATCAGCAGGGACTCGCCCTAGACTGCTATTGTGTGCATGGTTGACGGACGTTTGGATGTGCAGAGTCTGACAGGAACGGTCGACCCACAACGGCGGAACATCGGTATTAGGCAAAGCGTGTTCCCCATAACGCATTGATCCCTTGGAAAACCTCCGGCTGCCAAGGCTTGATGCAGTATTGTATGGCAATTGAAACCTTGCGAGGGCGGTAGTAACGATACTAATCAACGACGTAGAGCTGATCGCGTTGGTAGTGACTTTCGATTTACGATTTACGAAATACAGGTGTTGAGCTGACTAAGTTGCGCTTACGATTAACTTACAGGTGCTGAGCTGACTAAGTGCGCTTACGATTTACGATTTACGATTTGCAGGTGTTGAGCTGACTAAGTGGCGCTTACGATTTACGATTTACACTAAGTGACTTACGATTTACGATTTACGAAATACAGGTGTTGAGCTGCACTGCTTCTGGTGGCAACTACGCCGCTTTCATATCATCATGGATAACGCAGCTCCATAGGTCAGGCACGAACATCATTGGTCTACACTCCAGCGTCAAACCGGGCCAAAACCCTTATCAAGTTCTTCCTTCTTTTCCCCCGACCTCGCTTCATCTGCAGCCATATCCATATCGCGCATCTGACAGCAGTCCGCCAGTAGAAGGACCTACAGCGGACAACAAGTTTTGTGTATGCACAAATGGCTGACCATAGACCCGAACCAGTCCCGCTGAATTATGTGAATTTATGTCTACTCTGGGAGTCTGGTGGACCCCGGACAGCACGGAACCTTGATAATGTCGAGAGCGACCATCTGGGACGGCTGGCTTCTGCCACTCCTTCAGGAGTTCAACTATGCCACATGGCTTACCAAAGCGTACTGCTATAACAGTGGCAGGGAGGGTACCGAAGACTGGAACTGGGATTGGAAATTCGGCCCTGATGCTCTCGTTCAGTGGAATGACCCAACTAACGCCAAGGATGCGTCCTATAAAGGGTATAAGTGGAGTCCTAAAGACCCCAGCAAGGGTTCCGGATCCTGGTGGGGCCCTGGAGAATCATATTTGGATGATTATAGAGGGATAGCGGGCTCAAGAGTTAATAACTACCTAAGATGTCAGTCCGCCCATTTCTCTCACCATATTATCGTGCCAAACTCTGCGTGCTAAATCGACAATAGTGAATACTTCCAATGATATCACCTTCGTTCCTGGAAGTGACATCGTCACGGCGTCCGGGGCAAGTTGGGGTACAGCAATGTGCCATACAAGTGCAAGTGGGACAGGGCAGTAGGTGACTCTACTTTCTCAGAGTAATCCTTTGTTGACTTGAATTCGATCACTCGCTGAGCACTGTAGCACGAAACCTGCGAATCTTTACCTGTAGTTAGTCTCCTAAGCTACCTGGGCGTTCACCTTGGAAATGGCTACCATTGAGTCTGCCGATCCGAAGGTCCCGGGTTCGAAAAGTGGACTTGACGTAACGGTGACACCGACCCTCAAGCCGAACGTGTCAATAGACGTAGATACCTCTGGAGACATGCGCGCACCAACTGGAATTGACGACGGTATCAAGGGCAGCTTTGTGAACAACCTCTTCTACATAGAGTCTATCGAGGCCGGTGTCAAGACCGCTTTGGCATTCCAGCATCATTTCATCTTTCCCGGTAACGGTACCTTGGCGATGAAGAACCCTATGTTCAATCCCAATGGCGATCTCTTGGTTGGATTGGACTATAAGCCATCACCCGTATGAAACTCGGTAGGACGGCTGGATATATTCTAAATGAATTATGGCCATGACCTGACGCACTGTTGAAATTAGAGCATGTATCTTAGCTAGAAATAATGAATATCGATTTTCTGACGTCTCTCATCACCTGGACACCATGTAATGAGCAGACTGCTCGATGATACATGGGTTTCCCAACCCTAATCGACTCCGGCCCGCCAAGAACCATAGCGAACTACGATTTTCGAAAGTCGACTTTATGGGTACTCACTATGCCCGAATTATTCGTCTCAGGATAGCGTTTGCAAGATCTCCTTCGCCAATTCCCACCAGATTCTCCCCATGCATCTCGATTCTCGAGGTCTAACCTTTGAGGGAGTGGTGGGTGACCGGAGTGGCCTTCCTTTGAAGGAGATCCATCTTCTCGCAATCAAACGGCCGATATCAGAGCTGGCGTTGAGGATACGATAACAACGCAAAGCACCAGTTGTGTTGAGGCAATGCTTGTTTATCATACATGTGTTTACTTGAATTTGTACCTAATATACCAAGAGAACAGAAGTACATCGGTGGATGAGAGATCATCGTTATTTGTTGCCAAACACGGAGATGAAGAAAGAAATGGAATCCTCAGATTTGTTGTCCATTGAGGAATGATAGGCTCCTTCCGCGCGGTCTGTTTTCTATCGTCCCTCATTACTTAACATGAGTATAACTCCCCAAATCTATTTCGTCCTTCGTCACCTTGCCCCTGGACTCGCAGCGGTCTTGCCTCCCAGCCCTCGGCACGGATAGAACTAGGGCTAAAGCGCTGGCTGCGCCTCCTTCCTGACGTCTCCTTCTCCTTCTCATTTGCGTGTGGTTCAGATTTCGATGGCAGGATCAGGGAAACAGTCACCGTACCGTTCCCTGATAACTATGCAGCGGGAGCTGGACATCATAGCATCCTTGGCGTTGGAGGTTGGTTGTGGTTGGATGGAGGGCAGGATTTGGCCTCTTCCCTTTGGCGGCATGAGCAGGGCAGAATGCATTGATCCAATATTCAAGATTGATGGGAAGCACAGGACGGCCTTGCTCCTGAAGTACGATGCTAGTATATCGGTATAGCGATAAGAACAGCTTGCACCTCTTTGGAAACCAGGCATCGTCCATCTATAGCTTTCTTTCTTACCCGTCCAGCTTTGCTTCTGACGGCGCAGACTAGAAAAACATTGTTTCTTCAAGATACTGGGGGCATCAGAACTCCATTGAGCTCGACTTAGGTCAAACACGCCAGCATCGCTGGAAGCTGTCTCCTCGGGAATGTAGTACAAAGATGGCATCAGACACGCTCGCAGAAAAGGTCAGCGTCGTAAGCCGGGGGATAGGTTGACACTGCCTGCCTTGTTTGCATGACCAAAGAGATAACATAAATTGCGGTTCTGTACATATATGTTAGTTCGCCTTCAGGGTGGCAGGGTAAAGATTTGCGTGGAGGTTTACCAGCTGTTCCAAGCCGTCGATGCTCAAGTCAATCGATCCTGAACAACAAAGTAGTGCGCTTGACATGCCCTGAAGATCAGTGTGGCCTTGTAAGAAAGGGCCCAACGTTTCTCACTCATAATTTACGATGATCGGCAGCGGTGCCATTTTTGCCGTTGTTCGTCGGCTCCATGATTGGATAGAAGTGTATGATCGGCTCGTCCAGACACTGATGATGGATACTTTTGGCTTAGAACGATATGCAGGAAAGCCTACGGATTGCCTTATGGAAGGGGGCGACTGCTCATCAGGCACCGTTTGACGTTGACCCTTCGGAGACGCCGCCACGATAAACCCAGATGGTCTGTGGTAGCGCTTGCGCAGCACTTGCGTGTTGTGATCGTGCCACAAGCTCAGCCGCTGAACGACCAGTCCTCAAGGTTATTTTTAATTTAGAAGCTTTCACATCGAGGACGGACTTCAAGATGCTCTGGCTGCAACGTGACTAGCCTCAATAATGGGTCGTCAAAATCTTGGAAGTGGCAGATCTTATAGCGTTTACTATGGCAACGACTCACGCGTCTCCTCTCTGTCTCAATTTCAGCTGTGTCGATCACCTCTTGTCATTCATACATGCAAGGTGTACCTGGGTAGAAACACTGCCCGAGTACATTAGCGCACCGTGAAGCAATCCGTGGAGAAGCCAATTGCATCTTCATGCAAGTTCTCTTCTCTCTTTCGTGGCGTTTGCATGCCAATGCGGATATAGCGGCACTTGAAGAGAGATTGAAGCTTCTTGCGTGCATAACCTATCAGTGAAGAGTGCAGAACGTTTTCTAGATGCTCCGGCACAATGCCAAGACAGATATCTCAATATTCATGTTTCCGCTGTGAATTCACCATGTTCCCCCTGGCATTCCCTTGGCGAATTTGATCTATAAGAAGGGTCCCTCCTTCACTCATTTCAAGCTCATCATCCGCTACATCTACGGTTTCGGGCACTCTACTTTTCATTACCTCCAAAGCTACTTTCGTTCACACACGAGCACTTTCTACCATCAGCATGCTGTCCTCCAAGATCCTCCTTCCCTTCATCCTCGGAGCGCTCGCCGTGTACGCCGCTGATCCGAGCTCTGAGAACGGTGGTTCGAAAAGTACGACCACCGTGGCAGTGGCCTCATCGGTCATGAGCAGCGCAGCAGCTGCTCAGGCCACCTCCACCGTCTCCACATCCGGCAACCACGAAGGCGACTCCTCCACAATGGCGTCCTCTGTCATGGCGTCTACTGGGTCTTCGGCGGCGGCAGCCATCACCACCTCATCCCCCACCTCGACAGGCAAGGAGGGCGATAACCATTCGAGCTCTACCGCCGCACCCGCGACCTTCACCGGCGCCGCTACCCACAACTACGTCCCAGGTGCGATGGTCGCTGCTGCAGTGCTTGGCTTTGCCGGCGCTTTGTAAATTGATCCCTCTCTTCGACTGGCTACGGATCTGGGGTGTTGGGATGTGGCGAATCGTGACGGCAAAGGCAAAGTGTGATCTAGTGGTAATGGCGCCTACGGGGCGCATGAGGTAGCTCGGATGGCGGTGAGGATAGTGAGATAGGGGTTAGTTTGGGGGAAAATTGGAATCTGCGGTAGCGGTCGGGCAAGCAATAACAATGAACGGCTACACAAACAATCATCTTCAGATAGTGTCCGTGATCATGTTACAATATGTCCATTGACCTTTAAATATTTCGGAATGCTCCGCCGTCACTCTGTCGTAGATTCAATCGATGTTGCTCACAATAATGGCATAGGTTCATACATGGTGTTTGGTAGCGGTGCCGCTCAGCTCACAAAATACCGTCTTTGTATTTACTGGGAAAGATCACCAATCATGCCAGATCGAAGCTTGCTGGCGCTTGAACAATAGGTTAGGCGGAAGTTAGGCGGAATGTCGGGAAACGCATCTACCTGTACGAGCGTACAAATGCGGTTCTATCTCCTGGTGTTTACATGTAATTTAAGCTCAAGTCAAGGATTCGCTCCAAGGGAGGTAACGAATGAGTTACTCCAGTACTGTCTCGGCTGCGCCGCCAAGCCAAGCCACCTCCATACTTTTTACAAGTACTTGTACTCCCTCAGCCGCACTCGTAGATCCATCGGCACAGAGTTGCCGTTTATCCAGCTATGACGTCATAGGGCATGTGCCCAGGCGCGTCTCGTGGAATCAAAACCTGTAATGTAAATTTGGGCTCGAGCAACATATTCACCGTCTGGCTGCCTCTGATACTTAACGAGAGGCAGCCGCTCCACATATAGTTCAGAACCACAGCTGGTCCTTCCAAGTAACAATTACCAGTCACCTCGTAGTACACTCACCTCTCCGCGAGTCACTCAAACTCGATACCGACAACATGAATCTCGTTCCCGAATCCATCAGCTCTCACCCTTACTACCCTCAAATCCTCAAGATCATCCGCATCATCCAGTTCCTCTCAGCGATCATTTCTCTCGGCTTGTTTAGCGCCTACCTAGCGCGCCTCGCAGGCGCCATCACCCGCGCTCAAGGCGCAGTTGAGGGAATCGTCGCGGCCGCCGTGGCGTACACGCTCATCGCAACGCTGATTGTATGCTTCGTCAGAGCAGGGGCCATCACCGTGAAGGTGCTACTGGTACTACTTGACGTCGCTTTCGTATGCGGATTCATTGCGGTGGCGGTGTTGACGTCTCCGATGGGAGGCGCCGCGCAGGCACGATGTGGGGGAGGGGGTAGCGGGAGCAGCGGGAGCAGCAGTAACAATAACAATGGCAAGCGGAGTGATTCTGGGGGTTCGAAAAGCGGAGGAGCGAATTGTCAACTTGCCACGGGGACGTTCGCGCTGGCGATTATAAGCACGTAAGTGACTTCTCTTTTTCAATGCGGAGTATCAGTATGGGCTGTCATTGGAAATCATGCTGAGACGCAGTCATAGAATTTCTCATGCTGTGTCGGCATGGATGCAGCAGAGTCATCAGCAGCCATCAAAGATAGACAATCCATTTCGCGGGGATGGGTTCATGGTCGGAGGAGGGGGTGCAGCTGGAAGATGATTTGGCTCGAGGATTTGTCGCTAAAGCATTAAGCAGATGGATGAAAAGAGCAGCGATACCTGACTTCTTTTCTCAGAGATAGAAATTATGACCTTTATTTAACTAAGATAGAAATTCTTATTCTTACCTAACTGAGTCTCTATTACACATCTATATATATAAAGTGTCTTTAGGTAGCGTGAAGCATACTGCATGTCTGAGCACATGTGAGTGCCCTTGAAAAAGGGGACAAATAATGATCAAGTGTGCTGTCTTTTTCATCCCCTTTGAGCCAGCGTTCTGAAGCGAATTGGAAGTTGCCCAAGAACTTATGCCATGATCGCCTCAATAGACAATTTGAGCTGTTGGCAGTCAAACAATCACCCACCGCCACTTTTCAGTCAAAGTTCGGTGCCAGCGCAATGATGCTGAACCTAAGGTCTCCATCACCAGCCTGCACTTCCCTGGCCAGAAAAGTTCTTACACCCAGCTGCAGGGCCTTCTCGCTCAGAGCATCCTCGTCCGAATCCAAAGCGCCACGGTCCACCGGTCCTTTCATCCCTCCATTCAGCTCCCACAGATGTCCATCTTTACCCTTGACAAAGCATATAAAGTGCAGATCAACTATCTCCGGGGGTGCCGTGTCGCCTATCTTAGCCGCGGACTGATGGGCGGACTCGAGAGCACGAGACTCGTAGAGCAGATCCGCGCGGGGCATCGGCTTGAGGGGTATGGCCTCCTTTAAAAGATTATCGAGATCCAATCCCGGCTGGATATACTCCTTGGCTCCACCATTACTAACGCCATGGAGGAGAGCAATGAGCCCGCACGCGTGCTGGATTGTCTGCTTGAACCAGACCACGGGTTCTTTGTCTCCCGAGCCCTCGTATTCTAGCATACTTGCATTCTCCTCATTGCGAGCTTTTCCGTAAACTTCAGGGGGGCAGATGAAAAGAAGGGCGTAGGCGGGGCGGGGAATGAAGGCTAGGAGTTCGGGGTCGTCTATGCTGTAGACGTCGTAGAAGCCGAGTTTGGGGGAGACCCCCAGCTGATGGACGAGGTGGGACATCACCTCCGGATTATTCTCTGAGCTGCGGTCAGTATATTAGCTGTTCTAGGCTGTGGAGAATTCGCAAGAGTGACCCACCTAGGGGCACGAAAGTCTTCATCTTGCTGGGAACCTCGGGATTGTTTAAGGCAGCCGTGGTGTAGAGAGGAAATCAAAAAGACATATCCGAGCTGAATCGCAAGTAATGAGAGGTTAGTACGAGAAGGCAATTGTGGTGATTTGTATCCCGCGTGAGTCTAGGTAACAATCAGATTACGAGTGCAATGACTGCCAATCCGTAAACATCGAGCAGATTCTGGGATCAAGTGTGGCTCCTAGAAGCGCGTACCTAGGAGCAAGAGATGCCTGGAAGTGGTTTCCAGGAAGCGAGTGCCCTCTGTTCAACCCTACGCACATTTCTCCTACGTACCCTAATACCCTTACGCATCCGTTATTCTTTACGCAATCATACCCTACGCATCCTTATTCCCTACTACCCTTATACCCTACGCACCTTCATACCCCTCACGCCCTTTCTCTTCTATATTCTTCTTCCGAGAACGTTAGCTGCGTAGAGTTTTCTGTAGAAGCGCAAATGTGAGTCCACTTCGCGCGTCAACACGTGAATTCGCGCCAATAACGTCAACGCGGTCCGCGTTCCGTCCCTTTCTTACGTCAACGAAGCCAAATAAAACGTCATTGCTTACTTTAAGCGACTCTGAAAGGTCCTCAGACTTCTTTCTATCGTTACTCGGATCGTCTCCTCTTACAGAACGCATGTTATGTCTTGGTCATTCGATGACCCCGATAGGGAATTCGCCGCCCCTATCTCATCGCACCATTCACATTTTCCAGCCGCGGTGGCATTAAGGTCAATGGGTATACCAGATGCGCCAACAGTCGTCTCTATGACCTTGTAACCTACGTCGACCCAGGCCCGGTGCTCACTAAGAAAGGCAAGTCCCGAGTCCACCAACCACCACCCAGTGAGGATGAGACCCCAGCCTTCTACGAAGCACAACTCGTGCACTACGGACTCAAGCCCCTGAAGACAAGACCAGCAGCCAAGAATGCGCTACTAGTTTCGTTCAAAGCGAACGATCGCACGCTCACTGTCCCAAAAGGTATTGTGAAGCTTGAGAGCGATTTGGCAGCTCAATTCGAGGTAAAGAACGCGGTGGCCAGGAAGAAGCACCATGAGCAAAGGAAGCGCGAGAGAGAGGCGGAAGAGCTAAAGCGCAAGAAGCGGAAGAGGGACGAAGAAGAGTTGATGGCGGAATTTCACGAGACCACGTTCAAGAAGGCGAAGCCAAACCAGGTATGTTATCCACCTTCAGCATCACCAAGACCTCCGCTGACACTGCGGGATAGCCATCAACTCCTCTGCCTCTAATTGAGCTGTCCGGCGCCTATACTATCGTCGCGCCTCAGGTCTCTGATGGCTGGGGCTGCGATGGTCCGCTAACCCTCCAGCTTGCTCCGTCGTCAACCGGCGCCCATCTCTGGGGCTCGTTCGACTTCGGCGTCTTCGAAGGCACGCTTCGTTCTCACTCGGCCCTCCCAGCAGCCAACAACACAGTCAAGTTCCACTGGCGGGGCCGGGAGACCGGCGAGGGCGAGACAACATACGGGCCTGAAAACATTGCTGAGTTTGAGTTCCTAGAAGGCGGGAAATTCTCTGGCACCATGTATTGGGATTTTTCGGAAAATTTAACTTGATGGGCAAGTTGAATGCGGTGGCATCCCGCAACCGTGATTTCAGCACGAATGTCCCGGCATGGAAGGAAGAGTATTGGTCAATCGATGATGCGAACTATGAGCGCGCGAGGTTGAGAGGTGGGGTGGTGGGGGATGGTATGAGGATGATGAGGAGAGGGAGCCTAATTCTGACACGGACGGGCCGTCAGAAGATGGGGACGAAGAGGAATCAGAGAATGAGGTTGAAGAGCAGTCTGATGATGGGGCCCGGCGTCTTGCGTTTTGAAGGCAGGAGCAATAACGTCATGGGCTGCTTCTCGACTTGCAGCCTGGTTTGGAAAACCGAGTTGCGTATGAGTCAAGCAGTGGATAGACTGTATTCAGAAGCTGGAACGAGACAACTCTGACGCAACGGTCTTCTTCAAGCAAGGTGATCGGTATGCCGCGGCCGCGTTATTGGAGCATGCTGGGCTGCCACCGTGCATTGTAGCTACCCAAACAATGGTACATAGAAATTGCCAGCGGCCTCACTAGCGATCTTCAAGGCGAAATGAGTTTTAGCGATGTTCCCGACCGTTGAAGTCGCTGTTACCTTCTATACACTGTGAACTCCAAAATCAAGAATGCAATGTACAGTACAAGCAGCACTCCACCAACCCAGCGCCTTGAGCCCAACAGAACAACCAGGAAAAAGATCGCAGCCGAGACCCACGTAACCGCCAGCTCGAAAGGCACCACAGAGCTCGCATGACTGTCCAGATCCCCGCTCAAAAGCACAACACCGAGACACAATGTCAAGAGGAAGATATTGCTGCCCGCCGTGTTGGCGACGATGATGCCTGCATGCCCACGAGATCCACCCAAAACGGCAACGAATTTCTCTGGAAGGGTGGTGGCAAATGAGAGGATCGTGATACCGAGGACGGTGCCGGAGAGGTGGACGGCATCGGCGATCGAGGATGCGCTGTGCGAGAGGACGTAGCCGGAGATTGAGAGTGAGATGAAGCCGATCAGGAGTTGACAGATGTGGTAGATTAGGCCGTGGAGAGCACGCGTCTTACGAGTGACTGGGACCGGGTGTGAGGCCCGGTCATCGGTAAGGAGAGGGGAGGCCTCTGAATGCAGAGGTTGATGAGTATTGGACTCCTCATCCGCCTCGTCGTCGCTACTTCCGTAGCCGCTTTCGTCATCTGATCCCTCTGGTGCGTCAAGCAAGCCTCTGTAAATTGCAAAGCCGATGGACGCTACGTAAATAGCAAACACAAACACGAAAATTCCACCAGCGATTTTACCCAACTGCTTGAAGAACGCAAGCGCCACAAATACCGTCGTAAGGAGCAAAAGCAAGGCCGTGTAGATCTTCGAACTTCTATCAAAGACCATCGGACCTGGATGGAAGAGGAGGCCAAGCGAGAATGCTCCGAGTATATTGGAGATGCTAGAGCCGACTACATTCCCCATAGCAAGGGGAGACCTATGCTGAATGACGGCTGCGATCACCACGGCCAACTTGGTTATGGTCAGCAAGTGCCATGCGAGTTCTCTGTACGTGGCAGCTTACCTCTTCCCATTCTGCCCCAGCTGTGAGCAACGCAATCAACGTCTGAGATACACCGAGTCGGCGTGCAACAATGGCGGTATTGTCGATGAATTTGTCTGCGCCGAACTCGAGTAGAAACAAGCCTGCCACGAAAGCGGCGGCATTGAAACAAATGGCATCCCAGTCCATAATGGTCATCTTTCCATTCCCAGAGCCAGAACCAATGTCTGTTGTGACTATGGGAAGCAGATCATGTTTCCTAGCCTGGAAGTATTGATAAGAGTAACTGCATGAAGTTCTTGCTCTTGTAATGTGCGCGTAATACTTGTTTGAATCAACAATACTCGAAGTGAGGACAGAGGAAGGGCAGGGAGTAGAACAAACTGCTTTGAATATTGAAGATATACTAGTCACTTAGTAGTACTGTACCGGGAAGAACGAAATTTGCGGCAAGGGTCTGGATAGGTCGGTACGAAGTACACTACTCGTAGAACGAGGTCGGCGACGGAAAGTTTTGCCCGCACATTTCCTACGGTGGCCATTCTGATGCTTCCGACTTGGTACGAATCGAAGGACAGATGTCTGCGCGACAACCGGAACTAAAGTATCAAGCAAGACTGCACACACTTCTGTTCTCCGACTACGTACGTACCCTATGATGGCAGAGAGAACGCTTCCGCCCTGTCCCGTAGAAATGATCTGATTAACGACGACTGGAATATGCGGAGACGCATGCTTTGTAGGGTTGGTTCTCTACCGTGTATGCAAGTAACATGTGTGTCTCAAAGATTGGTGGAATAGTATCTTGTATAAGTTCGCTATGGTGGAATGAGGCGTCGAGCTCTACTACAGTGAAGAACACACCCTGCTGGGTGAAGACGCGTTAGAAGGAAGGGACTATCTGTAATGCGTCCGGCTGGGTTGAAGAGAATGGGAAGATGGACACCAGGGAAGCTTAGATGGCACGATTTCGCACATGGAGACAAGGGGTGGAGGGGCGGAGGAAAACATCAAAGGGGAGTCGATGCTTGATCATTCGTGGGCCAAGATGTGCATCGTTCGTGCAACCTGTGCTGTCTCTTTTGCCGCCTGAAAGCCCCCACATTGCATTCTATTGACAAGATATCTCTGCGCTATCTCCGAAGAAGTATCTATATCCTCGTCCCTAAATGTTCCATGTGGTGCTTTGAGCAGCTTCTCCAATTCAGCTGTAATGATTGACCATCTGTAGTCCAGTCCCTCCGACAGGTACTTCACAAGATGCTCATCCTTGGTGAATGAGTCGATAGCCCTACCAAGCGCATCCCTCACATTCTCAAATTGGGGTCTCGTCGTGTTCATGTATTGAAGACACCCCAATGCTGTGCTTCTAGCCCAATAGATTGAGTAGGGTGGTGTCCCTCCCTTAGCAACTTTCAGCGCGTTGATAGACGACAGCAAGGCGGAAGCTCCGCGAGAGGATGCCTACCCCACTGCTAAACTTGGCCATAACAGCTTTGAATGCATTGAGCCTTACGTCAAGGCCACGGAGATTAGGGAAAGCATCTGTTAGTTACTAAGCATGTCTTTGTTCAGAACCACAATCTCTGATCATAATACTTACTGAAAACATCTGCGTATGTTTCCAGATTCGGGTACGGAAGAGACACCATCAGCTGACCCCGAAGCTGGCAAGATGATAGAGTGCAGCTTACGTCAGGGCTGTCGCCTTCAACCCCTTCTGCTGTCAAACAGTTCTGGCCTAATGCCCACCCTTTCTCGCTCACTCTATCTGGCTTCTTTCCGCGGACTAGAGACGCTAGCCAGCTCGATTCAACAAGGTGGTTGATCACGCAGTTTGGAGGCATCACGCCTCTACTTCTCACAAGCTGCGGTTTTCGGTCTAGAACTTGGACATAATATGTTTTCCGCCAATCGTTAGGTGGGCTGACGAGTTCCTGCGGTTCTCAGTCTATGACTTCGTAGTCATATGATATGAGACAGCCCACGCTGGAGGCGTTCTCGCAAATAGACCTCTCTATGTTGCTTGCTTCTGGCGGGATGCGTTCCTTGTTCTCCATTTCCAGTTCGAGGCGTTCCGCGTCATAACGATCCGGCGTGTTTTCGGGATCGTAGTCTTCGGTGTCAAAATACTCATTGATTGTTTCAATCACAGACATGTGAACATTTGCCATCCAATGCTCCGCGGCTGCTGGTGCGCCTGGGTTTCTTTAATCCCCCATTTTGGGTACGCGGCGTTCCGATCGTCTCTGGTCCATCGTAGCAGTTCTCTTCCATTTTCCGAGGTATGACTACCAGTGCACACCTCTTAAGACGAGATCAAGATACCCATAATGCTTGGTTCGAAGAGCGGAAAGGTAACATACATGGAGTCTTTGTCCTCCTTCTCCTGTTATTCGTCCACAACGGCGCGGGTGGTTGCATGTTGTCGAGGATTGAAGGGTAGTGTAGAGTGCCAAGATTTTGAGATAGCTGAAAGGCTTAGTTAGTTGCCATCGATCATTCCTTAGGAACTCCTTACAAGTGTATGCCCTGCTGGGGAGCGAAGTATCTTTTGGGAAAATCCTCCTGTGTCCTGTGATGGGCGACCATGCTCTTCGCCGGATCCTAAATGCATTACTGAGGCGCAATGAAGACCTCATGCTAGTAAAAAGGCTCATACCTCAGTATAAGGCAGAGGTGACCAGATTCTGCAGCGCTCCACGCGGGCGCCAACACCTTAACAGCGTCGAGCTGTGATTGGGCTGAAACACTGTATGCCTGGGGTTTTATAAGCGGAATAAAGATCTGACCGATTAGACTACAAAAGTCTAAGCATGACCATTACATAGAAGAAGCATTCGCAGACAATGTGTGAAAGTAACGTTCATTACTAAAGTGCTTCTATCCA
>JAABUP010003069.1_pt1 | contig 30320 bp, 37 predicted proteins | sample 5559201 | NCBI WGS metagenome assembly JAABUP01 (sample SAMN10711887, study PRJNA513373) | rock metagenome | isolation source: Antarctica rocks | place: Antarctica | reverse complement strand
TTGGCAGCAATGGATGCAGCTCCCATCTGTTGTGCTTGAAGTGACTGTCTTGAAGCGACTTCAAGAACAACAGAAGGGAGCTGCATCCATTGCTGCCAAACCTGCTGGGATCCAGGCAAAGTCTGGTTCTTTCTTCCGGAAACAGAGACTGCAAAAGGTGGCTTGACTAGTGACAAGTTGCCGTGAGTTGGTTGCCAGGCAGCCTCAGGCTTTGCAGATGCCACAAACATGTTCACAACCAGATGAGGGACACCGCTTGGTCAAGGACACAACAAGCTGAGATAAGCATTGACCTGCTGCCAGCAACTTAGGAATCTGGCTCTTCATGAAGCTGAGCTTGCTGACAAAGACATCCAGAATCCTGCCCAGCTGCAGGCGGTAGGAGTCGGCTGTGGTGCGGTCTGCATGGCGCGCAAACATGACCTCCACCACACTGTGCAGCAGCTTGATGCTGGTGCCCTGTGTTGACACTGGCGCATTGGGGTCCTGCAGATTTCTGCACCGCCAACAAACACACTGTTGCAAAACACCGTAGACCCTGATGTCATCTGCAGCGGCAAACCTTGGTATTGCTGCGCAGAGGTCCTGCAATGTCCTGCATGGCCACAGCAGCAGCAACGCAACAGCCCTAAAACCTCAGGGCAACCCATGAGCATATCCAACAGTCAATGCTGGTGTTGACCTACAACAAGTGTTGCATGCATATTGCAGCGTACTTGCAGTGTTGTTGTGGCCAGCACATACTGAGAAGCCACTGCCAGGCAAGATGCACATGTGTGCTAATGATGATTGCACAAGGGTCACCAAACGTGCAGCAGCGTGTTGCAACTGCCCTAAGTTGACACACATTTTGTGGGTCCTGCAGGTTGCTGCAATGCCACACACAGTGACAGTCATGTATGCTTATACAGCTTTTTGAATGGCTGGCGCTGAACAGGCATAGGTACTCACAGTGCAATGGCTGCTGTTGCAGTGCTGGCCACTGTACTGTTAGGTGGGCTTAAGTTGCATGCATGCCCTCATGTGCTGCAGAGCATATGCTATACTGCATTCAGATCTGGTGAATAATCCTGGGTTGTGCATCATTTGAACCATGTGCCCAAAAACATGCAGGCACTGCAACATCTGCCGTATGCAAGCCAAAACAATGACCACAAGTTGAACTGCCCTATTGTGATTCCAGCCAGAGCTTGCCTTGAAAACATGTACACAATACGCTGAATCTGCTGCAGTGTGAGCTCTGAGCGCACGTGCACAATCAGCTCAGCAAGCGTGGAGGCTGCAGGAGGTCTGAGTGTCTCCTGGCAGGCTCTGCTCTTGCCAATCAGCACATCCTCATTCAACAGGATGTCCAGCTTACTGTAGAACCTGCGTGCATGCAACAGTGGGCTGATGTAAGCATGCACGCAACCGATGCTGTCAGCACAGTTCAATCAACTCTGCGTTGATGAAGAACAGAGGCTGATTTGCCCTTGTTTCACAGAGCAGTAGGCTTCTTCAGCAAGCCAGTGTAAGCATGTGTCTAAACTAGCACACCCGCTTGGCTGGGCCTCATGCTATTCAACAGACAGACAAGTCAGGTGCACATGATTGCAGTGAACCTGTCATGTGATTTGGTTGAGAGAATGTAGGCCAGTTCTGCCTGCTGTTGAACAGACCACACGCAAACAGGCATTGCGTTTGCACACAGCAGCAATCTCTGGGGGGTGTGTGCATCAGCAACAGCTTTACACAGTCAGGTGCCGTGCAACACACCAGGGCAACCAGGGCAAGTGGCAGGGCACCTGACAGCGTACAGCTGTTGTTGATGCACACATCCCCCACAGGTTGCTGCTGTACAAAGGAAGGACAAAGGAAGGACAGAGGAACTCACCCTCTGTGGTTGTTGCCAAAGGTGTGGCGTGCTGTCACAAGAAGCTCCTTGCGCATGGCAGGGATGTCTGGGCATGTGCGCATGAGCTGCACCAGCGCATCTGACAGCTGCTGCAGGTGAGGCGCCACAAGCTGAGGAAAGGTCCTCAGCAGGTATGTCAGGAAGGAGATTGTCTTGATCTGTGACAGCTTGAAGTCCATGAAGACGTGCCTGCTTTGATCTGTCACCTGCTCTGGCTCAATGCCTGCAATTTGCAAGACAGGTGAACTGCATGCAAGAGGGCGGGATGTGTTCTGCATGCTGCCTGAAAGGCAGTGCATGATCAATGTTAAGCCATGCGCAATGGGAGATGAGTGACAGCACATGCAAGCAGGAAACGTATGTAGTGCTTAAGTACAGCAGCCTGCATAGTATGGCAGCATAGCAGACTATTCTAACTTGCCGAGCGCTGAGCAGCAACCTAGAGGGAAGCTGTCACCAAGCACCTCAAATCAATTGAAGCTTACGGATGGTTCAAACATCCTTACAGTAGGTAACAGCTTGCTGTGAAAGAGCAGCTCACCCTTGAGGCTTGCTGTGTCCACCATGCATGGAATCAGGTCTGGCACATACTCCCTGGTGTAGTTCTGATGGAAGTTGAAGATGTACATCACTGCAAGCAGCAGGGCACAGGATCAATCATTGATTTAGATTGCAGCAGGAACGATCCAAACTTGAGCATGGTTGCCTTGAGCTGCCTTGATGTGCAACCATGCCAAAGCGGAAGCTGAGTACACTTGTAGACAACACAACCGCACGTCATTACTCAAAAGTAAGTGTAGATGGGTCATGAACATCAGGGAACAGCACTGCAGAAGCAAATCAATGGCTCACGTTGTAAGACTGCATTATACAAACATAAAAGTGGCAAAGACCGAGGCATATCTGCACTAGAGGCCTGCACTGCTGCAGTTTAGGGGGGCACGCAGGCAGGCAGGCATCAGCATAGGCCTCGCATACAGCCGTCATAGACTGACCTATTACAGGACACTCAGCCACAATCTTGAAGGACCTGTTGCTGGGATGATGACCAGTCACCAGCTTCTGGTTAGAGCGAGGCAGCAGAAACTCAAACCAGTGCTTGTAAGTTGCCGCAAACTCCTTGTACAGCTGCAGCACATTGTTGCTTTGTTGAATTGTCCTGATGCATATTGCAACAAGCTTGGCCGTCATCAGTGTGTGAAAGCAATGGAACCGTCTCCCTCAGCAGTCAGTCAGAATGCATACCCCTTTGACAAACTCCAAAAACTGGACAGCAGAGTCAGGATCTTGGGGCTTGTGCGTCCGGAAGACGTCTGAGAAAATGTGCATGCATATGAGGGCGTTCTCCTCGTTGTCGCTCTTGATCACTTGCAGTGCCTGGCGAAGCAGGTCATGTATGTAAGGCTTGATGGTCTCATTCTGTGGCAGGCGTTGTAGCACATCCACAAACAAGCGCCTAAGCTTGTGCTCTGAAGTCTCTGGCTGCTGCTGTAAAGGCAACTGCTCCAGAAGCTTTGTGAACACAGGAAAGAACGCCTTCAGGAATCTGCTGTATGTGGGCGTCTGCAGAATGTCCAGTGAGCTGTGCAACTTCTTGCCGAGCTCCAGGCGCCTCTCGGGACCTGAGAGCGCACGAGGGGGGCCAGTCAACACCAGCGCAACATCCCTTGTGCTTGCTCCTTAAGCAGTGAGACTTACTGCTTTCAGGCGCAACGAGAGCTTGAGCCAGCCCTTCCAAGGTATCTGGAAACGATGTCATTGCGAGTCCGCTGACAGGCGGATCAGAGAGTTTGACTACTTCGGAAAAACTGACAGAGTGCACCGCACAGCTAAAGATCGGTGCTCAAGCAAGCTCGCGACGGCCTCATCTGCGACATGAATTTGAGAGTACATGGCTGGCGTCATATTGCGAGCAGCTGATGTCAGACGCGAGACCTCAGCGCGACAACCGTAGCGCAAACGCTATAGCACCATCACGGTGCCAAGGTGGGACAGTGCGTGACTAATCTCCAGTAAACCCCTAACCTTGGTACACTAACCTCAGTACAATGGAGGAAAGGCACTGGCCCTGCAACTGCGCTATGCACCTACATGGAGGCGTTTGCTCGAGCAAGAACATACAAGACCAAAACACCATGCGATATCCGCTCCTTGCACCTGCAGAGATACTTTGTTCGTCTGCAAGTATGCCTTGCAAGCGCCACAGCGTACAATATAATTGAATAGCGTGCAGTAACTGCTTTGTTGAAGTGCATTCACAGTCAGAAATGAGGAAGGCAACTGTGAAATGAGATGGGTTAGCTATAGCCTACAATTTAAAATGGTCAAGCTCCAAACAGTACTCAAATATCAAGGAACATCAATGAACATTCCAGCTGCCATGCACTCACGTCAAGATCCAGGAGTCAATGCGCTTCGTAGCAAGGATCAAGTCAGCGTGTCTGTGCCCACAGAAGTAAAAGAACCTCTCAGAGAAGCGGGCAAGCTAAAACATCATTACACTATAGTCTCAGTCTGTCCTGCTCCAAACATCTTGTTTAGCTCAGCAGCCTTCTGTGCTGCTTTTGCAACCTTCTTAGCGTTCTTGATATCATCCTTCCTGATCACGGCCACTGTGGCGTTGGCGCTGGGTGTCCCTACATCATGCATTCAGGGGATTCAAGAGGGCAGGTCCCTGGCAGGCTGCAATCCTTGCTGGACAGTATCAAAGATTCAATGAGCAGCAAACCATGCATTCTGTAGAGGTTGCCCTACACTGTACAGACAGGCTATACAGACAAGCTATCAGAAAGTTCCACAAAGGCATAGCCAGCGACAGACTCAATAGCGACATGCGCACTCATGAAATCATATTGATGTCCTGATGGCGTGCATCAATACTCGGGCACTCGAAGAGCTGAGAAGCATTGCATGCTGCTTACTTGATTCCACCACGACTGTTGTTGTGGGGCCATCAATGAATGCTGACTTGCACAGCCAGAAGAGGAAGAACTGCACCAGGAAGGTGGCGACCAGCAGGTATGCCAACGCAAATGTGACCTTGTAGACAGAAGACCACTCCAAGGGGAATGTTGCATCATTGACTCCTCGATCAATCTGCAGTGCATGGGCTGAGCAGCAAGAACAGGCAAAACACGCAAATGAATATTGTGGTGATGATCGTGCATTGGTGGGCAGAGATGGGCACAAGCAGTGCATTGACGCCTGCTGTCAAGCTCACTCCAGAGACGCAGAATTGTATCATGCCAATTGGTTAACAACAAAACTGGCAAGCTGCTGCAAAACAAAGGCATGTTTTCACTGCCCTGGCCAAGTACTGATGATAGATCAAGCTGGACACACACATCACTGGCAGGTCTCCATTAAGCGTGGAGGAACTGCTCTTGCAAGCATGCAAGGGCAGCATGAATGAATGCAATCATGCATAGGCTGCAAGGCCTGAAGGCAGCTGCAAGCTGAGAGCTTTGAGATCACTTTCAAGCAGTGACAAAGCTGCCTACCGAGCCGTTGAAGCTTGTCAACACCAGCGCTGCCAGAAGCATGAACATGGCCACATGCAGGGAGGATGACAACAGCACTCCGTACCTGTGTCAGCGCAATGTGTTAGACAGCTGAGCAGTCCTGCTGAATGCATGTCAAGACACTAGGTTGGCATAGCAAATTGTACGTTCTGAAACAGGCCCAAAAAACACAGCAGCACGAGCTGCTGCTGGCAAATGTGGTGGAATGATCTTGCATACACAGCAAATGCTAAGTTGGCGACTTGCTGGAAGCATGGAGGTGCATTAAGTTGCCATGGAATGAGGGGGGTCTTACCAGAAGCCAGCCAAAGGCCTTCTGAAGAATATGTTTCTGCATAGCACAGTATCTCAGCTTGGCTGCCTGTGTTCTATGTATCATATCACGTGCTTGACATCTGCTCACCTCACGACCAGCAGCAAGCTGATGACACTGTACACAAGCACCATGACAGTGCCCAGTATGCAAGCAATGATGACCCCAGATAGTGCTACTTGACCATCAGTACCTCCGCCATACAACTGCATGTAGCCTCAAACTCGTCACAGCAAGATCAAGCTGGGTGCTGGTGGGTGCAGAGCTGAGCTACACTTACTGTCGAGTCTGTCATGTGTCGAGAGTTGATGATGGCCATCGCGGAGAAGGCCGCGCACACAGCCTGCACTGAAACCGTCAGTGTTCAGTCAGCACCCTCAGCAAAGATAAGAGTGTCCCCACGGCTCTCACCGTATTGAAGGCCCACCAGCAGTAGACCAGCACCCGTTGTGAACACCCAGCACAACAAACACATCCTTGAGCCATTTTCTGAACGTTGAATGGCGCTAGCGCACCTCCTGCTCGTGGCTGATTCAGGCAAGACAACTTCGGGCGCTGGAGTGGGCGCTTCACTTTGCGAAGCTTGAAAGGCATTCCCGATCCCCAAGTCAGTCCTACGGGGATCAGTCAGCCGTATTTCACTTCACATCAAACGTAGGCCGAAAAGCAAGGCAGCACAATTGTGCAGATAATTGGCATGACCACACTCACAAGATAGTATATGTGCAGTCAAGGTCGAGTTCCTAAACCCAAGATGATGTTTGACTAAAATGTGTATACACTAGTGACTGTCTGTTATTTATAAAAAGAGAAACAACTTTGTGCCTGGCATGCACAGCTATTTTTGCCCCTGCCTAAGCCCTGTTTATATCACCAATTACAGGCCAATACAGCAAAACAAATTAAACAGGCATGTGAAGCTTTGCATACTTGCCCTGATCTGATGGATAGATCTCAACTGCCTCTGGCTCATCAGATGCAAGAGTGTATGCAAAGTCATCAGAGCCATATCTCAACTGCTTCAGATTTGTAAGTGTACTGAAAATTGGCTGCAACTCAGATTTCTTCATGTCATCAATGCAAGAGCTCCTAGACAAATCCAGGGACAACAAGTTCTTCATGGCAAGTAACCCAGAGTTCTGCACAGGGTGCAGGAAAGCATGTGCACCCACTAAACAAATCTGAGTCAGGCGTGTGAGGCTTGAAAGGCCCAAGACAGCACGATCAGTGAGATTGGTCAGATCGGTCAGGTTCAGATCACGCAGACTGGTCAAAGCCCCAACCATCCAGATTCCCTCTTCAGTCAATTTATCCTTATAGAAATCACGCTTCATCACACCATGGCTGATATCAAACCACTGCAGATTGGTCAGGGTGGACAACCCTTGCACTGTCTCATCTGTGACCTGCCGACACCCGTGCAGATGAAGGGCAGTCAGCGCTGTAAGAGCCCCAATTGGATTCCATTCGGCCCCTGCCAGCTTGTTGTAGCTCAGGTCCAAATACTCGAGGTGCTTCAAGGTAGCTATGCTCCTGAGTGTTTGAGGCGTGACTCCAGCAGATTCCCACAGCGTGAGCCGAGTGAGCTGAGTGAGCGCGCTCATGTGAGAGACAGCTTCTGCATTGAGCCATCCCCAGAACTGCAGAGTTGCCAAGTGAGGCAAGCATGCCAGGCCGTCCAGCCTGTCATGCAGCTTGTGCCTTTCAGCATTTGCCCCTTCTCTGATGATGCTGCCTTCCAACACAAGTGACCGCAGCTCTTGAAGCTTGCCTATTGCATTGAAGGTGTCATCACTGATGTGCAGGGCCTGACCCTTGATGCACAGGTAGGTGAGGCACGTCAAGCCAGACAGCCCTGAAATGCCTGTGCTGGACTCTACATAGATCGCCAGGTGTTGCAGCTGCTGCAGGCTGCTGAGCTGTGCTGCTGTGGCAGCATCTAGATCGTTGCTGACGCCTATGAGTCTGAGGGAAGTGAGCTGTGTCAAGGTGGCTAATGTGGAGAAGGCATCTGTGGGGATTGGCTCGATTGGAAAGTCCAGCAAGGCAACATCAAGCAGGTAGCGGTCTTGTTTGGGGCTGGTGTGGAGGATGCCTGCCTGAATGTTGAGGGTTTGCAGCCTGGAGAATGTGCTGAGCAAGCTGAAACTTCTGCTCAAATCACTGGGGTACGAGAGCTGGAGGTGGGCAAGGTTCTGCGAGCTGCTCCTTAAAGAATTGCAGCAATATGCGAGGCTGCTGTCTGTCAGAGCAGCGTCCAGGCTACACCGGAGGCTGTTGAGCTGATCAAACCAATCAGGTAGATGGGTCTGGTGAGGGAGGGAGAGCAAGCTCAGGTTGCTGAGCTGGCTTAGGGCAGAGAGGACTGGACGGGTGATTGAGTTGCTGACTTTCCCCAGATGCAAATGCTGAAGACTGGGAAACGTGTTTGGGAGCTGTAACAAATCCCGTGAGGTGGTGCTCTTCCCCGGTAGCAATTGTTGTACAGCCTTGTCAAAAACAGCACGCCAGTGTCTGCTGACCAAACACACTTGGCAGATCGTGTCTGGTGGCAGGCTCGCCAAGATCTGGTGCAATGCATGGAAACTTGAGCTGTCCCATTCAGGTTGCTGAGAAGGACAGACAGTAGTGGAACCCTGCGCGTGCAAACAAGCTGCTAACCACATCCGACGAGCTGGACACTGTCAAGCCAGCAACATTTATTTGTGACATCTGTACGATTGAATTTGTTTATATATGCAGGCCCACCGTTTTGTGACTGCAATGCCAAGGCTCTTCAAGCTTCATCTGGCCAGCGGGGTGTGCATGCAAGCCGGCCCACCGTACCCACAAGTGGCAGCCTCAGTTGTTTCAACGTATGCTAAAATCCAGGGAGCAAAACTGGCTGATCAACGGATCGGCTTTTGTCAGCGCTGCGTCTTTGATGCGCTTACGATTGCGTTTATGGGCGTTTATGCTGACTAGGGATACAGAACGGCGGGCGTATTACGTAGTATCGTACTGTTGGTACGGTGGGCGTGAAAAGTTTCTACAAACAACGTTACATCAAAAATTGTGTCGCCTCCGCCAAGGAAGCACGCCGATGCAACTGTGCTGCTTAAGTATTGGTACCATGGTAGCTGCCCCTGCTTGCGCTTGCGATTGTGCAAGCGCCCCGTTGCGACTTCCTCAAGCCTGTACAGAAACACTGATCACGAAACAGCAAGCTGGCTGGCGTCCAGACAGACAGCGCTTTTCGGCCAAAGCAAACAGCCATATCCATGAACTGATTGTCGAATTCGTCAGAGACCCCTCTTGTCTAGACCTGTGTCGGTGCAGCAGAAATGGTCGATCCACCAAGGTCTTGCATCAGCTGTAGCCATGCAGGCCCGCCACCCCTTAGGCACTCTCCACGCGCCAGGCGTATTGCAGCAGCTGCCATCGTTGTTACAGGCTGCGCTTATGTTGCCAATCCACCGTTACTGCGGCGACACTGCAGGTTTAGTGCGCCTACCAATATGCAACCAGGCTACTGAGTTTTACTTCGTTTGCAGATGCTCCTGACAGCTCGATTTCTCAGTGCAGGACTGTGCTCAAACATGCCAGGAAGGGGATGCTGGACCCAGAACGTCGCGTTACAAATGGCTTGATTGCTGTGAATGCAGCTATGTTTGCAGCTCAGGTTGCAGCCAATGGAGCTGTCACACAGTGGGGTGTTAAGGTATTTTGTCTGTGAATCACATCTCCACATTACACACTTGCACATGCGTTCCTGCAGCGTGGCTATGCTGTTTGTGCATGCTTTTCAGTCTGTTATGGGTGCTAGCACAGTGCCGGCTTTGCGCTGCTTGCAGTATGCTCCTGCCATTGCAGCAGGACAATGGTGGAGGCTGATTTCTAGCAACTTTCTCCACTCCAGCTGGTTGCATCTTGGCATGAACATGCTGGCGGTGTCCAACCTAGGAGCTGCCTGCGAGAAGGACTGTGGTCCCAAGCGTATGATGACTATCTACAGCACTGCTTGTTTGACATGTAGTGTTGCAAGCTACCTCTTTACTCCAGCAAGCAGTCTGGGTGCTTCAGGTAACAGTGATTTCACTTGATCTTGAAACACATGTTGACATCACTAAGCCTTGGCTGACATGTATGAATGCTGATTATTCTTGTACTTGAGAGCCTTTTCCTATGCAAGCTGGCCTGCAATGCGTATCTCAGGAGAAGGATGCTTTCATGCTCATCGGCTGCATGATGATAGCAAGCATGCTAGCTGCTGCTACTGGGTACCCATTAGATACGTGTCAAGCTAATTTGCACGCCAACATGCACCAAGTTTAGACACCTATTTGCACCCAAGAAACCCTACTTCCAGAGATGCATTGATCAGGACCAAACCTTCAAATCCATATCACCCATTACAAAAGTCTGGAAAATGATTGTACTGGACCCGTGACCTGTAGCGTTCAAGCCGGACAATTACCAGCTTGGACCCGAGGCTAGGTCAACCTTGGGGCAGATTTTGTCACTGTGTGCCTTCTGCTACACGTCTATTGTAGCTGCGCCTGTACCAAGTGCTGTCATTCGATGCATTCTCCAACACTTGAGTAGCTTCCTGTTGAAACGCAGGTGGTCTCTTTGGCCTTTGGGCCATGAATGTCATGACACTTTGGCGCTTGAACAAGGTTGTCCCCATGGATGGGATTGCCTGGAGAGTAGCCTTGGACATTGGCATCAATTGTGCAATTGCTGTTTCTATGCCAGTGGACAACTGGTAAGAAGGAGTGTTGCCAATGGCTGACAAGAAGCTCCTGTCTGAAGATGCGGTTGCACTGCTGAAGACAAGCTTGCTCATCAACCATGCAAGCAATCAGCAGATGCAGGCATAGATCAGGTGTATGACAACTAGGCTGGATAAGGAATTGTGTTGACACTTGTACATGCGTTTGCTGGGTCTTGCCTGCATGGCTCCTTTACCATGTTCTTGACAGTCATTGCCATCGAAGAGTGCAACAGAACACATGGCATGCACATGCTTCAGGGGCCACTTTGGAGGGCTTTTAGGTGGAGCCATAGCGACTTACCTGTTGGGCCCTTGCTGCATCAAGAAGCATGTCGTCTCTCCTTTTGCTGGCGACCTCAGCTGCTATGATTACTTACCACCAATGACAGATGTTTTTGAGGACAGTCCTCCATTGGCCTTACTCAAGAAAGACTGGGTTTTCCCAAAGCGTTGGGCTCATCAGCGTTTTCTGGATTTGCAAGCTGATGTCATCAGCCAGGCAAGATTGTTGCATGGTGCTGATGCTGAAGGAATGGTGTGCGGCAACAGTGAGGGCGAGGCAGGACATGAGCTTCGGCAATCAGTCGCCGAACTGAATTATTTGCTAGAACTGTGGGAGGTGGAACCCCTGGAGGATGGCCTCTTTGTAATCACTGCTGATGGCAGACTGCAGCGACACACAAGCTTGCCAACTTGATTGAAGTCCGGCAGACATTTGTGCACAGCAAGCAAACAGGCCTGGCCAAACATGACCTTACGTTGATAAACCATTTGTGACACTTGCTGCCTGCATTGTTGATCTTCACTGCAAGTGTCCTGACCTGAAAGTGTGGCATGAGCAATACTGTCTATGTGATTGTTGGTTCGAACTAGCTAGTGGTGGTTTATGTTACAACTGCTGATTGTCTTTGTTGCTTGACCAGCATGTGCATTGAACAGCATGCTGCTCAGGCTTGGAGCCTGCATTGCTGTGATAACGCAATACCATCAAATGCATGAACGTCGAAAAGGATTTCTACCTTACTGCTAGTCTGCCCATCATGGTTCATGTCCTGGGGGGCAGGCCCAAAGCTTGTTTCATAGCCTGTTACCAGACATGCAATGTTGCTATGCTGCAATGTATTTACCTGTCTGAGCGGCTAATTCCATAAGGATAGGGTTTACACACGAAACCAAGCATCAAGACAAGGCTCTAATTAGATGCAAGAATACGCTAGATCTAGAGACTCTAGAGTATGCAACGTGTTGTGCAATACACAATGTAGATACTACGATAGGCATGTTGCAATTGCAGATCTACAGCCCATGATGTACATGTATCAGCAAGTGCTGCTGCGCCGTCTTATACATTGGGCTTATCAAGACTTGCAAGAACAAGTTGCAGCATGTGCAGATGGCAACACCTCGAGGTGCTGTTGTTTGTTTCTGTGGTTTCTGTGTTACAACAATATAATATAACAACATACTATAACAATAAATATTATTCATATATATTGATCCTATAAAAACTATGAACGCACATTGCCCACGGACATTGCAGAGTACTGCACATGTACCCTGTACAGCCGCATGATTGCGTTGTCAACATGTTTGTCATTTTTGCCAGCATTGCATTGCTCGATCGATTGATGTGTGCAGCTTGTTGATCATGATGTGGGCTAACCATTATTCCTGTGGTCATCTCAAAAAACATTTGTGGCTGCACGGTTGCTGTACAAGTGAACGGGGCTTACTCCAGCCCCGCACATGCGAGTGCTCTGCATGACAGACTGGGCTGTTTGCCGTGTACACACGGAGGCGTAACGCCAAAAAGGGACCTTTGTGCGAGACAGGCTAGATGTACAGATCAGCAGTCATACAGTGCGCGCAATTTGGAACAAGACCACCGCTGCAGCGGCTGATCATTCCAGGTGAAGCATCAGATGCTGACGTGCAGTGCACCCCCTGCCAAGATGCACACTTGCAGGACGCACGTGCAGCAGCTGGGTGCGTTCAAGGAGCTGCCCCATCGCTTGCACAGGTAGAACGCCATTTTGGGTTGTAAATACAGGCGCTGTAACAAGGACACGGCATATGCGCCTGCTGCCACCTGTGATGTCGCGTTGTACGTCGGCGATCACGTTCTGCCAGTCCACAGCTACATCATGGCAGCATCCTCCGTCACCTTTGCAGAAAAGCTTGCTGCACAAGATGAAGAGTTTTTTGACGGCGTCACCCGTCTGACCAGCACGCCGTACACTATGATGTTACAAGAAGAAGAACTCGAAACCGTACAACATGCACTGCATCACATGTACATGGCTTGCCCTCCTCGAGAAGGCCTTGCTGAACTAAGCTCTCAACAAGAGGCGGAGCATTTGGCCAATTTTGGTCACAAGTATGGTGTGCAATCTGTTCTTCATGCCAGTGATGCATATATGCACAATGTTATGCAGAAGGAGTGTCCTTTGGATCCAAGCTGCCACCAGGAGTGGTTGGCTTCGTGGGCTTCAGACAGGGTGCCAGAGGTGCTGAAAGTGTGTAGCTTTTCAGAGTCAAATGGGCTGCCGCAAACTTTAGCTTACTGTTCCAAATGGCTAGGAAAGTTCATCATGTTTTACCCCAAGCAATACCCAGAATTAGTTGCTCTAAATGAGAGGATCCTCCTCGCGGTTCTGAAATCAATGTTGTGTGACTGTGTTGTGCATCAAGAGATGAGGATGAGGATGAGGGGGGGGGCCGCCCCGAGGGGGCTTCACGGCTACAGGGTTGCTGAGGTAGGTCCTTGCTGGTCACCATGGACTAGACAACAACTCCAAACATGAACAACAGAGCCTGCACACACACACATCTTGTTGTCAGTGCCGGTACTTTCCAGTCGCCTCCAAAGCTGCAGGACTCTCTTCTGCTTTGCTTTGACTGACACGCGTAAAGAAACCTTGATACAGCAAAGCCGGGCCCTGCAAGTGTAGGCATGGGATGGTCAGCCAGCAGATTATGAGGCTGGCAGTGCAGCAGTAGCACTGCATGACACAGCAGCATGATTTGCCATCACAGCATGTAACATGAGACCTGCTGGCAGCAATAGCAACACAAGATGGCTCACTAGTCAGCCGGTCTTGATCTCCTTGACATGCAGCTTGGCTCAACAAAGTCTGGGATGTGAGCCAGATGGAGGAATGAGGGGTCCACCTGACTCCTCTTGGGGTCCTCCTGGGGTCCTTCTGATGTCATCCTGCAGGTTCTCAAGGCCCTCTACTCTTGGGGCCGTGGTAAGAGTCAGCAGCTTCCACCAGGATGATCTGAAATCAACATCAACATGTAGGCAAATCTGTTAAAAACAAACAGCATACACCCACCAAAGTAGGAATGTGTAGTTCTGGTCTCAGCACTGCTAGCACATCAGTGTAGACACACGCACACTTGCACTGATTTCGGTCCTATAGTTCAGCATCAGCTGACATGGCTACAGGAGCCACCAGCTGACATGGCAACAGGAGAGTAGGACATGACACAGCAGCTGGTAGAGCAGCTGGTAACAGATCAGTGCTTCATTGTACACAATAATACTACTGTGCAAGGAATGGCCAGAATGCACCGAGATGTAACAGAACAAGGATCAAGCAAAGAACACATTGACCCCTGGGTTGGGATGGGATGTGTGCCTGGACAGCCAGGATGGCAATGATGGCATACACCAGGCTGGGACTATCCAGATTGATGTAGGCCTGCACACAACAACAATGCAAGGTCATTAGAAAGGTGAGTCAAATATACCATATGCAAAACTCATGTGTGATTACAACTGCTGTAATGCCTGCCCCAAATAATAATGATTTCAAAGATTTCTGGTTCATGACAAGCTAGGTACATGCAGAATTCGACATGCAGAGACCAGACTGATAACACGTGGCAGCAGGGTTAGTTGGCCCAATTGCAGCTATAAATGCACAAAGGAAAGCTGCTGTAGACAACATGGGAAGCTAGTGCAGGTGATAATGAGGATGTGACTGACAGAAATGCTCACCAACTTAGACCACGGCCCATCTTTGGCAGATGTGCACAGTGATCCAATGGGTCAGCATGTGTGCCAAAAGTGTGTGCAGGTAGTGTGTGTTGCGCTAGACTGCTTGTCAAGTTTATGAAAGGCTTTTTTTGGGGGGGGGCAGGGAGGGGGGACGGGCGCTATTGCTGACGTGGTGCGTACTGCTGCATTGCAATCCACCAGACTTCTTGGAGCTTGCTGTGCTGTGCTGTGCTGCGCTGTGCTGCGCTGTGCTGCGCTGTGCTGCGCTGTGCTGTGCTGTGCTGTGCTGTGCTGTGCTGTGCTGTGCTGTGCTGTGCTGTGCTGCGCTGTGTGGCTGCCCAGTAGAACCCAGATGCAATTGCCCCATTTCAAGGACAGTCACGGCACAGCCTTGCATACAAATGAGGATGGCAACACATTAGTGCATCTCGGGCATGTAGGCGTGCACCAGCTGCCACAAGCTCTGTCACCGCTTCAAAAGACTCCCCCACCACAGCCTAGCAAAGAAGTGTTTGGTCCTGCATGATTCAATTGGAACATGTGACAGGTCCTGTCACGCACACAGTAGCCTGGATTTAGAAGGAAGGCTGTGAGCAGTATGGACAGTGCAAGCTGAAGGATGCACACATGTATATCAGCAGCATGCTCATCAAAGGGATGCACTGCGTCATGTTCACTGCATTTGCCAGTCTGATGTTACCAACAAGATCAAGAGAAGGAACATTCTCATCCTGCAATCATGCTGTCTGGCTGCATCATGCTGTGTGAGAGAACAATGGCGCTTTGTGCAAGTTGCACCAGTTGTATTTCACCCACTTCATCACCCCGACATCAAGTCAGCATCATGCTGCAACAGACACCTGGTAGCTCCTAAATGGCCTCTGAATGCTGCCAGGCAAAGGGATCTGGCTGCCAATAGTGGACATGTCTAAGTCTCACCGTGCGGACAAGACTGATGCAGCTCTGTGGGGGTGCCAGTGAGCCATCTGGTGCTGACGCACTCATGCCAGCCCCACAACCATACCTGCAGGTTTGGGTGTAGACACTGGTGCGTTTTGGTAGTCACTGTTTCACGTACATGCATGTGTGGAGGCAAGAGAGCCAGCAATGGACAAGTTGTCTCATCATGCTGGCGGTGTCTGCACGATAGACTGAAAGGGAGATGACTGCTACACACAAGATACAGACTTGCTGTGATGACCATGCTATGATGACCATGCTGTGATGACCATGCTGTGATGACCATGCTGTGATGCCCATGCTGTGATGACCATGCTGTGATGACCATGCTGTGATGACCATGCTGTTCAAAGGCAAGGGGGTGCTTACATCAGAGTTGACAACATCAGGGTCAGCTTCACAGGAGCATTGCGTAGTTGGTTTGCAAAGGCAGCTTCATGAAGCAGGCTCGCTCCCTGCAGCAGAGTTGCTGTTAAGTTAGCTATGCTCTGTTCGCAGCAGACTACATGTGGTGCACAGTTCTGGTGCTGGTTTGCAATTTAGAGTAACTGAGGCACATTGCCAATAACAGAACAGTGCAGTCCTTTCTGAGTTTGAGGCACCTGAATGGTCAAGCAAGGTGCGCAAGGCTCGATGTCTTGCCTGCTTTGAGATTGCATCTAAAGCAGCACCACGCGAGGCCATGTATATGTGCACATGTGCATGAATGCGACAGTTTTGCCTTGATGGCAGCATAGTAATACAGCGCCGCATGCTGCAACAAGCAGGAAGAGGTATGTCTAGCGGATCACAGTCGTGTGAACAGCTTGCTGCAACGCCAAACTTCCTCTGAGACAAGTATATATGGCACAGGTGTGTTCTAGGTGAATGAACTGCTAAGGTGCGGCCGTCTCTGAAGCACCGAGTGCTATCGCAGACTGGTTGCTACGTACCTAGTACTGCTCACTCAGATCCTGCGCTGCAGAAAGGCTGGGCTGACATGTCAACGCGGCAAATGTTGCATGCTGTCTGTGCTGGGTCTGTGACACGGCTTTGATGTGTTCAAGAGCACGGTGATCGTGGACTGGCGAGCAGCTTAACGGGGTATGAGCCAGGTGTCATGGTTCGCAGTCCAGTGGTTTGGTAATGATCTATGCAAATACTGCAGTTGTTGTTGTGGATTGCCGCTTGGATGAGCAAGGTATAGCAGCTGCCAGCGGACCAGAAACCTTGCTGTCACACTTATTTTAGCAGATCTGCACCTGAATGACTGCCGCAAATGCGGAAGCAAGGTCTGAACACATCAACGTGGGAACCGCACTCTACCAGGGGGAGAATTGCGAAAGTGTTTTCGACGAGAAGCCTGGCGTTACATGTGCCGGTCCGTCTCGGAAGCGCCAAAATTTGGGGTCCTCGAGGAACGGCAGCTGCTGAGAGCTGACGTGAGTGAGGAAAGAGCGAGGTTCGACGTGCGATCCTGTGGCGGTGTGGACGAGCCAAAAAGTTGAATGAACCTGGGCGCAACCATGTCACAGGCCGGCGTTACGTGCTGTGCAGGATCTGCGCAGATGCATGCTGCTTCTGTTATGCAACCAAGATGTGGGTCCAGAAACCACTACAAAACAAAGGGGCATTCGCGAGGTATCTTGAACACGATCAAGTTGTTGGCGCTGAGCGCACGTCGCAACTTGGCAAAACAATATCAGACTATCTTTCTCCACTTGCAGGCCTTTGGCATGTTGGGTTGCACAGGCGTTGCTCTCATATGGCACAGCCGGCTCAAGTGAACTGCAGCAACGGAATCACAAGAGTACCCATGCAGGCTCCAGCAAGCTCTGTTTGTCAGCCAACACAACGCCGTGAGTGGGCTGTCTACAGTTCAAAACATGGCATGGAATCAGCTGACACAATAAGTGCTGGTCAATCCAAAGATCAGCTCTCGAGCACCAGTCAAGATCAAGCTGGTGGCACTGGAGATGTTGGCCAGGTTGGACCTTTTGCCTTCTGGGCCATGATGTCGCTGTTGGCAGAACAATGACTGCTGATGGTCTTTGTAAAAGCATACGAATTGTATGTACCATGCACTCTGCAGACTCACTTTACAGACTGATTACACACTCAGCTCACGATGAGCCTTGCGTGATGTGATCATTGCTGCAAACCAACTTTGTGCAGCCCATCAAAAGATACAATACTGTGCTCATAATTACGAATGTTTGTGCAATGCAGTCACGAGCGAATGTGGCAGACAGACACTCGTACTGCAATTGTGACACTGAAAGGCCAGAAAGCGTGACTAGAGCCCGACAAGAAAATCCAACAGACTCGATGGTTTTTGCCCTATGGTTTGTATGGAATGTCTTTTACATCTACAACCAACCTGGCAATGGCATCCATGGACTCATCTCTAAGCTATTGTCAGGGCTTTATCTGGCACTGGCAGTCTATTGGGCCATTTCAAGTATTATCGCATGGTGTATACGTACAGATAGGCACAGCCTTATTCATCAACCCAAGATTGTTGGCAAAGCGCTCATGCACAATCTTACCGTTCATATGGCTCAAGTGTGGTCATCATACAAAGGCCACCACAGATTGCGTCACTTCCTGCCAGAAGCATATACTGTTTTGAAGTTGGTGTGTTTAGTGCTGCCCTCTACATATACTCTGGTGCTGCATGTCTTGCCCTTACTAAAGATTGCTGTGGCATTCGCTATTTTTGTTCCTCAGGGCTTTTATAGTCTCAGGTCCTGGAGTTTTGCTTTGCGGAACAAAAGGAATGCCAAGTGCTTTGCTTTCTTTTTGTTTCTTGTTTAACTTCTTCCTATAGTTGTACGATTTGTGCACTACATTGTACTACTATGTACTAACACATGAGAGCCTGATTGTTGTTATCACAATGGATTGTCTTGCAACAGAGCTGATTTGGGTCTGTCCTCTTAGCTCTGCCTCATCTTGGCCACACGCTCATGAGCGACGTTCTTGTGCAATGCATGCAGCCTCAGTTTGATGTCCTGTTCTGTCTTGACCTCCCATGGCAGCCCTGTGCCATTGGCGCTCATGGCTGCATGTGGAATCAAGACACATAAGACATAGGTTTTAACATGTCTCTTGACATTACTGTCAAAACAAACATGGTTGTCTGTGTATTGTGATCAACTGTAAATTCGATAAAACACTATTTCTTGTGCATTATAGCCAAACATTACATCATCTAGTCAAAGCATCTGGCGAGTCAGTACCCTGGATCATCCCAACTTGCTCATCATTGTGCAAGCCAGGCAAGTACATGCATGCCATATGGCTCACGTCCACGTCAGCGACCTGTCACGTCAGCGACCTACCTGAGCTACCTGCTTGTAGGCATGTAGCATGGCGCTGAATTGAAGTATTCCATGTGCTGTGCTGTGCTGTGCTGTGCTGTGCTGTGCTGTGCTGTGCTGTGCTGTGCTGTGCTGTGCTGTGCTGTGCTGTGCTGTGCTGTGCTACTGCCCAACAGAATCCAACGCAGTTTAAGGTACTTCCACAGCGCAGTCTTGCATGCAAATGAGGGCAGCGACACATCAGTGCATCTGAAGCATGTAGGCATGCACCAGCTGCCACAAGCTCTGTCATCACTTCACATGACTCCCCTACCACAGCCTAGTGAAGAACCGGTCCTGCATCATTCAGTCAATACATGTGACAGATCTTGTTGCGCTCAATAGGCTGTAAGCACATTCCAAATGTGTGCAGCCATCCTGATTTGTTGTTTTTGAGCACAACACGACAGGACCACATGAAAGTGTGTTTGAAAGGAAAGCTATGAGCAGTCCGGATATTACAAGCTGACAAAACTCAGGCATGTATCAGCAGGATGCTGCTTGAAGGCATGTATCAGCAGGATGCTGCTTGAAGGCATGCATCACTGCCATGCTTCATGTTCACTGCATTTGCCATTTGTCATTTTGATGTTACCGACGAGATCAAGCAAAGGAGCATGATCATCACACAATCGCAATGATTGGCTGCATCAAGCTGTGTGAGAGAATGAATGCATGGTGCAAATGGCGCCAGTTGGTTTGTACTCACTTTGCATCATCCCTGACACGAACATCAGCATCTTGCTGTAGCACCTTGAGCTTCCAAATATTTACACCAATGGCCTCTGGCCACCGTCAAGCAAAGGAGCGTAGCATTCTGCATGTGAAATCTCACCGTACAGACATGACTGATGCAGCTCTGTGGAATGATGTGATTTCGTGATGAAAACAGGTGCAAGTAAGCCATCTGGTGCTGACACACTCATGCCAGCCCCACATCCATTACCTGCAGGTTTGGATACAGACAGTGGCAGTCAGTCTTTTACATACATGCAGATGCAGAGTCAAGAGAGCCAGCAAAGGACAAGCTGTCTTATCATGTTGGCGATGTTCACAAGATAGACTGAAAGGGAACCCACAAGATGCAGATTTGCTGTGATGACCACATTTTTCAAAGACAAGGGACTGCTTGCATCAGAGTTGACAGCATCAGCGTCAGCTATATGCAATGCTAAGATGCGGCCGTCTCTGACACAATGAGTGCTGTGGCAGACTGGTTGCTGCGTACCTGGTATTGCTCACTCAGCTTCTGCGCTGCAGGTTGCTGGGGTGACATGTCAACAAAGCAAATTTTGCACGCTGTCTGTGCTGGTGTCTGTGCCATGGCTATGGTGTGTTCATGAGCACAGTGATCGTGGATTGGCGAGCAGCTTATCGGGTATAAGCCAGATGTCATGGTCCAATGGTTTGTTAATAATCTGTTCAAATACTGCAAAGCTGCTGTTGTGGATTGCCGCTTGGATGATCAAGGGACCTTGGGTATAGCAGCTGCCAGCGGACCAGAAACTTTGCTGTCAAACTTATTGTAGCAAATTAGCGCCTGACTGACGACCGCAAATGCGAAAGCACGAACTGACAACATCAAAGTGGGAATCGCACTATACCTGGGAGAGCAATTGCGAAAATAATCTCGACAAGAAGCCTGGCGTTACATGTTCTCGGAAGCGCCAAAATTTGGGTCCTCGAGGAACGGCAGCTGCTGAGAGCTGACGTGAGTGAGGAAAGAGCGAGGTTCGCCGTGCGATCCTGTGGCGGTGTGGACGAGCCGAAAAGTTGGAAGAACCTGGGCGCAGCCATGGCACAGGCCGGCGTTACGTGCTGTGCAGGATCTGCTGCTTCTGCTATGCAACCAAGATGTGGGTCCAGAAGCCCCTACCAAACGAAGCGGCACTCGCGAGGTATCGTGAAAACGAGCAAGCTGTTGGCGCTGAGCGCACGTCGCAACTTGGCAAAACAATATCACACTATCTATCTAACTGAGAGATTCAGATTCGACGAGAAGCCTGGCGTTACATATGCCTTTGCTTGGCAGGTCATCTCGGAAGCGCCAACTTTCGGGTCCTCGATAAAGGGCAGCTGCTCAGAGCTGACTTATGTTTCAGAGAAAGGGCGAGGTTCGACGTGCGATGCGGCGGTTTGGACGAGCCGAAGACTTGGATCAACCTGGGCGCAACCGTGACACAGGCCGGCGTTACGCGTTGTGCGATCGGCTATGCAAGCAAGATGTGCGTCTACATGCTCCTACAAAACACAGCAGCACTCTCAAGGTATCGTGAACACGATCAAGCTGTTGGCGTTAAGCACACAACTTGGCAAAAGAGTATCAAACTCCCCTTGCAGGTGTTTGGCATTTTGGGTTGCACAGGCGGTGCTCTCATACGGTACAGCCGGCTCGAGTGAGCAGCAGCAATGCAAGCAAAAAAATACCAGTACAAGCGCCAGCAAGCTCTGTTTGTCAGCCAACACAAGGCCGTGGGTGGCCTGTTTACAGCTCACAACATGGCATGGACTCAGCTGACACAGCAAATCCTGTTCAGTGCAAAGACCAGCTCTCAAGCACCAGTCAAACTCAAGTTGATGGTACTGGGTGTGTTGGCCAGGTTGGACCCTCTGCCCTATGCCATGGACTGCTGATGTTGTTTGTAGAAGCATGCAAACTGTATGCACCATGCACTCTGCAGGATTTGCTTCACATACTGTTTTTGTGCTCTGCTCATGACGTATATTGCGTAACCATCATTCTTGCAGAACCAACTTTGTGCATCCATCAGAAAGAAGTCTGTGCTCATAGTGATGACAAAGGTATGTGTAATGCAGTCTCAAGTGCCTGCGGCAGACCGCCACTTGCCTTGTGACACTGAAAGGCCAGAAAGTATCGCTAGGGTCCAACAAGAAAATCCAATAGACCATATCATGTTGACCCTTCCTGGACTCCAGACAACCCGGCGCTGCAGCATCACCCTTTAAGCCTAGACTCATGTTAGGGTTTTGGCTGGCATTGGCAGCCATGTGGGCCATTGTGGGTACTGTCACATTGTGTATACGAATCGACTGGCACAGCCTCACCCATCAACCTGAAATGGTTGGCAAAGCGTTTGTGCACAACTTTACAGTGCAGGTGGCTTATGTGTGGTCATCATACAAAGGCCACCACAGATTGCGTCATCTCTTGCCGGAAATATATGCTGTCTTGAAGTTGGGTTGTTTAGTGCTGCCCTCTACGCTGGTGCTGCATGTGTTGCCCTTACTATGTGATGTGTGGACTGCTACCACATTTGCTGTTTCCTTTCCTTCGTGGGGTTCTCTGCTTAGAAATTTGTTCTGCGGGAACAAAAGAAATGCCGAATAGTTTGCTGTCTTTTTGGTTTACTTCTTTGTATATCTGAATGTCGCTGCATAATATATGACAGCATAGTCCACCACGGTGGTCATTGTCATGAACATGTTTTTAAAGACCACCTCATGTGATTCAACAATTATTAATATTTGTTATAGCGTTGTTGTCAAAGACACTGCAGTCAGCTGACGTCTGTTTGTATTACAATCGATCGTAAAGCCGATTATATTCCTTGACAATGTGCACCCTAGTAAGCATCACGACATGTTACACGTACACCTAGTCAAAGCATCTGGCTGGATCTGGCCCACTAGAATCAAGCAGCATACTCTGCAGAATGTGCAGCTGCAGCAGTGCAAGCAGGTGATGTGGTATTGATGTCACCTCGCATATGTGTACATAACAACACTCTACTGTCACAATCTGCAAAAGCCACATGAGTGCATCAATTCAACTGGAGCCAGACAGCTGGGCTAAACTATGCGCAACAGACCAAAACATGTTGTGTACACAGCAAAACTTTTGAAAGAGGCATGCTGCCACAGGCACGCAACGGCTGCATATTGCACACCCGACGCTGGGACTCAAGTTGGGCTTCTAGCAGGCTGAATGAAGACAATATTCGTTTAGCATGCTTTCCTGAGTTGGAAATCACTTTGGTACAACAGCATGTTGTGCTGAGTCACGTTGAGACAGTGAATCTTAATCTATTAATGCTTAACCAAAAGGACCTCTGCATCTGTTGAAACACTCAATGCATGCCACTTCCTATTGCTCGACACTCTGGATCTCACGATGAGTATATATATGATCCACCCAACACTTTCACTACCAGGTTGGAAAACCCTACCCTGGACCATCTCAACCTCCCTATCATTGTGCATGCCTCAACAGGCAAAAACATGCATCGCTAGCTACCTGTCTATATAGGCATGTAACATTGCTATCTTGTTACAAAACCTGCATGGTTGAATGAGAACAACACAGGCAACACAAGCCAACTTGCCGCAAACACCTTCCTCATTGGTCAAATCAGCTCATGAGCTCAGAAGCTGCTGTCACAGCTGCTGCCACACACCTTGCTGAGATGTCAGAGGATGGCGATTGCAGTATTCCATTGCGCCTGCCTGCAGGGATGTGTGTTCTTTCCTTTGCCAGGACAATGAGCGTCCTTGCACTTGGGACATTGCTGTACTTCTTTCCTGGACCAGTGATTGCAATGATCTACAGCATTGAGGGTGATCATGAGTCTTCTGTGAGGGGTCTCAGATGCTGAGTCAATGGTGCTGACTAGGCTATGCTGGAAGATGAGAACAGACCTGCAATAAACTCAAAGGCTTCAAGTTGTGCATAGGCGCCATACAGCAGCATCCAGAATAGCAAGTACAAGAAAAGCAGGTGCATGCCTGAGCTAATGAGGTCTCTAGAGTAGCTAGCAAAATATTTGCTAAGTATGACACACAACATCAGCAGTACCAAGATAATAGTGCAGTGCAAACATAGCATGGGTAGCACTTGATCTGGTGATGACTGCCAACCTTTTTTGCACAGCTTATCTGCAAGCGGCTCTCCAGTTCATCATCACATCATTGTGTTGATGGCTGCATGCTTTGTTTAATGAGCACATGCCACAGGCATTCCAAGGCTCAATGGCAGATGCCCAATGGGCCCTTCGATATCAGTACCGTCTACCATGTGGTGCATCAGATGCTGAAAGATGTCAGGCTGGGAAGTGAATTGAACATCAGCAGAAGACTCAGTGTCTTGGATAGGATTAAATGACAGCATGATATTATGAGATGCGTCAAAATTACAAGCTGGACATGAGCAGGCATACAAATGTGCATGCAAGGAGGGCAGTGACATACCAAAGCATGTGCAGCATGTAGGCATGCGCCATCTGATAGCCATGATTTGCCATTCAGAGCAAGTGGTGCATATGGCCAATCAAACAGAACAGTGCCACTTAGCCCCTGCGATGTTCATAGAACTGAAAGGTCAAGGAAGGTGAACAGTGTGGTTGCGCCGGGATCAAACTCTGAGCTTTCATCAGCATCATTTGAGATCCTGTGCACGAGAGCAATAGTGCCTTCACCGGCAGCATGGTGAAAAGGAGCTGCATGCTGCAACAAGCAGGAAGTTCGATGTCTAGCTGACCGTCGTGTGGACAGCTTGCTGCAACAACAAAGGAGTATTGGACCTCACAGCTGAGTTTAGCAGCCACTGTTATCGTTTGGGACAAGTATCTGTTGAACAAATGTGCAAGGTGACCATTGGACGACTTACCGTACCTGCTTGACCTGGCAGGCATTTGTAGTCGTGCATGTGACTCGGGTTTGACAACAGGCGGGGTGTCCGCAAGCTCATTGCTGTTAGGTTGGTGACCAGCCCAGCGGGGTCTCAATCAGCGGCCACGGTTCGCGGTCCAGTAAAATTGTGTGCTTTGCAAACTTGCGAGCCTGTTGCTGAGAAAGGATGCTGTTCCTTGATCCAGGCGCGATCTGGGCAGGCTGTGGTCGTAGCAGCTGCGAGATGACAACAAGATTTGCACTCTGTCACAACGTATGAAGCAAGGCCTGACTGACTGCCGCACAAAGCAACACGGCTTGCAGAGACCAGTAGGCCATCGCCAGCAGGTATAGCCATCCTTTGAGTCATTACATGCTTCTGCTTTGTATGCAGTTGTTTAGCACAACATCAGCTTGTTGCAAATCCTTACAAAATGCTGAGGAGACATGAAACCTCTTCTTGCACTCTACTTCTCCTGCTCAAGAACAAGGTAAACGGTTTCCCGTAATCTCATGCAAACAAAGCAGTCTCCAGTACACACATCAAGGGTAATCTCATGCAAGCAAACCAAGCTCTAAAAGAAACAACATTATACATACTCACATTTAACCATGTTGCAAACAGATAGCTCTGCAAGCAATAACATAATGTACAAACAATAGCCAATAAATTCCAAATTGCTGGCTCAGCTTATCATGCTTCATTGGTGTCTGCATCGTGTTATACAGCAGCATGTGCTCTCACACCATTGACGTCACTCCCCTCAATGCTAGCTACAGTACCATTCGCTGACTGCTTAGCAATGGCTTCAGTAGGTGTGAAGTCCTCAAGGACATTAAGGTGTCCTGCTGCATATGCTGGCATCACCATTAGTGCAGTAGTCAAAATAACTTGCAGGCTGCCCACAGGGATAGCCATAGCAGCTAGTCCAACGCTGCCAACATCATAAAGTGCCAGCTGAACCAGCAGGGTGAAAAGACACAGGCCAGAGTACTTTGCCCCCATTGTTGTCAGGTTTGCGGCAGCAACTGCTATGCCAATTAGGCCCACAAAGCTGACCCAAACTCCATCAGCAATGACTAAGCTGGCTTGAGTGATGACATAAGGAGGTTCAACCACAGGCGTGACCAGTCTGCCTCCACCCACATGTTCTCTAATGAGTGACCCAATGACAATTTCACTGACGCCTTTCAGAACCTGCATATTGGCAGGTCTTGTGACAGCACAGCAGCAACACATTTCAGCCATATGCTTCAACATATGCACCGCTGGCAGCTGCAGCTAGATAGCAAATGTGAATGACAGTACATGCATTGCAGTCGCGCCCAGTTCAAGCAAGCAATACTATGATACATGGCAATACCGCGTTAGTAGTACTAGTAGGCCGCAAACTGCACTCACCACAAGGAAAGCAAAGAAGTACAGCCTGCCACGCCACGATGTCGTGCTCTGGACCTTGCCTTTGCCAGTAGTGTAGCCCAGGAGGATGTTTGTGAACATGAATTGACCGCCTTGCAGTGCTGCGCAAACAGCAATTGACCCCGTAAGTCCCTGCATCAGACAATATATGGGCAAGATCAAATTGCGCCACTTGGCCCAGGCATATAGTAAAAAAATACAGTGCGCATTGCATGCATGGCTGAACTCAAGTTAGGCTAGTCAACCGGGGATGCCAGCATGTTGTTGAGTCATTTTGCAATCAAAAACATATGATGACTAATCAGCATCAAGTATGCACTTTCATGTGCCTCAGTGACATCAAGTGGCTGCTACTTGAAAAAGAACCTTATTTCTCGGCAATTTCACGCACCATGAGAACAGCTGCCCTCGAAGCGTCAGGAGATAGACCGGGCATGGCAGGCATCCTTGCAGCTGCAAATGAGGGCATCGCCAAGACGTACACCACGAAAACAAACCACCCGAATACAAGCTCTGTCGCAAGGCATGCCATGAGCACCATTTTGTTGGCCTTGCCGTGCGCGAGAGCAAAGAAGCCCACGCACAAGCCGAAGAATGAAAATATCATCTCTGCACCAGCACAAAGAGCAGCTCTTCACCGCAACGGGATCTTGGACAGCTTTAAAGCTGGTTGTCATGACATCCACGAAGTTTGAATGCAGTTGTTGCGCAGTTGCTGCGCACATCGAACGAAATACTCAGCTACACCTCTGCAGATTCAGCAAGATCAAGTTCGCGGGCTATAGCCAGGCACTTACCACCGACAGCGCTGATGACGGCGACAACGGGCGGAAACACTGTGTGACTGCCCCGCCATGGACCACCAGGAAGAATGTGCAAATTGACCCGCGTTGTGCCCTCGACAAGCAGCAGGACAGAGAAGAACATGACGAAGCCGGCAACCTTGTTCGAACGAGGGTCCGACGCGAGTAATAGTGTAGACGTCATTGTCAAAGCTAGCAATATCAATGGCTCGGCAGCAGTTACGTGAATTGTTCGCCCTGGATAGTCGAGCAAATGCAAGGTAGCAAATGTTGAAACTGAATGACTCATCGTGTTCACGTTGACTTCATGTGATCAGGCAGGCAGCATCAGGTCAACACAGGCGGTAGTTCACGTTGACTCTAGGTGTTTGGACAGGCAGCATCAGGTCAGTTGCAGGCGGTAGCGCCTGCACAGCTAGCATGCAGCCCTCCCCGACTCAAGTGGGACTGGCTTATCCTGCGTGTGCAAGAGTATGTGCAGCACACAGTATCTTATGCGTGTGCTCCCAGATATTAGCAACAAGCTGCGTTCAGGGGAGTCAATCTGCCGGTGTGCGTACAAAGTGACAAAAGCTTTGGAAATTGGTCATCGGATCCAGGTTTGTACATGTATTCGCGAATATAACTCAGAAAGAGAGTGACCAAAGCTCAAAGTGATACCGCCCAGGCCAAGTATTACCTGGAGGCTTAGCAGTGACGCTTCAATGGTCAATCTGTTGTTACAGTTTGTTGGGAGCACAAACTCCCCACTATATAGCCACACATGATTAATTTTGAAGATACAAACAAGCCAATTGCTTTGCAAACACAAAAGAGTTCTCAAAATAGCAAGGTTTCAAAGCTGTGTAACAAAAAATGCACTTTTAGGTGTACTGTACACATGCGCGAGCGGCAATCATTTGCGTACCATAGTACAAAGCATCAGTAAAACTCACTGCAGCTGCTGGAAACAACGTGGTCTCAAAATTTCTTGTCAGCAGATGTAGCACACTGTTACAATCAATGGCGCCTGAATGTTAGCAGCTTGTCAAAGGTGGCCTTGACAAAGGGAGTCAGACGTGCCTTATTGAACAGGTCCCCTGCTTGCCGCACTGCCTCAGCCTGCACAACCCAGATGAAACATCACACGGCAGATGAAACATCACATGGCAGATGAAACATCACATGACAGATGAAACAGCTCGCGCCAGATGAAAAATCACATAGCAGATGAAACATACCATGCCAGATGAAACATCACATGGCAGATGAAATATCACATGGCTGATTTGATAGCAGCTTGCTAAGTAGCTGATCTGAGGCTGAGCCTAAAGCTGACATACCAGGCAGCACTTGAGGCACATTTGCTCGGCTGAGCTGTCTCAGTGAGAATTACTCATTCAGTCACTTGGCAGACGCACTACACGTGTGTATGCTATGATTGTAAGTACTGCATAAGTGCAACAGTCTTGGAGGATGGCCAAGATGTGCAATGTTGTGCGTGGCTGTGAGTCACCTTTGTAGGGTATGGATGGATGACAGCAGCTAGCGCTCCTAACTTCATGCCAGCTTGCATGGCCACTGTGATTTCAGAGATCATGTTGCCGGCCTCTCCACCCACAATGGTAGCACCTAGGATGGTGCCACACTTGGGCTTCACCAATAGCTTCACAAAGCCTGCATGTCAGAACAGAAGCAATGACAGACGTAACAACGCTGTTGGATAGCACCTGTGACTGTGTAGATTGCTGGGTTGCATTTGCTGCAGATCTTGTAGCTTTCTCACAGAAACAGTACGATCTGACTATTGGTTCCCCTGTTGCCTTACCAGCACACCCTACTCCCCTCCACCCCCCACCTCACCCTTCTACCCGTTATTACTGATATGTTACATCACTCTGCTGTGATTTGAGGCGAGCTGGGGTAGCTCACAAGGCAAGGTAGCGTTGGACAAATTATTGCAAATACATGCATGATACTACTTGAAGCAAATCTTTGGCTAATTCAAACTTTCAGCCAGTGCTTGCATGTTGTTCACCAGCAGCTACAGGCTTAGAGGGCGAAGTGTAAACATGTAGGCAGACTGTAGGCAAAAAGTGGGGTTGAAGGGCAGAATGCCAGACCCTGCCCATTGGAGCTGCCCTTTGAATCTGCTCTGCCCATCAGCTCACCTTCTGTAGCCCCATCAAGGACAGCTCGGTCGTTATCCGCCATCTCCTTCTTCACCACCTCAAACTTGATTCCTTCTTCTTCTAACTCAGCTTCAGACTTCCCCACAGCACCAACCTCAGGCTCAGTGAAGGTGGCTCTGGGAATCAAAAGCTGGCTCATCTTGGCACTGCCGAAGAAGAGCGCATTGCGGATGACAGCCCGGGCCATGAAATCTGCTGCATGGGTGAACTTGTACATGGTGCAGCAGTCCCCAACTGCAAAGATGTGTTTGGCTGTTGTCTGCAGAGAGTCTTTCACCTGCATCACATACAGCAACATGATGTCCATACTCACACTGTGCATTGGATGTACTTGACAGAAGCCATGAATGCAGTTTGACTATGATTGTGCTATAGTTTGCTTGAGGCCATATGCGTTTGTTAGTTGCTGTGACAAAGCAAAATTTTTGAAGCAATGCATCGGCACATAGCTTCTACAATGCTACTTGCAAGTTATTGTGCAACATGCACACTTGGCATGCAGTTTGCGACATTCTCAGCATGCACACGAGACCTCTAGCACGCATAAAACATGCCATGCTCTCTAGCTGATGTACTGATGCAACATGTCTGCTTTCTCAGCTGCACAGCTGTCGCATCAAGCAGATGACTGTTGCATGAATGTATTCTGTAGTCTGTGTTGTGTGGGTCAGCTTTGATGTGACTCAGCATCAATTGTGAGTTGAGTCAACTGCATTCTGACCTTGACCCCTTGATTGGTGTTATACTCCACGCCAGCAGCTTGAAGGCCTAAGCCCTCCACATGGGGCACTCGCCCTATGGCAACCAAGAGAGCATCTCCGACCACCACAGTCTGCACAGAATACACAAATCAGCAAGCAAATGCAGAAGTGGCTAGAGCCCAGTCAATTTGGTGATGCACATTACTGGGATTCCCTGTTTTTGTCAGGATCTTTCAATGCACAGCTAAAATTATTGCAGATCCTGGCAGTTGCCCAATGAACGCTATAATGTCATGCACATCTCAGATGTGTATGTATGAACGAGGATTCACATGCTGTGCCGCATGACAGTGGCAGAGCCTTTCATAGTAACAAAGTTTGCAGCACAAAGCATGTCTGGCAAGCCAAGGTGATTGTCATTGGATGCTATTCTACAGCTAAGACCGTCAGTGGATGCATTGGACACCAGGATGTCACACAAAGGCAGTTGAAGAGTCTGAAGTGGCGCACTCTGCAGTCATGCTAGTACCACATGGGTATCACATGGGTATCACATGGGTACTGGTTGGGTATCACATGGGTACTAGTTGGGTTTCACAAGGGTACTGCATGGGGGGTAGCCAGATGGGTAGCGCAGTCATGACACATTCTGGTGTGAATGGTCGTATGGCAAATGAAGCAAGTGACTGCTCGAACCTTGCTGCAAGTCACACAGGATTTGCTTGAGCTCATGCGCACAGTCATCTTGCTTGGCAGCAAATTGCTCATACACTATAGTGTACAGCACAGCTAGCTAGTTGCACAGCAGG
>JAABUP010003068.1_pt1 | contig 30334 bp, 37 predicted proteins | sample 5559201 | NCBI WGS metagenome assembly JAABUP01 (sample SAMN10711887, study PRJNA513373) | rock metagenome | isolation source: Antarctica rocks | place: Antarctica | reverse complement strand
CAGGGAAAACTGTGATGGAATTCAAATTAGCCTATGAACATGAAGTAGGAATGACAGTGTCAAGATATGTGGTGTACACGAAGTAAGACAAACCTATGAAAGTACTGCTTGTGCACAACTCTCGCCTTGCAAAGAGTAGCTACTCGGGACGCCAGCTCACAGGAGCCGCCCGCACCCAGGCTCAGCTCTCACAGCAAGAAGCTGACCTGGAACGTCGAGACCTTCCATATATTTCACATTCCGTTTGCATTCCCCAGACTCTGCCCAGCTAGCACACAGCTTATGGTTATCCTCGCAAACCTCAGGATCTTGGAAGACCTGCAGTGCACGTCAGGCTATGTATCTTGCAAGACTGTTTTGCTGCTTCATGGCATGTTGTGGCCTGGCATGCTGCCCTTCGTCTGAAATTTGCAGCTTTTCTAATGGTACATGATCAGCAATGTAATCGAGACACAGAGTCTGGACCTGTTGTATCAATGGCGTACCTTGCAGAGGGCGCTCTGCATTACTGAGGCTGTGTACAGCCACAAAAGCATGTGTGCAATTGCAGAGCAACAGCTGTGTTTATATGGAGTTACAACTGCAGGCATACCTCAGCGTCTGAGCCCAGCGACTCTGGCCGAAATGGCTTTGTATGAATCCACTTGGTGGCCGTCCACTTCACTCCCTGAATGATGGGGCAGCCAGTATGGAGAGATGCCTGAGCATTTGTACCATCCAGATTCAGACTGTAGAAAAGCAGTGCCATGCCTGCAAGCAGGCAAGCCAGATTTGCTGATGCTCATTGCTTGTGCAGAAAAGATGAACAAAGACATGGTGCATAAAATTTGAGTCGGCCATGCAGCATGCCATATCCTGATTGCTGAACAAGATGCGCATTTGAGCAGGGTAGATGCTGCTTGAAGACAGAGGAGCTTTGATCAGAGCTTTGCTTGTGCGTCGAGCAATGGCAGGGGATAACTGTCACAGGAAGCTGCATATAGGCTCAAACTGCTGGAAGATCAGAACAGATCTCAGGCAACGTGTCCTGGGATCAGGGTTGACTCTGCCTTGAATGCAGACCTCCACTATGCAGGATGTTGATTGCCTCACCTTTCTGGGGCTTGACTGCCACATGCTCCTTGGCACAATCTGAGAAGGGTCCGAAGCGAGCATCCATGTTGGGCTCCAGCCACTGAGAAGCCTGCAGGACAGACACACAATCAGCGGCTGATACTACATCTGCATAGGCATGACACATGATTGCAGTCACACCCAGATGATTGTCGCTTTCCTGAAAAACAAGAAAGCTGCTATGGCCATTGCTTTGCACAGGCTCTTTTGGTCTACACTGCGCTGTGTCATTGTCTCTATCAGCACCTGTGTCAAGTGCTTGCACGCACATGCACAGACGCATGGACTGCACGTGGGATAGCACACACATTGTGCACCAGGCAGTGTGTTCTGTACTGTGCTGTAAACGGACCCTGTGACCCATTGGATGTGTATTTTGAAATGCTTGATTTGTGCCGATGGGCAGCTTTGGGTTCACCAGGCAGCACCATCATGCAGTTGTGGAGAACAGCCCAATGAAACAGACAAACTCACAGCTGGAAAAGCCGTCTCCCCTCCCTCTTCTGTCGTGTTAGCTAAGTACAGCAACACAGTAGCCACTCTAGGAGAGTCCTCCACCAGAGAGTCATAATGAGCGCCGTACTTTTGGCCTAGACTGTATCTCAGAATTTGCATGTCCTCTTGATGACTGATGTTGAGATGAGTCCAGGTGGCTAAGCGTTGCTCTACATCTTTGACAACAGGATCCTGTAATCTCCTGCACAAGTGAAGCAGCTAACAACTGTGATACTTTGCCCTGCAGTCAAGGCTGCATAAGTCACATTCACAGCATTGACGCACATTTGAGCAAACACTGCTGTGCATGAGTATCGTAGCTGGACCACTGATGTGATGTGATGACAACAATGATTTGTTGGCAGCAAGGCCAAGCAGAAATGTATCCAAGGCAGGTCTGATAACTGAAGCAGGCTTTGCAGCTGCACAACTGCCCGATGATTCAACCTCAAGAATGTGCCATAGCTTGTCCTGATGTTGTCCTCTGTGCTCTGTCCTCCTTTGCCTACAACCGTGCTCCTTTTCATCTGCACTACAATGAGCTAGCTGCAGGCTGCTGCTCGCAGTCATGAGCCAGGAGTGCAATGTTGGGTTCAATTGCAGTGTACAAGAAGGTGCAGCATTGGTGGGTAGTGTTATACTAACTGCAAGTACCTTTGGTTTAGCCAAAGCTACAATGTGGTCACATTCTTCTGGTGACAAAAAGTTATGATATACATAAGCTCTGGGTTTTGTGGAAATTTGCTCTGCCCTGCAGATAGCAACGCTTGATGGTATGGCCTGTCATCATGGTTGATCATCTTGGGGGCGCAATCACTGGACCAGGCAGGTGCGTTGGAGTCTACCATGGCAGTGGCTGTTCGTGCGCCAGAAGTCGAAAGCCCTGCAGAATATGCAACAAAATATTTGCAGAATCCTTTGTGCCAAAGTCAGAGAGTGAGCATAATGTGCATCACATCCTTGGAATGCAGCTGCACATACCTTAGTCCCCTTGTCACTTTCTGGTGCAGGGAGGGTAAGGGTATCTGTAGAGCTTGATCCAGCAGCACCTGCACCGTCAAATGCCCTTTTGAAGGAAAAGCTCAGTGAAGCAAGTTTCTGCGCATCTTGTGACTTGCGTGGCGCAGGCCTGTCAGCAGACAGTACCGAGTAAGGCCGTCGTCCACAGCGACAAAAGAGTGATCGGAAGTGGAAGACCCACGGCGGGTCGCATCTATTGGCGATTACAAGCACACGAAACGATCTGAATAATTGAAAGTCTTGGAGCCGATTGGGCGTGTCGGCTTGACCGCTGTCAAGCTCAAGCGCAGTAGTGATACTTTCTGTGAGCAATCAGACCTAGTGGTCTTCGTTCAGCGGTATAATGTCTGTCGCTTGTCCATCGCAAGTACCATGGGCTTTTTTGTTTAAGATTGCACGTATTCCATGTGTGAGTGCTTGCCGATACCACCGCTGACGTAGTGTTGGACTGTCCAAGTCAGGCTGTAAGCGTACTAGCGTAAGCTGATGCATGTACATGTCAAGCTGCGTACATGTATGCACTAAACTGCAGGTCTGATGATCAGGATCGCTACAACTTTGAAATCTCAGCAGGAATCTCGAATGGGAACAGAATGGCAGCCTTGCACTCTCGTAGACATCATGTACATCCACAATGAGCCCAGGGGGCGCCTATGCCTAAGTCAAGGGGCGAGTGTGTTATGCCGCAAGAGCCTCAAGCAGCGTACTACAAGCTAGCAGCGCTGGCTCTTGTCTGACATGTACTTATACTTCAAATTTTAATAATAAGCAGACTGCTTCAGCTTCATTCATTCTGGCGCTGACAACATTCTTCAAGTCTTTGTGCGGAAGTCATGCCGTACAATGGTCAGATTCTGCACAGACACAGCAAGGACTGAATTGAACAAACGGCGAGCAAGCATGCAGCATAATTGTCATCAGACTGTGACAGGAACACATACTCAGAAACACTGCAGCACACTGCCAGGAAACAGATGCAGTCCATAGTCACCTGAGTGAACTTGTCACGATTCTTGGGCTCCAGATTTCGCTGCACATCTGTCATGAGCTTCTCCAGGCAGCTTGACAGATGCATTTGCTTGTCAGCCTGCACAATCCACACTCGTAACTACTAATCCATGCAGCACATTCCTGGGGTTCTGGAAACAACAGCACATGCTGCAGAGCAAGCTCAGCCTTGATGACAAGGCTCTAAGCGGACGCTGCGCAACACATCATGCATGATTGGTCCCATGGCATTAACTTCATGGCACCCCGCCATTGCCAAAGACAAGCTTCACATTGCCCTTGGGTGCTGCACAGATGAATGCAGACATGCAAGAATCAGGTACACAGCAGCGCCTTACCAGTTGGCTAGCAATGATGCGGTGCTTGAGTTCATTGTAGATCTGCTCATTGAGGAGGATGAGGCTGAGCATGGGCCGGCTCATACTCCACTGGTTGGTGCAGTCCTCAAACAGGACCACCTCAAAGAGTGTAGACAAGGTTTGAGGCAACAGCTCAGGGCGCTGCCTCAGGTGCTCACCAATGGCCTGCATCAGCACTTGTGGTGAGAAATCCTTCAGACATGGTGGCGAGACATGTTCCAGACACTGAATCTTGCACCTATTGCAGATGGTTAGTTGTGCAGTCTTAGTGATGCACTGACATGTGGTGTCTTAGCTGTGCTACAGATTGAGTGCTGATACATATCCCTCTCATTGGGTCAAAATGCCCTAGCTGCTCCAGCTGTTGGATTTGCGGTGGACAAGCCGATCAATGGGCAGGACAACTCCTGATGCAACAACATCTAGGCAAACAGACAATCCATTTCAATACAGCAGCAACAAAGATGCAGCGTGAAGGGAAGGACCAAACTGTGAATGGTACCTGTGCAGCTGGATTGGGTTTGTCATCAGCAGAGGCTTGCAAGCCTTTGAAGTACTGGCCTGCTAGATTGTCTATCGCTGCTGCACACACTGAGCTGACAGCATAATCTAGAGACTTCAGCCCTGCATCTAATGAGGACAGCAGGAACGTGAAGGTGGCTGTGTCGCATGCAGCAATCACATGGACATGGCTGTGGCAAAGGACTTCCAGCAAGCCAAAATAGGCCTTGGCCACCTTCTGATATGCCCTGATGTCCTCAAGAGGTATGGAGAGCGCCATCTTGAGAGAGACATCCAGAGCGTCCTGTGGGCAACAGCATTGCTGCTCACAGCTCATCATGCTCAGTCACAGAGGTAAACTATGGACTGATCCAATGTGTATGTAGGCTTGTCAGTGTGGAGGCGACAGTGTGAGCCTGGCAGTGGCAGTGGATCAGCATTGGACAGCAATGCACATGTGAGGTCAGCCAGCCACAGACAAGACGTCTCATCAAGATCAGCAAGTAACTTGTTGAGACCTTCCTCATCACCTCCACGGGTGGCAACAAGCCTGTGCCTAACAGCATCTTTGACAGCAATCCCTGAGACAGAAGGCAGGCTCAGGCTCAATGCCGCAGTAAAAGCCTGCGTCTGAGTTGTGTCTCAGCAATTGCTGCCAAAGATGCTGTCAGGCACAGGCTCACTGGCACCCATGGAAGTGATCAGAAAGATCTAAACATGGCAGTTGCTGACTTAGATGAGGCTGGTTGTCAACCTTCTGACGGGTACAATACCTTGAGTGCAGGGTCTCCGTAAAGGTCAAACACCCCAAAGTTGACGTAATTACCCGCCAGGGCCTTTGTCAGGATGGTCAGGCTCAGCCAGATTCCCTTGTACTTCTCTGTGTAGGGATTTGAGATTTGACCAATCTGAAGGACGTATCGCCCATATATAGTCAAGATCTGCAGGCAAAAGACGTAAAGCTGTTGGCCATGCCTGTGCAGTCTTGCAGAGCACTGGTAGCTAGGAAATGGCAGAAACAAAACGTCGATGCCCCAGTCTTCATTGCATAGCAGTGAAGTGCTGGTGTGCCCTGCTGTGCAGTGTCTGCCATGTACCACACAAATGAAGAGGAGGCAACGGAAACAATGTCACTGATCGTCACCCAGCCATGCAAGGCACAGCACCGCTGAGAAGGTATCTCCTGCTGCTAGCACTTCACCACGCAGTGTAACAGCTACGTTCAGCAAAACATCAAGCAATCAATCAGTTCACATTTTCTATCTTTGAGTTTCATCAGGGGACTCAACAGACACATGTATCTAAATGCTGTGAATAATTGGGAATATAACACAGATTCTGCTCATCTTGTGCCTGCTGTGCAACAGGGACACGTCAAGAACAACAGTGCATGTGCAGATGCACAGCATGCCTTGGACACTTCTCTGAACAGCAGGATGCCATTGGGAGAGGAAGAATCAAAGGCCAGGCGCGTGTTCTTGTTCACGACAAACTCTGCCATGAACCTGAGCAGAGCTGTGGTGACCTCTGGGCTGTCTGCCCAGGCCTCTAGGCAGAGCCGTACCACAGGAAAGTGTGTGGGATACAGCCAGTCAAACAGCAGGCCTGTATCAATCATGTGAGTCAGCAGCAGTACAGCTTAATAGCATAAGGCAGAGGTGGGGTGTGACATCAGTAGTTGCAGCATGGGAGAAATCAACATGCGAGCAGATACCCATTATGTACACATCAGTCTGACGCATCCGACCATGGCCTGTAGTTGCTCACTGTCTGCTCAACTCAAAAATCATACTACTCAGTGACTGCTGTTTGCATCATGCTTGCGCCCAGAAGTATGCGCCTGAAACAGCAGGCACTGACCATATGTTCTGCGGCTGTTGGTAGCCATGGCAATGCCTCTCAGATCTCTGAAGATGCCCACCACCGTCTTCTCTGGCACAGACTGCCGCAGTGCTCCAGCACTTGTTGCACCGCTGCTGGCACTGGCCAGACCAACAAGAACCTGCGTGTAACAAGTTGCAGGCTTAGCTGCCGCACAGGGGGCCCATGGGTTGACACCTTCTAGAGTGGGACTTCCAAACAGCATTGCATCTGCAGCTGAGATGAATCTGGCAAGGTCACATAGTCTGCTATGTGCCTGCATGTGTGACTTTGCTAGCAACAGGTGGGAAGCTGGCGTAATGAGGGGTGGCAGTCAATTAGATGCATATGACCTTAGGAGCGAATGGCCTAGGAACAACTTTATGCAGATGTGCGGCTCATGCCCATCATTGACGCTCATACAGGCGACAGCCCAATTTATCTGAGAGTTCTCATTCATTTAGATTTGAGAAAAACAAGAGCTTACCTGCTGCAGGGGTGCAACAAAGGACTTGAAGTTAGATGGGGTATCTTCCATGAACAGTAGTTTGGACAGTGTGTTGTAAAAGATGGTTCGGTTGCGGGTGTGCTCCTCAAGGAACCCAAAGTGCTCGCTGGTATGGTGTTGCAGCATGAAATGAACCGCTTCTAGCTTTTGCAGGAGCTTGCCGCTCATGTACCCTGACGCCAAATCCTGCAATGACCGGTCCACAGATAAGTAAAGGACCACATATGCTGTGCATGACAAAATATAGAATTGTATTTGATCATGTATTGAACAGCCTTGGAGATCTGGGCATATCACAGCAGCCAGCTTTCATGTCGAGCACGGTTGGAAGGGAAGCATTTCTTCTGGCAGTATTGTGTGTGAATCAACGCAATAAGGGGTGGCTCACTGAGAATAAGCTGAGTGTGTCCTGGATGACGTAGTCTGCTGAGCCAAAGACCTTCAGATTGGTGCAGATCTTGGTGAGCATGACTGTTAGCACCATGAGGTGATCCCTCAGCCCTAGCCGCTCTGTGAGTCTGACATACACCTGCACCCATTGCAAGACAGCATCCTAGCGCATTTGCAGATGTCCGGAAGCTTCATGAGACTATTGAAGGTAAGAGCAGCTTGTTGCAAAGGAGATCAGGCCAGGCTAGCATGTCTGACTGACCAACCAATGCAGGCATAAGACTATATGTTATGCTAACAGGACTTACAGGATCAGGCCAGTATAGCATGTCTGCCAGACGAACTGACACATGCATGCAACAATACCTTACCTCAGTTAACATGTCTGACAGATCAACTGATGCACACACAGGACAAGACATCTCTGGCTCGCAGAGCAGCATTAGGACGAAGTGGGCATTAGTGCCATGCAGTGGCATGGCAAACTGAGATTGCTGATGTTGAACAGATTGGAGTGCTCCTTTCTTACCTTGGAGGAATGCACAACTTGCTCGCCAATATACACCTTCCTGAAGCCTTGAAAGACAGTCAGAAGGGCTATGTCCAACCTCTGCCTAGACACCTGATCATACCGGGTTGCGTGGAAGCTGCAGCACAAACACAACGTATTGATTAGGATTTATGACATGCAGCACTGAGATTGTACGCTTCTGTCTTTCTCACACAATCTCAGAAGAAGGGCACACCTACAGCTGCCAAACTTAAGCAAGCGACAAAGGGAAGGCGTTACACCAGCTGCAAGAACAGGCAAGAGCTGACACATGCCCTCCATTGATAACTTTTACTTATTCATGAAAGATGTGCCTTCCCGTCGCTTCAGGCATGTACAGTCCTGTGTAGCTCCCCATATCATGTCTTGTTTTGGCAGTCAGAACACCAACAATTGTGTGTGCTGATGTGTTCTAAAACAGAATGGACATCTTCACGCCAAGCGTTGCAGCTATGACCAGGGCGTCTTCTGCCTTGTATGCACAGACTTCAAAGGGCAGTGCCATTTGACAGGGTACCCATATCAGCTGTCACGCTGCTTAGCATCTGGGGAACACAGGGATGGCCACTGAGGCCCTGCCATTCAACAGGAGGGAGGATTCTAGCAGGCATCTATGTTTGCCAGATGCAAAGCAGCGTGACAGCCACTATGGCTCACCTTGCAAGAAGCACTGTCTTTGATTGTCCCACTTAGCCAGCTCGGTTCATCAAAGGTGACACGGAGGTGGCTATCAAGCAGGCACGCACCATGATTCAGAACACTAAGCGTGAGCACATGATAGACTCAGCTCAGAATACTGTCAGCAAGTATGCTGATGTTGTAAGCAAGCATGCTGATGTTGTAAGCAAGCATGCCAAGTGTGCAGTGACACAAGCAATCAGCAAGTCAGCAATGTCAATTGCATGAGCAGCATACCCACTGTCGACGATCTGGAGCAGGCCAAAGGCACGCGCTGTCAGATCTCCATCAATTGTTTCTTGTGACTCAGCTGTGCTTGAGGACAGTCGCCCTCGGATGACAGCTCCAATGATGTGCACCAGCCATGTCAGCTGCCCCTCAAGCACCTCCAACTGCACAGCATCCTGGCCTGCATACAAGCAAGCTTTGCAGTAGGCAACATTGCACAAATGCCTCTTAGGCTTCAGCTATGTAAATGGTGCTATCCAGTATGAGCTGTGTAAACTGTGCGACCCAGTACGAGATATCAGACCAGGTCAGTGTTGCAAACAAGGACAAATTTTAGCTGTCAAAGGCGCAAACAGATCCTCTAACATGACGTACCTGGTACAATGCCGCGGCTGTAAGATTTGACAATAGGATCCATGATTGAGCAGAAATAGGTATTCATGTCCTCATACTCAAAGCGGAAAATGTAGGGCAAGCTTTCCATCTGGTCAGCCAATTGCTCAGCATTCTCCAAGGGATCATCTAGGTTGCTGTTGGCAAGGACTGTGGAGACTGACTCCAGCCTGCATGCAAGCCAGTGCTGGCGTCGCAGATACGCTCACAATTTTGACAGGGTCATCACCAGGCATGTGTGAAGGCTAATGTTTTGCATGCAGGTACACCTGGACAGCTGGCAGACTCTATACATCAGCATGTACACATGTGCTGTGCTTGAAGAGTTTCAACAGCAGCAGCAGCAGCAGCAGCAGCAGCACAAAGCTGGCAAACAGATTTCAGCAGTATCACACGCAGACTGATGCTTGTCTCCGGATCAGCTTTTGAAACTGCTGGGTAGAGGGCAAGCCATTCAGCACACAAACAAATACATGGGACCTGGGTCAAAGTACTCAATTGCATGTCTAGATTGTTGGCAGTACCCTCAAGATTGCTCAGCAAGCTGGAGGGATACATTGTCAAGATCAGCAGCAAATCTGAGGATGAGACTGCAACTGCTGAACTGAAGAGGTCTTGCCAGGCGTTTCACCTAGAGCTGATGTATGCTCGTGCAATTTTGGGTACACAGGTCTCCATGTATGATGGGGCGTCACCCTTGAGGTAGGGCATACTGGACACCAGGCGGGACCACAAACCCAACAGGTAGAAGATGCTTGCAGAAGCCCACTGCCAGGAGTTCAGCGACTTGATAGTGAAGTCTGCCACAAGCTGTATCCACTCTGGATAGCTCTCGACACTCACCTGGAACCACAAAAGAATCCTGTGAGGGCTTCTGGTGTTTGCATTGCTTGGCCGGGGACAAACACAATGTATGTTGTTGTAGGTGATGGAGTGAAGTGCCAGCTGGACAGTGTGCACTGGGTGTATCTGGGTGCATCCTGACTAGCACATTGTCTCACTTGTCAGTTGCAGGCACACACCAGCCTGATCACAGTTGCCTGCACAGTACTGTACTTTTCAATAACGGGTAGTCATGAGTCTTCACAAGTAGTACCCACCAGTTCACAGAGCTGGTAATTCGTTTTGAGACGGCCCAGCATGCGGCAAAATTCATGGTAGTTGCTGTGCTCAGACAACCCCTGCTGCTGCTTCAGTATGTCTCTTGTGCCTGCTACCAGCTGAGACAAGAACTTGGAGCGCTCCACCTCAGTTGTAAATAGTGAGCGCCGAACCGACGCAAAGCGGACCTGCAACAGAGCAGCCAAACAGCTTGTGTCTGTTTTGCTGCTGGTTCACTGTCGTCCAGCTCAGGTATGACTAGTGCTACAGTATGATCTCACCAAGCATTCTAAAGCCATGCTAGACAGAGGCGGGGAGGTAGAGCTGTAGAAGTTGAACAGAAGCTGCAGATTGCTCATATCCTCAATCTGAGGCCTCCATGGTGAGGGCACCTGCAACAAGAAGGCATTTTAGGGAAGCTGTATGTGGTGAAGTGTGACCAGCAGGTGAAAGCAGCAAATGTTGAGCTGACCTGTATGGTTCCCAGATCCTCAGAGGAGTCATCCATTGAGGTTCCAACAAAGTCATAAGACAGGCACGCCAAAGCTAGCGCAACAGCCTGCAGCAAGCACCAATAGAGTGAGATGGGTGTGTCCCAAGCTCAGAGACATGTCATCATTTAGTCACATCATCATTGGTCATATCGCATAAGCGACAGACAGTGTGAGGCATCACCTGCTCCTTGAGCTTCAGATCTGGAGTGCCTTGCAGTTGCTTCAAGGCGGAGAGTGACAGCGCAAAGGTTTTCAGCAGAGATTGATCTCTGAATGCCACTGCTATCTTGCGATGCTGAGTCAAAGTTCTGCCAGGTGTTGGCTGGTTCATTTCTGAAACTAGCATGCTGAGCAACTTAAGACCCAAAAGATACAAGCCTGGCTGACCCGCAGCGCCCTTCTCAAGCAACTGAGAGGCATCATCTACAATCTTGCGGTACTGATCCTCTTCATACCAACACAGCTTTGTCATGCGGCACAATAGCTGCACCAGACTGGTTGTGACAAAAGGCTCAAGCCCAGGCCCCCGACTGCATGAGCAGTGGCAATCATCATGACCCTGTTGCATCTGAGGTAATGCTGCAATAGTTCGAGATCATGGTATGTAGTGTTACCTCTCGAGGTAATGCAGAAAGTACTGCCGCATGTCAGACTTCATAGCAGAGCTGCATTCACATCAGCGTGTGAGAAAGCTGGAGCTGCTGTATATGAAATGCAGGACACTCAGTTAAGGATCACCTCAGAGCTTGCTCAGTCACTATTTTGATCAAGCTTGAAGATGCTAGTAGCTGAGCGTAAGGGGAGTGTGAGTTGTCAAGGACAGCCTGAGCAACAACTTGTGTCAAGCAGGAAGGGAGAGTGTAAGCTATAGCATCCAAGTTCCGAGCTACCTTGCACATAGACACAGAGTCAGCAGACTGGCCAAAGACTCTAAGATACTGCTCAGCTCGTGACCTTTCCTGATGATCCTGCGCCAAGCACATAGACTCAACAAAGTCTGAAGACGGTATAAACGCCTATTGCGCACCCTCACTAAGGCCAAACAAGCTACCTGTGACAGATACAGCGCCTGGCACAGAGACTCAAGCTGAGGTAATTGCTCGATGACCTGGCTGGCCATTTCTGCGTATGCATGCGAATGCCAGAAGAATAGGTATTGCCACAAAGTATCAACACGACATGTGCTTGTCCATCAAACCGAACGCAAGGGGTCAAGCTCGAACTTGATCATCACAACATGCCATCAACGTGCAGAACCCTTCCTGATGATGAGATTGATATAGAGATGAACAGATTGCGGTGCCGCGCGAAGCTTTTTGCGTAGTGATGTCAGGCGCGCGGGTGACTGGGCTTTTTTGGCCGTGCCTGGGCGTACTATGCGCTTTCTTCGCTAAGTCACGTGCGAGGTTAAACGGTAGGGTTTATCTAAGCCAGTTGCTTGCGCAACTGTGAGCACCTGCATTTTTGTAGGCCTGAGCGGTGCGAGGTGATTTGTTTGTTGGCATAGCGGATATGGCCACCCTTTTGGCGGAGCGGCTGGCAAGCTCAAGCAATGCAGGCAGACCCAGCCCGGTATGCTGCCGACACAAAGATCGCTGGCAAACGAGCTTTGAAACGACGCTGACCGAACACATGTTTTGCAGACTTTGAGATGTTATGAGGGATTCAGGGCGTCTGCGCCACGGCACTCAGTGCACGTCTGTAGACAAGCTACGCACGTGAGTCTTGCAGCAGACCTTCTGCTTGGACTATGCCTTCTTGGGAAATCGTTGCAGCATTATGATGGAAGTATATTGGTCCTCATACACACCACATGTATGCAGACCATCAGGCGGCAAATCCCTTTGCGCATTGAGTGTGCACGTGTGGGTGGTGTGGAAATCCCCAACCAGAAGCGTATTGAGTTCTCTCTGCAATATATCTATGGCGTGGGACACACAACAGCAAAGGCCATCCTTGTTGAGACGGTAAAGCTTTACGTGCATCATCCATGACGAGCAGTTCATGGCTTGTCCTTTGTATTGTCGCCTTTCCATGCTGGCTGCACATTCCATGCCATGTATACTGCAGCCTATGGTGTCTGCCGCTGATTATGTAACTATCTTATTCATGGTGGCTGCTGTAGGGTGTAGAAAACAAAAGGACAAGAGAACTTAGCGAAGAAGAGCTGACCACTCTTCGTGAAGAAGTTGACAAGTACACTGTTGAAGGAGATTTGCGCAGATTCAATGCTTTGAACATCAAGAGGTTGAGAGACATTGGATGTTATAGAGGCAGGCGGCATGCAGTGGTATGGCCAGATCTGTGCACAGTCATGCCATTGATGGCTGAACACGTGGAACCTTTTCATCTACCAGTGCCTCGACATTGGTGTTGGCCTATTTGTGTGGCATTCCCGTATGTCACAAATACTTTTAAAACATACTTGCAGGGCATAAATTGCTGCTACTTAATCCTGAAAAGAAGCAGAATCCCAACAAGGATGCATTCAGAAGATACACATGTCCAGCAATGCACTGACGGTCGCATCCTGTGTTATTTGCAGGGCTTGCCAGTCCATGGTCAACGCACCAAGACAAATTCGCGCACGCGTAAGGGCAAAGCAAAGACCATGCCCGGCAAAAAGAAGTAGTTGCATAAGTGTGAGACTATTTGTAGTCCTCCGCAGTCACACATGCTATACAAGTTCATTGTCTTGCCGCCATCAGGCTGTGAGCTTCAGCACCCAATGCTTGCTGCAGCAGCATCAAAAAGCCTGAGCAGCATGCAGCTTTATTGTGTACAGTGTCAGGAGCAGGGCCTTGCTCCTATGTTGACAGCGTAGAATTTGGTTTCTTGACAGGCCAAGTCTTGCTTTCTGATCTTGTCCTGTTTTTTGAAAAACTTGAGTCCATAATGCCCACCTGCAGGAAGAGCAAGGACAGCACCCGTGTATGCACCTTTCTCCAGTCATGCTTCATTGTTTGCCTGACAGAAGTCACTTACTGCATGTCTGAAATGCTGCCAGGTCATGCTCGGTGATCACCTGTGCAAAATGTTGCTCTGCAGCAGACATGAGCTGCTGCAACGGTTTCTCAGCCAGCCATCTAAATTTACAAGCATCAATGTAATGTTTTGTGTGCACTCATTGGCTGTCACTGCATACATGGTATGACATGTTCCAAGTGCGCTGCTTGCTCGATGCTGGGCTCGTGACAGTCCGTTGCCTTTGGTGTTGCCGGTTGAAATGGTTCAGAAAGCTGGATGGGGACTACAGAACTGTCTTTGGGGAAGAAGATGTACACGCAGCATCGGCTGAAAGTTTGGGGACCGGAAAAGGAGTGCGGAGAGCTCTTACGAGCAAGGCGTCTTTGTCTCGCTGTCAGTGCCTTGTTCAGTGCAACGCGCCACACGGTCTCGCTCCAGATTCAACAGTGAGCCGTGTTTTTAACGCGTGAACCATACTGTCACCCGCTGTTTACTGCTTGTGGTATCACCTTTGCAGAGAAGCGTAGCAGAGCTTGAGAGAGATGAGAGAGATCGTTCACATACAAGCTGGACAGTGTGGAAACCAGATTGGTGCCAAGTTTTGGGAGGTGCGTGCAGCCTCTGAGTTGGTCGAAAACAGCTTTTTGTGGCGACAGCGCGGACTCTTGCAACACGTCTTGTTTGAATAATCGTGCTGTCGCTCACGCCGTTCGGGCAATCTAGCACGCGCTTCCCTGCCAGAAGCTGTGCCTTTCTTGTGCATTTGCTGTCAGTTGTTGCACATTTGGCGCGAAGCCGTCAAATTTTGGATCCTCGGGACCATCCTGACTTGTTGCACTGCTGTTGCGATAGGTCATCTGTGACGAGCATGGCATAGACCCCACCGGATCCTACCAAGGAAGCAGTGACCTTCAATTGGAGAGGTTGAACGTCTACTTCAACGAAGCCTCCGGTGGCAGATATGTCCCCCGCTCGGTACTGATGGACTTGGTGAGTGCTGCTTTGCTAAGGTCGTAAAAGTCTCGGTGATACGGTAACAGTTCTTTGTGCGGATATGTGTGTGACGATTGCAGGAGCCAGGCACCATGGATTCAGTGCGATCTGGCCCTTTTGGCCAGATTTTCAGGTGAGGCACCACTTTCAGGACAGAGTTGCTCTTGCCACTGAAGTAATGTTGCATACGATCTGCATGCGTGTTGCAGGCCCGATAACTTTGTTTTTGGTCAGACTGGAGCTGGAAACAACTGGGCAAAGGGTCACTATACAGAAGGTGCTGAGCTTATAGATGCTGTGCTGGATGTCACTCGAAGGGAAGCTGAGAATTGTGACTGTCTACAAGGTATGATTTGCCTGAAACAACTGCTCTGGCTTTGACTCACATATGAGACAGCTGGACAGTAACTTTAAGGCCCTGCTTCTCTTTTGCTCCACTTTTGTCTGGTGCTGCAGGTTTCCAGGTCTGTCACAGTTTGGGTGGTGGCACTGGCTCTGGTATGGGAACACTTCTGATATCCAAGATCCGAGAAGAGTATCCTGGTGAGTCATGGCTCTTCTGTCTTGGCATGATATGGCACAAACTCATGTGTGTTCAAGGAACAATTGCGTGAACAGCGTAACTCCTACCAAGCCAGTGTTTGTTCGACTATCATGCAAGGGCAATGATGTACTCATGTGTTTGCGCTTGCTGTTGTGTAGTCTTGGTATGCTGCATACTGCAAGCTTTACTCTGGCAATCTGACCATATGTGGTGTGTGTCCAACATGTACTTGATGCTTTGATATGAATTTGTGAAACTGGCTGTGGCATTTGCAGACCGTATGATGCTCACCTTCTCAGTGGTGCCCTCACCAAAGGTGTCTGACACTGTCGTGGAGCCATACAACGCAACACTGTCAGTGCACCAGTTGGTGGAGAATGCTGACGAGTGCATGATCCTGGACAATGAGGCTCTGTATGACATTTGCTTCCGTACTCTGAAGTTGACAACTCCAACCTTTGGTGACCTGAACCACCTCATCTCAGCAGTGATGTCTGGCATCACATGCTGTCTGAGGTTCCCCGGTCAGCTCAACTCAGACTTGAGAAAGCTGGCTGTCAACCTCATTCCCTTCCCTCGGCTACACTTCTTCATGGTTGGCTTCACACCTTTGACCTCCCGTGGATCACAGCAGTACAGGTAAGCAGCAACTGCCTGCAGCTGCACAGCCGCAGTATCTTTGATAAAACAAACTATGCAGCCTGTGTGTGCAGAGCAGCAATGACATGATACACTTTAAGTACTGCTTGTACTTCACACACTTGATGCTCGAGGAAGACATGCTCTTCACAGAGAATCTGCTGCATACTGCACGACTGTTCCTGGGAGCTTGGATTGTTAATGTAGTACCTTACAGACAGTTTGGGACGTAGAGGCAGTGGTTACTCATCAGACTTCCAGGCTGATTAACAAGCATGCGGGCTGTGCAGGGCTTTGTCAGTTCCTGAGCTGACACAGCAGATGTGGGATGCCAAGAATATGATGTGTGCAGCTGACCCTCGCCATGGCCGCTACCTGACTGCCTCAGCTGTCTTCAGAGGCCGCGTGTCCACCAAGGAGGTGGATGAGCAGATGCTCAACGTACAGAATAAGAACTCTTCCTACTTCGTAGAGTGGATCCCCAACAATGTCAAGTGCTCAGTGTGTGACATTCCACCCAAGGGGCTCAAGATGTCTGCCACTTTCATTGGTAAGATGATGATACATACACAGGCACATTTGATGCATTGATGTTCAGCTTACTGTGTTTACAGCTTGTTCAGAGACTTGTTTGGAGAGAAAAAACTCTTCCAGGCACAACACCTCTGCTCATGAGAATCTGTTTTGCCCATTGTGAATCATGCTGAGATTTTGATTACATTGATGATTATCTACAAACATTTAGTGACTTCATTTTGCCTGCTGTTTGCTGCATCACACATTCTGCAGTCCAGCAGGTTGTGTTTCATGCACGGAGAGTGCTGCTGAGTTTGGTTCTGACTTGTGAATGCGCTGTCCAGGTAACTCCACCGCCATCCAGGAAATGTTCAAGAGGGTGTCAGAGCAGTTCACTGCTATGTTCAGAAGAAAGGCTTTCTTGCATTGGTACACTGGTGAGTCAAATGCCTGATTGTGTTGTTAACCTCGCCAAATACGATGAGATCTGCAAGTGCTTGACATTCTAAAGATTCACAATCTTGGTAGTCAATACATATGTCTGTCCAATACATATGTCTGTCCACACAGTCTCAGGTAGTATGGCACGACTCATAAGTGTTTATGCAAGGCTATCACCGACAAGCTGATGTGCGCTAATCATGTAGGTGAGGGCATGGACGAGATGGAGTTCACTGAGGCAGAGTCCAACATGAATGACTTGGTCTCTGAGTACCAGCAGTACCAGGATGCCTCTGCCGAAGAGGAGGGCGAATTTGACGAGGAGGAAGAGGCATAGGCAGCTTACAGGTCTTATCCTTGACATACAGATGTTTACAAGCAGGATGCAGGTGTATTGCAGCGTTTCAGCTCCAGTTGCCCTATTCTTTTTTGGCAGCTGCAACATGGATATACCTCGATATCATGAGATTGTACAGCAGGGACGAGCCTGAGTGTCATAAGTATGTATGAGTCCCGCATTGCAACATATGCAGCAACTTCTTTGCTTGTATACAAAACGCATGTTTCAGTTGTTAAATGAATGCTTCAGCCTTTCAGCCAGTTGTAGACCAGTGTTTTCCAAGTTCCAGACAATCTTGTAAAGAAAATTGTTGCGTTGGATGATGGTAACATGCAATGAGACTTGTCCAACGCGAGGAGGTTGCTCACAACACACCAGTCACAAGCTTTTCTGCTTGGACCGAGGTGCTTGCAGGGTCTGTGCAGCATATCTCAGGAGGTGCATAGGCTGCTGAAAACAAGACACAGGCTGTAAGGATCTAATTGCACACTTGTGGTAGCTTCTGACTGAACAGTCTAGAGCATTATCCATTGGACAGCACTCCCCCGCATCTCAATGTGGGTAGCTTGCAGCATGTGAGGCTAAACTGCCTCTGTCAGATCTATGAATTGCAATGGGTAATGAAGCAGGAGGAGACAGCCCAGTGTCTATTTTATCAACATCAGCATCGTGCAGCATTCTGCTGATTTGGGCTGTCCAGCCTCCCATGCTGTATGCTAGCTTGACTTCAGAAGCTGTGAGGGAGGGCTGATTGGTGGTGCCCTCCTTACCAGCCATGACTACCCCAAACGGTGATGCCATCATGGTGTCCTCCATGAGACTACTGGGTGGGTTGCCTACCACTACCTGCTCAAGCACCAACAGCTTGTTTCACAGCCTGCTTGACATTCGACAAACAGACGCCTGCAGCTTGTTCAATCATGCAGCCAATACAACAATGCTGAAACAGGCATGATGAGGCTGCATAGTCTCAGATGTGCTGTGTCCGGCACGCATGGTTGTTGAGCATGTGATGTGGACACGTGCGTTGTGAGCTGAGCAATTATCAGCTGAGTGCTCTGCACCACAGCAAGAGAAAATGCATACCATGCCATGTTGCAGGAAGGTGGCATGGAAGGACTGCAATATAGCTTCATGGCCGCCAAACCCGCGCCCATGCCCTCCAACACTTGTGAAAGCACTGCCGACCTTTCCCTGCCATAAATTATTCAAAGACATGAGACGGCCAACCCAGTGCTGTTGCTTCTGCACAGAACGCCGTGCCGAATGCTGATGTGCAGATGCATAAGTAAATGCAAATTCAATCAAGTCGGTCCTCAAATTCACCAACACGAGTTCAGCTGCTACATCCCAGCATGATTGTTCAAGCCAAACAATCACAACACAAATGCATCTGTGTATCATGGATGGCTAGAATATGTCACCTTCAATGCACCAAATCCAATTTTTTGCTCTGTTTGATGAACTGCCCATGTGTCAAGAAATAGCCGCATCTCGCCGCACATGCCACCCTGCCTTCCAGGCGCCCCGAGAATGATTGCATCAGCCTCAAGGATAGCCTGCAATAAAGCTGCTGTGAGAAGCTGTACAGCAGCCGACACATGTGCTTTGCATGGTGAAGGCACCCCGTATGCTATACACAGGCTGGAGACATCAGCACAAGTGTGGATACAACTAATCACAAGTTCCTGCTGAGGTTGGCAGGTCTGCAGAGTTGTTGCATGAAATGCAGCATTAGCATCACTTGCTCACCTGCTCTGTTATGGGTGGTGCATCCAAAACACCTTCTTCAAACCTTGATGGGTCCTCGCCTTGAACAGGATCTTGGACTCGATAGACTTTGACCTCAGCACCAGGCACCTGAATGCAGGATATCTACGATTTCCAAGCGGTTAACACAACATGCAAGATGCTGCTTGACTGGCCTAACCTTGCGTGCTCCTGCAGCAATTATGTTAGCTAAAGTCACCAAGAGCCCATGGCGACTGTAATATACTACTGCTATTTTGAAAGGCATGCTGCCATGGGTCATGCTATGGCACGGTATTACTGCTCAACGGCCGTGACTATATGCATGCGGCTAACCGCTTCCTCACCAACAAGCGTTCTGACGACAGCAAACTTGACTATGCTAGCACTACTTGCTGACCTGTCTAGCACCAGCGGCGATGACGTTAGCTAGAACTACCAAGCGCCCACGACGACTGAAGTATACAACTGCGACTTTGAATCCCATGCACACTCGTCAGCTGCTGGGCATGTCCCTGATGCGATTTCGTGATACGTCGGTCGTCTGAACATGCACCCAGCTGAAAGCTTTGAGACTGCAGCTTGCAACGTCCGAGGTTGGGCACCGATGTTGACATGCGGTTCAGCTCAGCATGGTGGTGATTAGTCATGTCATGCAGGGATGACTTTGGCTGCTCAGTGTCCTAGCCAAATACATATACTTCCTTGTAAGGTCTCCGCCCATGACAAGCAGATGCCTGACACTGCAAACAGGGTTTGCGCTGAGTTGAACTGCGAAGTTATGGCAGCAGCCAGAGGGTCAGCACTGCTGATGCATGCTCACAAGCCGCACATGCATGACTAGCAGGCAGGTACACATTGAGATGCAAGTGGTTGGTAATGTATACATATGTACGTACATGTACGTACTTCATACAGCTACGATTCGTTTTACCGTTTGTACAGTTGCTTCATCAAAAGAAATAGCAAAGTCATTCGTTTTCTTATTCCCTCGTGCAACAGCCTTGTCAGGGTCGGCGTACATGCTTGCTGCTGCTGCACAGATGTCTGCTGCTTCCAGGCAATAAAAGGCCAACTTTGGAGAAAGCTTGCTGTGCTTGACCTGCAACAGCAGTGCTCAAATCTACCACTACCATTACTTTGCACTTAACTGTTGGCTGCCAAAAGTGCAAGCGTGACCAATGGACACAATCATCGCAAGATTGAATACACAGCCAGTGCATCACCTGCAAACCAGCAGCAGCTAGAGCTTCTTCAAAATACTTTGCTGTCATGTATGGAGAGTCATTCAGACACCGCAGTGGAGTCACAATGAAAGCATGACCACCGTGCTGCAAGTGGCCCCTGGCTTTCAGCAGCATGTCGCCCCTATCCTTAGCAGTGGGGACACAGTTGAGCACCATGGCACAGACAACAATGTCAAAGGCTCCTACTGGCTGTAGCTGTAGAAAGTCTGCTTGCTCTATGCTGGGCAGACATGGCCGCAAGTCAATGGCTCTCACTGAAAGCCAAGGAACGCTCAACAGCTGGGCATTGACTGCACCAATCTGCAAAACCACACGCAACACTTCTTTACACAAAGCAGCAGCGACAGGCAAAGCCTTCAGGCCTTGTTGGATTGTTGTACTGTTGGGCATGCCAAGTGACAGCATGGGGCTGATGTTTTGGGAAAATACAGCAAGTACAAGTTGCATGATGCGGCAATTCATCAGTTACAGCAGTCTTGGATGAGTACTGAGGGGGCGATCTGCATTGCACTTCCAGTGTTTTCTAACCAGAGCGATCATAATTGAGGCATGTACTAATCCCTGCAGCTGATGCTGCTGTTGTGAAACATCTCATAACTGAAGCTGTATTGCTGCTATGGCTGCTGCTGATTGAATCATGCAAGGAGAGCGCACTTCTAGGACTTTCAAGGGTGGCTGCCCCTTGCCTGGTCGCAGTCCCATCTGTGTCAGTAGGGAAAACATCCATTTGCTGGTGCGGTGCTTGGAGGTGGTCAGTTCAGATGCAGCCTGGTAGGAGGCTCTGCCCCCCAAGGCTGATAGATCAGCTTCTGCGGCTGCTCTGCCTTCTGCATTGCCCTCAGCAGTTGCTACTTGCAGCTGCACATGCAGATGCAGGAGTGGTCAACAGGCTCAAGTTGACTAAACACCCCAGCATACAAGCATAGCTGCCAGCGTTGGGCAATGCTGTGACTGTTGAAGCTGCTGGCAGCTGTACATATGTGACAGTTGCATGCGGTCAGTGAATGGACAAAGCTCTTGCCATGTGTGAACGCAGGTGCAGGCAGAAGCTCCAGAAACTGAGAGGGATCTGAAGCAATCACGCAGACAATGAGTGATGATAAGAACAAGTACCAGAGCTTCAATCGCCGACATCATACACACACTCAAACATGCATGCATCAAGGTAAGTTGATGTTCAGGCCATTGCAAGAGTGCCGATGCATAAGCAGGAGACAGAGCAGCTTTCAAAATACGGAGGTTTACGTAACAGGCTCATGCTGAACTCTGTTGCTGTACGTTGCAGTGGCACAAGCTAGAGCTTGACCTGCCGGGTGACTCTGTGGAAGTCAGATGTCACTTTGCGAGCTTGCTTCAAAGACTTGATGGCAGGTTGGACCAGAGGCTTCGGCTTAGCCTTTCTTCGCTTCATCACAGCAGGCAGCTACAGCAAAGATTTTGTGGTAGCTGTGCCCTTGAGAAATGCAGCTTCGACAGTACTATCGAGGCCGCCAGTATCCCTGTCACTGCTTCACACTTTGCCTCTAGCAACTCAGGCAAACGAAAGTGTACATCAAGCTGGGATCCAAAGGCGAAGCAACGCTACCAGCCTGGTCCGTGTACACAGAACCTGACCGCGTCAAAGTTTGTCCAGAAAACGCTAGGTCAGCTATGCGGTCAGTCAAACTGGTGTCTGCTGTTCTGTATATATGAAAAGACAATCCTTCCACGCGAAGCTTCCACCGCAACTAGTACTAGCTAATGCCAATGATGTGGTGTAGCAAGCTGGCGTTACACTTCTACGGTTGAAGAAATTCCGTTTGAAGTGCACTTCGCCTGCACCTTCAGAGGCACAGTGCGCTAATGTGATTGGGGTAGATCTAGCATACAAGCAGAAGCGCACATTGGCTAATACAGACAGCCGTTCGTTCTGGCTAGCAGGCCCTCTGCTCCCTGGTTGCAACCTCTTGCTCGTCTAGCTTGGTATCTGTGTAGCGGCAACGGCAAGGGGAGGACACGTACATTTTTGCACTCGGTATCGCGGTCGGGCCTGTACTGGCACGTTTTGACGATTAATTGCCGCCTCCGCCATGGCGGGTGGGGGAGGCACGGGCCCCAACAATAATCCCAACAAGATCAAGGGCGGCAGATGGACAGTCGCCAAGTTCTTCTCGATATCAGTAAAAAAATGCGACATCGCTGGGATACTTTATGCAATCACTTCTGTAGAACTGCTGCATTCAGTGTGCTCTGTGCTGCAGCTTGCCTTCACAATGGTGTGGATGACGATTATCTCCCAGTTGGGATACTACAAAATCCTATATGGTCCGCAAGTCCTGTTACAAATGAACATTGCCTACTTCCTGCCCAGCATCCCTCTCCTTGGCTTGTCAAGCCAATTTGACGAAAGACTTGACCAGAAGTTTGGTAAGCTTCACTGCAAGTCTCTCACAAACAGTTTGCAGCAAAACTGGCAACGTTGCTGCAGCTATGCTTATGCACTGATGGCTGCAGGGGTTGCCAGAACTATACTGGTCCGGCTACTGATAGGCCTTGGAGGCTGTGCTTTGATCTGTGCAGCCATTCCATTTGAACCAACAAATCTCAGGTGCTGCTTAGCTGCTTACACGCATGCAAGTCTCAAGTGTACAGTTCTGACACTTCTGACAATGCATGCACATTTGCACGTTTGACAATGCATGCACATTTGCACTTTTGACAATGCATGCACAGTTGCACATTTGACAATGCATGCACAGTCTTGATGCAAGTATGAGGTATATTTGCACCTATGGGGCCAGAGTGCCTGTCATAGTCAGGTGTGGTAAACATGGCCATGACACATTCCCAGATCGTGTTTCAAGGTTTTGCTGTTGTATTGATGACAGATCACATTCGTAAAGCATGCAGCTATCCTCAACTCACCATGCAGCTTCACAGGGTTTGCTGTCAGACACGCCATGTACTTGTATATGCAGGTGGTTGCTTGCCTCTGTCATTGTTCTTGGCCTGATGCATGGCATAGCCTTCAGCGCTGCCTATCAGATGGTGGCACGCTTTGCCAACAAGAACACCATCAGCCTGGGGCTGGGATGTGTGGGTAGCGGGCTCCTGGCTTTGGCCTTGGAGCTCATCCTGTCAGTGGGACCCAAGCCTACACGAGTCAGCTTCATCATCCTGTTTGAGGTCGCAGCAGGTGCAACTGTCAGACTCTTTCATATTGTCAGCCTGCTGTATCTGCACAAGATCTCAGGACAACAACGTATACATTGACACACATTTCTCAGTACTCAGCTCTGTCTGGCAATAATTGTCATACATTGCTTGGCTTGCAAAAGAGGTGCTAGTCCGGCATGCTGGCAGTGATGCAGCTTTGATGGCTGCAGGTGTTGTGATGGTTGGCTTTATCGCAGCTATATCACTCTTGCTGCGGCACTGGGGTGCTATAGAGAGGTACCACCAACCTGTGCCTCAGGAGGATCTGACCACGCCTCTCTTGCAGGTCAGACCCGTAAACCTCTGTGCATTTACCCCTGCAGTAAGTGGTGCTGCTGCTGCTGCTGCTACTGTTGTTGTTGTTTCCCTTATGTAGCAGCAAGCGCATCCAGATTCAGATTTCCTGACTGCAAAGTTGCCTTTCTGCTGATGCACACAGTCTGTCCTGATAACAAACTGTGAAAATTCCCTGACTGGGCATGTCATGAGGTGTCCGCTGTCGTGCTGTAGTCTTTGCACATAGTTTGGTGGCAGCACCCAGCAACATGCCTTTGCTGGCAATGACGGCGCATGGGGACACACAGTCTTTTGCATCTACTTTGAAGATGCAGTGCAGTCAGCAGTCATTGCTGCTGCAACTGCCTGAGGTACACACAGCGCAGCAGGCAGCAGGTTGATCACTTGCAACAACAAGCATATGTCATTAATTTTTTTTTAATTTTTTCTCCGGTCTCTTCCGGTCAAAATTCTTTATAGCTTATGTTGCTTATGTCTATGGGTATGGTACAGGAGGAAGGCAGGGCACCGGAGGGTGAGGGGTTGTCAGGGGGATCAGCCCGGCGTATGCCTCGCCGTAGTGTGGTGCGAAGCCTGTCCACCATGCACATGATGGGCTTCACGCCCCTTGGCTTCTTTGAGACTGTCTCAGAGGGGGAGAACCTGGTCGAGGGTCACATGGCCCTCCCCACTGGTACCCCTCCTGCTCATGCATGTCTCATAACCCTTGCCAGTCCTCATTCATCTGTCTGTCTTTGAGTGTGGATCTTGGTCGTGATTCATCGTGGACAAAGTAAGCCATCTTGATCTTGCAGTGAATTGCAACTGCAATTGAGCAACATAACTAGATTGAGACATGTCTTGCCTGCGGGCACTAACAATATAGGCCATTCATGCATAGCTGTCATGTGGACTGAAACCAAAATCCCCTGCGCTTTCATGCAGGCAGGCCAGCGTTGCGACGTGGTGCCACGTTCACATTCAGACCTGCAGATGCGTTGCCAACAGCAGCATCAGCCAGTGACAGCAGCCCCAGACGCAGCAGCCTGCGACGCACCATTTCAGTGCCTGTCACCTCTACCTCTCGAGACACAGCTCCGCTGGCCTTCCACGCTAAGGTCTCTGGTGCATCCAGAACTGCAGTTGCAGGTAGAGGTGTCGCTGAAACACCCATCAGAGCAGCCTTTCTGCTTGAAATGCTGTCATTTTCTTTGTCGACTTTCGGTCTCAATTTAGGTGATTGTGTTTTGAGTCAGTGCTGTGCACATCGCTTCACTTGAGCGTGTCAAGTCTTATGTGTGTCGCAAGACTGTGTGATCAGTCAAAAGCATGTGATCATCTAATCTGCCATGCACGCTATTGCAGACCTGAGAACACTAATACATCATCTCAGTTAAACAGTCACAGGTCACATATTGTCAGCTGTGACCAGCATGACTTTGCGCTGCTGATATGTTATGACTGTGTGATGCAGTGTATCAATTGCTGCACAGTACAGACCATCTGTCTCTTACAGCACAAATGATTCCACTTGCTACTCAAAAACTTTTACACACTGCCCTACATTCACTGCAATCTTCTACTCATAGTGTAAGGCTCACCTTGCAGCACCACCCTTCTGAGCATGTGCTGACTCATATTTGTCTTGCAGCACCATCGCTTGGGGCAATTGCTGAGCATGAGCAAATCGCCGCCCACCCTGGCTCCCCCCCTAGCAGGGCCTACTCCCCCTTCCCTGCTACGTCAGGTACCACCCCTCTTCTGCAGCCATTCTTGGTGGATCTGTAGTTGCTGCTAGATGAAGTTATCAATGGTAGAGTGTGTGTGTGCGTGCGTGCGTGCGTGCGTGCGTGCGTGCGTGCGTGTGTGTGTTTTCTGTTTCAAGTACTGTGTGTACCTTGACTAGCCAGGTTTCATGCACTGCTTCCCCAGAAGCAACTTTCGGGGCGCCCTTCTCTGCATGTGGGGTTACGCACACATGTTCTTAATCCTGCAGCGCAACCTGATGGATGTTGTACAATCTTGCATGCCTGTGTGCAATCATGTATGTTGTACAATCTGGCATTGCCTTTGCAGCAGCAACCATGTGCAGCTTTAGTCGGAGGGGTCTCCCAGTGCAAAGTTATCGTTTCTGGTGCTAGTGATGCCTGCATTCATAAGCATGTTGTCTGGAGAATGGTGTTTGGGTCATTTGGTCAGCTAATGCTGAGTAGCTGGGTCTCAGTAGCAGGGACAGCAAACCCACTTGTCCAAACCTCCACTTGGGTTGTTGGCATTTACTAGCAAACACCATGGGTGGGTTTGAGATTCCACATGCCAAGTGCAGTGCCCCAGTAGAGCGCGGTTGGCTCTCAATGCACAGAGGCAAAAATTAGTATGCAACCTCTGGTTGTGATGCATCTGCTCCAAGTTAGGACCTGTTTGGCTACTCACAACCTCTGGACAGCTCTCCTCAGCAGCAGCAGCAGCGACCAGGCTCAAGTTCAGACACAAAATTCAAAGGCACAGACACAAAAGATCATCTCTGATTGAGATGCATGCGTTTCAGTCTGTGTCATAACGGGCTGTTCAGGTCCTTTGGGCAGTCCCCCTCAGCAGCAGATGCAAGCAGGCCCAAGTTCGATGGGATCACCATTTGCTCAGTCTCCTCAGAGCCTGGTCAGGGAGGGCTCTGGGACTATGGAGGTTGTCAGGGGCATCTGGCCAGTCATGATCTCACTCTTCCTCAGTGGTGTTGTGGGCATCATGGTTTTCCCATTCTTCACCTATGTGCCTTCGTCAGGCTGGCTGAATGATTTGTTGCCGAAGGTAGTTGTCTGTACTGCACACAAGCATGTACCTTTAGCACAGGTGTGTAAGTGCCCATGCATGTTATATCAAAGTCGAAATCTGCGTGCTGTTGACAAGTTTCCTTAATGCTGATTTCCTGTGCTTCAGCAGGCTGCAAGATCGTATGCTAAAATGTACAAGCGGTACACTTCAATTGCTGACTGTACAGGTATTGCTGTTCAAGCATTACTTGGAGCATGTATGATGTTGAGACATTATCTAGCATATTTGTCTCTGACAGGCAATTTGTCAATATACGATTACACCAAACTCTCTTCGCTGGTTGGATTCTCTTTGCTTGATGTCAAACAGGTATTCTTTGCCGTCAACGTAGTCACCAGTGACATGGCTATGCAGGTCTTGTTCTTCAGCACAATCATCGCCAACTTAGTTGGCAGGACACTTCCGAAATGGAAGATGTTTGCCATCAAATCTCCTACCTTCCTCATGTATCTGGGCTTTGTCAAGCTTGCTGCAGCACCACTGTGCTTTGTGTACCTCAAGAGCAGCAACAGATGGCACAGTGATGCTGGAGCCGCTGGTGAGCACTATTTCTGGTGCCATGGGCAGACGTGTCGCAAGCAAACATGCTGCCAAATTATGTGCATAAGCGTGATGTGAAGAAGTGTAGTGATTGGCTGCCGGTAGCTGGCAATTAAACTGCTTGGTACCCTGCACATGTTTGAAGTGATTCAAGTTTTGAACTGCCTTTTTAGTGGTTATCAATGTCTTCTGCATGGTGATGACCTACAAGTCAAATTTGCTTGCTGAGGCATGTGTGCTTGCATCATTGCCGCAATGTGTCTGCAGTGTATGTGACTGTGCTGTGGGCGCTGGGAGGCTATTTGAACACCTGCTCCTACATGGTAGCACCTACCTGTGTGGTACCCACTCAGAAGGCAAATGCAGCTGGGCTCATGGCAATCACATCACAGATCTCACACTGTGTGGGACTGTTTCTGGCAGTGGTCCTTGCCACAGTCCTCTTTGGCGGAGTCATAGATGTCTGAGACCTCAATTCTTTGCCTCAAATCAGACCATCTGAGTCAGACTCCCTAAGACCTAGGTGTCTAAAAGATAGACTATGTTAGAGGATGAGAGTGTTTGATAGTGATGTATAGTAGACATTTGATGTTTGAGTATAAACCAGGGCAGGTAACTAGCAAGAACTGTGGTTGCTGCAGAAGTGCAGCATGTCTGTCACCTTGTCAGTGTGTCACTTTGTGCTAGTCTCAAGCTTCAATTAGCGTCAAGCTTACTGCTCGTATTTCTGGGTGCCAGGTTACAACTGAGTATACCCTTGCAGATTCAAGCTCCACAGCCATAGAGACCAAATAAGTTTGGCGGAATGTTCTGTTCAATGACACAAATTTGTGCCACATTTCTATAGTGCTGAAAAGGGAAATTGTTTGACATAAAACAGTGCGCAACAAACTGTGTGCACAGCAATAGTCTTGCCGGGTGTCAAGTTCCCAGCCCAACTTACCATATACACATATGCAAATCTATACAGATACAGCTCAAATGCCACCTCATCAGATTAAGCCTTTTTCAGCTCCATCTTTGGCTGCTGTGTGGAGGAGGTTGCCTCTGCATAGCTCTTGGGGGGTGTCAGAGCAGCAGCTGGCAGCTTGGGGTACAACATGTAGCAGTTCATGACAGAGGCAATCACTCCAATCAGGCCTACAGTGCGCGGCTTCATGGGCCGCAACTGCAGGAGCCCCGCAGCCAGCAGTGTCTGCACACAACACTCAGGCTCAGTCATGTTGTCGTACACTAAGCAGGACTGTCATATACTGCAATGCATGCAGTTTAGTCACACCAGACTGTGCAGTCCTGGTTGTGAGGCTGTTCCCTACACTGGGCAGACAAAAGCTTCAAACAAAAGGTGCTAACAACTAATGTCATACATGCCATGTCTTGGGGCTGGGCTGCATGACTGCAAACATGACATGCGGCTTGGCAGGTAGCCATGCAACTTGAGGTCATCGCCTTGCTGTTGCAAGGCACACACTCATTGCACTCTGCATGTGAATGGCACCACCCACCTGGAACAAGGCATGGACAAGGGTGATCATGCGGGTGTTGATCTCGGCCTGTGCCTTCATCCTCTTGATCTCCCACGCTTCCTTGCCCTCGCCTGTGCTTGGTGGCTTGCTCAGCTGAAGCAGCTCATAGCACTCACTCACAACAGTGCAGACTGAGCCCAACGCCCACGACCACAGGGACATCTTCTGTGCCCTGCACCATGTGCATCTTGTGGAAAAACATAAGACGATGCATAGGCCAAGTGATAATTGCTGCTTGCAGTGACCCAGGATGCACATGGTAGAAAGCATAAAGGTCTAGAAGAACAGCAGTACAACATCTGCCAAAGATGGCAAAATTCAGTGACTGCTGCTGTGATTCCGGCAATGCAACTCCACACGCTTAATCATGCTGACTTGCTTGCTGTACAGCTGGTTTGGGAAATGCAAGTGCATGCAGTAAGATCATGTCCCAACTTAATAAACAAAAATAAGAACTTCAGCACGCGCTTGTCACTCACTTCTCGGTGCCTTCCTTGTCAGTATACAGACCAGCCTGACTAGCCCATACAACATGATCACCAGCAAAGTAGATGGCCATCAAGATAGACTTGAGCTGCAGGTGAAACACATACTTGTAAGGCTGCCATGTCTGAAGATTGTTCAATGTACCCTCTCAACATAACTATTACCTTGTTGATGAGCTCTATCAGCACTGGCTTCTTGGGGTTAAGCACAGGGTTCAGCAGTACAGGTGAAGCAGCTTCCAAAGGCTGCAGAACATTGGTGCAGAGTTAGTCAGGCCTCAAGCTGCATCAACATCAGCTGAAGCAGCTTTTGAGATCGTGTAACACGTCAAATTTCTCAATAGGGCAGCTTACTCTGAAGATACGGAAAACCTTTCTGGCTGCAGCAACTGAGGTCTGAACCTTTTTTGCATCACCTGCTTCTCCTGCAGAGACGAACATGGCAGCATACTGCAGCACCAGAGAAGGTTGATTGCGGGCTGACTGATTGGAGGTCACAGATTCTGCCAACACCAGCCTATTGGAGCAATGGCAGATGCTATGTTATCGAGATCACCTGTACAGCTGCAGTCAGCTTGTCACGCCCATCCGACTGCTTGAGGAAACCGTTGAAAGCCTGCAAATAGCACACTGCTGTTCAAGATATTCTGTATAGCCTGCCAAGCTTGCCAAGAGTGGAAGGACAGCAGACGCACCTTCAAGTGTTCCTTTGGATCTGTTGTGATCTGCGACATGGCCCCGACTGACACAAGCTTGGAGTGTTGACCGGACTGATTTTGACCCGAAGATCAGGTCCTGACCCGTCCTAAGAGGTATTGAAACGTTTGTGCCTGAGTGTGCTTCAGGTATAGCTGGTCGAGATGTGTATTACCAGAACAACCCCGGGGTGCTGGCCCTGCCAGACAGTGTAGAGTCAGGTCTCAAAGGGACAAACTGAACAACAAGCCAGGCTGGCTCCAGGTCATCAAGCACGTGGATGTAGCTGATCTCGAAGACGAACTGGGCTCTGTAAACTTGACTGACAGGGTCAAGGAGACATGGACCCGGAAGCGCAATGCTGAGCTGTGTGAGCTGTCTGCAAAAGATCCCAGCCAGTTCTGGAAGGCTTTTAAGGCACCTCAAAGCAACGCATGCCCAGTCGAGCTGAGTGCGCAGTCTGAGGCCTTCAGAGCTTTGATGGGAGCCGAGCCCCAGTCGGCTCCCCAGAGACCGGCTGACCCAGGTGTATCTACATCTTGCTCAGATGATGCATGCCTCAATGCAGACATTACTGTTGATGAGCTGAGTCAGAGCATCAAGCGCTTGAAACGTGGCAAAAGTCCTGGCATAGATGGCATCCTTGCAGA
>JAABUP010003067.1_pt1 | contig 30337 bp, 42 predicted proteins | sample 5559201 | NCBI WGS metagenome assembly JAABUP01 (sample SAMN10711887, study PRJNA513373) | rock metagenome | isolation source: Antarctica rocks | place: Antarctica | reverse complement strand
GCCTTTCCTTTCCTCTCCACCTTTCCTTTCCTTTCCTTTCCTTTCCTTTCCTTCCCTTTCCTTTCCTTTCCTTTCCTTTCTGCTGAAGCAAAAGAGGTCTTGCACCTGCCTGACCCATAATGGCACAGGTTTCCACATGTGTACACACTAAGGCCATTGCAATGACTGTCAGCGTCCATTATTGGCAATTCAACTGCGCCAGCTGATACCTGCAGTCACTGCTACACAATGCCCAAAGTTGTCCAGAACAGCAGGCTCCTGCCATGACAAAGCATGCAGAATCACAGACTTGGTCTTCATCAAGTCAGGAGCCCTGCAGCATTCAGGGGATTCAGAACATCCAGTGGAAGATGTCAGGAATGTCAAGACCAAAGCATCTACTATACAGTGGCGCTGATGAACACTGTGACTGTTACTGTTGCAGGAGCCCTGCGGCTGGTGGGCACTGGCATCGGCGGTGTGCTGGGCTATCTGGTCATGCTGTGCACTGGCTTGGCTACCAGGTGCGCTCCTGCTTCTTCCCCCATCTGCACGGCAGGCACAGACAGCCCTTGTGCTCATTTGCAAGCCCCTGCTTTTGTCTTTGTCTTTGCCCAAAGAGAGTCGTGGGAGCACTGACTTGCATCTGACTGTCAAGGTGCTAGGTCTGTGACATCAGATAGGACCCTGCTTTTGTCTTTGCACAGGAGTGTCATGGGAGCACTGACTTGCATCAGACTGTCAAGCTGTGAAACTGGAGGTCATGGTTGTGTGACATCAGATAAGACTGCAGGTTGTGGCATCGCGTGTGGCACAACCAGAGCTGCACATGCGGATGCAGCAATGTCACATTGCTGAGCATCTTGCTGCTGCAGAGCTGCTTCCTTGCAATTGCCTTTTGATCCCACTGCCCCACCATCGCTTTGCCTGATGCCTTCATGTACATGAACATGTCTGAGCTCTACTCAATCCCGAAACGTCTATTGTGATTCAGAAACGTCAGCCCTACACTGGGAATCTAAACTCAGAAATGTCTGGGGACAGCAAAAACGCGTTTCTACATTGTGGAGACGTTTCAGGCCCTTATCAGTCTACTGTGTCTGCTGCTGCAGCCCAGTGGCCTTGGCAGCAATCATCTGCGTCTACACCTGGCTCTTTGGCCTGGCTTCTCAGACGCAGTACAAGTACGCTGTCTTCCTCACCCTCATCACAGCAGACGCTGTCATTCTCTGCCAGTACAGCCCTGTGCCAGGCTCCCATGGCAAAACCAAGTACTTCTATGCGCGCTGTGCCTCCATCGCCGTTGGAGTGGTGGTAGTGCTGCTGATCGGCCTCGTTCTGCCTTGGTGAGTGGGCGCTTCCTGTGTTTTGCCTTGACTGGCAGCCCTTGCCTATCGTGAATGCTGGCAGACGGCCTCTCAAGGGGCATCTGGTCCCCCTGACTGGAAAAATTGGGGCTGACTGCATCTCGTGTTGAACCAAGCGACAGAATGATTGTGCGTTTGATTGTGGTGCTGATCTGCCCTGCTGTAATGCATGCCCTGTAACTGCTAATAGCAAGCTTGACAGACAACAATGTGCACACATACCAAAGCATACAGCCATATGGTCAGCTGCTCAGCGTGGATGCAAGCAACAGCCATACGTCACTGCCTGAAAGTCATAGCAGCTGCAAGTTTGTCTATGGTGTTGCATATGGTGTTGCATGGCATCCTAGTCATCATGTGTTGCACTGCATCGCAACTGTCATGTCAGCTTTATGGAGTGTACTCATCATGTGCACATTATAGAGATGCGCAAGAAAGACTGCTTTGGAGGGACGAGAGTTGTCCTGCACATAGCTAGCTCAGCATGAGCTGGAAAGCGAAATTGAAATTATTAGTGTTCTTCTTCTTCTTGTTATCATCATCGTTACTCAACATGTGACACAGGTTTTTGGCCTGCAAGATCACTCATCAGCATGCGCACTTGATTAACAATGATGCTAAGGACGCTGACCACGCTCATCACAATCATGCAGGTTCACATACACAGATGCAATGGACACGCTGGGGGACGCCTACAAAGAGGCCATGCAGCTCATGCTCAAGTATGTCTGCTGATTCTCTTGCCTTATCGATAGAAAGAAAAGAAAAGAAAAGACTACGCCTTTCGGCGTCAATTTAATGAGAAGCCAAGTATTGTACCGGCCTGCCCAGGCCTTGTTGGTAGCTTACCAGCACATTCTGACGCTTTGGCTTGCACCTCACACCTCCTGATTAAGCTGTCATTCAACATGCCCACTTTTGTTCATGAAGGTCGATGCATTCAAGCAAATGCTGATCTGCTGATGAGCGCAATTGATACTGCTGGTACACTGACTGCCAAAATATGACCTCATACAGAAAGCAAACTCAGGGCTGTACATGCCTGATTTCAAGGGAAAAGATATATTTCGAGAATGCCACATGCAGAACAGCAATTGCTGCGCATGCTGAGGGATTGGTGTTCATGCTTGAGCAGGTTCTACATCACCTTTCATGATGATGTCAAGGACTCAGATGAGAACAGTGGTGGTGCACAGCAGAGGGCAGCATCTGTGTCTGGTCTCTTGGAGAAGAAGATTGCAGGTCCTCTGGTGCGGGTGCAGACAGCACTGGCCAAAGAGACTGTGCTCTGGAAGAAGGGCATCTTGGCCATGCCCCAGGTCTGTTGCTGCTGTTTCTGAATTGGGGACCTGCTTTAGGTCTAGGAGTTGATGCAGCACACGGATGCTTGACAGGTTGTATGTACCTCATCTTACAGGAGGACCTGTATATGATGAATGAATGACTGATCAGGACACTGTCGACTGGTTGACAAAGTGAGGACAGTAGGCTTGCAGGGGTTACTGCTTTGTTGTGTATCACCCTATGTGCAAGACAAAGGCATGCAATACCTTGTATACTAGATTTCTATATGTTTAACTTTATCGCAATGCTGTCAGTAAAAAAGGAAATGTAGTTACGATGAAAGTCCATGGAGTCATGTGCAAGTGAAGCATGCATGATGTGACATTCAGCAGATGAGGCTGTTCACTCTGGTCAGAATGTGTCCACAAGATTCTGGCATATGTTATGATGTGTGCACTTACTGGTGCGAACATTCACGTTTACATCGGCAACTTGTCCATATTATGTCAAAAAGGGAATTCATAGTCGTGTGGTACCCATACCAGTTCTGATTTGCTGTCCAAGTAAACACCCTCTGGTCCCTCACTGCTGTTGAAGCCACATGCCTACTCTGCCAAGCAGTGGTCGTTGACTGTCTCCCCTCCTTGCACTGGTTATTGCCCAGGTAGTTTAACCCGGTGTTTACGTTGGCTTTTCATCACATTGACGCTGAAAGGTGTAGTCTTTTCTTTTCTGTTTGCCCATGCCTGCTGCTTCCTCAGGTGGTGGGAGAAACGGTGCGGGCCATGCAAGTGCTGCTGGACCGGCTGTCGGCCCTCCAAATGATGCTCCTGCAGAAGCCTGTTGTGAGTGGCCATTACACCTCAGCCCCCTACCACAACATGCTGCAGCCCCTGGACCAGTTTGTGCGTGCTGTGCTGGAGAGCGCTGTCAGGCTGGGTGTCCTGACTGCACAGCTGCTGAGCGAGCAGTGCACAGACGCCTGCCTTGATGCCGTGCAGGCTCAGATCAAGCAGCTTGAGGCATTCAGGTTTGTGGCCTGTTGAGAGGGGAAACGTGACCATGTGCATCATTACAGCTTTTGGGCGCTTGCCGCTGATTGTGTTGGCTTGACCCAATCTTTGGGAAGAATTACCTTTTGACAATGTTGCTGACTCATTAGCCATACACAGTGTGACACACACTTGTGACACACAGCAATACAACCATCAGCTGTGTGCATGATGATCGGGTGCAGCATGTTCCCTGCAAGTGTAGGGTACATCTTGAGTGTGTACTTGTCATGCAGGGTGGAACTGAGAAAGAACTACATCCGCATATCCCATGAGTACCACTTGGAGGTAAAGAGCCAGTCTACCAAGCCACACATCAAGAACAGGACTGTCGATGATGCTGTGAGATACCTGAGCTTTCTATTTGCTGCTAGCAATGCTGTAGACAAGGCCACCTTGCTTGCCAAAACAGTGTGCGCCAATGAGTGGGTGCAAACAAGGTGTCATAACAAGCTCAAAGCAAATCTGCAGGCATGGCTGGGACTGTAAGCATTTATACAATGCTGTACCATTTGCACCAGTACACACACCATGCCGACAAAGCACAGTGCATGCACGTTTGGACATGCTTGAGATGTCAACTCTCAATGCAAGCATTGGCGTGGTATGTGTCTAGCATCCAATGCAACATGTTCCTAGCTGAGTAGCTCAGTCTTCAGGCGGTAGCCAGGGCGGTAGCTACACAGTCGGTGCATAGACTTGGCGAATGCAAGCAATCGTGTTGCTCTTCCAAGGCTTGGAATTGCTCTTGGAAGGCTTGCAAGCAGAACACGACACCCAGAGGTTCATGATCAGTGCAGCCATCAGCATTCGCCCAACAAGTGTTTGGTATGGGAAATCGATTTGCATGCATGTGTTGCTTTGAATATGTTGGGAGTGCCTGGCTGGGAGGCTGGCCTGGGTATATTGGGCTCATGTGAATATTTAATTAAGCTAGGTTGAGCTTTAGTCGACTGTTACTTGAGTCAAATCTTGTTGAGCCTCGAGTTCTAATTTTGCCAACACTGCTGCCTGCAACTGTCTTGTGCGCGTGGCAGTGGATATTCACGCACGGATCTGAGTGGCATAAGTGAGAGATGGGCGATATGAGTCTAGATAGCACATTTTCAGACAATTCTTTGCCTGATGGCATACTGCATGCACAGTACAACTTATTGAAAACAATAGGTCGGGGCACGTATGGCAGAGCTCTGCTTGTCAGCCGCAAAATTGACGGCAAGCTTCTTGTCATTAAGCAAGTGAATCTTTCTGAGCTCGAAGCACAGGAGAAGGCCGCAGCTCTGAACGAAGTGGCTGTGTTATCCCAATTTGACCATGTCAATATCATTCGCTATCACACCTGCTTTACCGAGCGCGATTTTTTACATATTGTAATGGAGCACGCAACGCAAGGAGATTTGGGGACGCTGATACAAAGGCAAGCGTCAGTGAACAAGCCCCTTGCAGAAGCAGACATCATGAACTGGTAACTATTCGCTGATCTCCCTGCCTGCACTGAGCTGCAAGGGGCTTTAGCGAAACAAATCTGCTTCTTGCAGGTTTGTGCAGATCCTGCTTGCCTTGTGGCATGTGCATGGCAAAAACGTGCTACACAGAGACTTGAAGTCTCAGAATATCTTTATGACAGAAGGTGTGACAATGCTCACGTGACTGCACCACTTGCTCTGCATCAACTATGCAATCCGCTCTTGATGTTTGCAGGCAGCTTGGTAAAGCTTGGCGACTTTGGCATTGCAAGGACCTTAAACAGTCAGTCTTCCTTGGCACATACAGCGGTAAGACAGCCTGTGCTGCTGTTGCTGTTGCTGGCCATGTGTGAATGCATAATGATGCCGTCAGTATGCAGCCATCTAGTGCAAACTGTACAAAATGCTTAGATATATAGTCACAATATCAACACATTGCTCAGTATGTGAATCTCAATGACTGCCAGCGTGCTCTCGCACACCGCCTTATCTCAACAGGAGATCTCGCCTCTGCAAGGCTCAATCCTTGCTGTTACTCAGGTTGGCACACCCTACTATCTGTCTCCAGAGATCTGTGAGGATAAGGCGTATGACCACAAGAGTGATGTCTGGTCCCTGGGATGCATTCTGTATGAGATGGCGACGCTGAAAAGAGCCTTCAATGGGCAAAGCCTGCCAGCTCTGGTGCTGAAGATACTGCGTGGCAAATACCCACCATTGCCTGCACGCTACAGTGGTAGTTTGAAAGCATTGCGCAATCTACGGCTGATTTCCTGTGTGCTTTGCACAGTTGCAACTTCTGTCTGTAAATCTGTGTTATTCACCTGTTATCTGTTAGTTGACCCTGCTGTCTGTTGGACACTGTTGATGGACTCTGTTGTTGGACTTTTGGTGGTAATGATGCAGAGGGCGAGCCAGGAGGTGAAGGACGCACAGATGTTCAGAGAGAAGATGACCAGCGTCTCTGAGTGGATGGGCCGAGTCAAGCTTCCTAGGGAGCTCAAGACCAAGATCAGAGCCTACTATGCTGAGGTGAGCCTGCAAAATCACCTCGAAACCACAGTCCTGACTGCTAACTGTCTACAGACGTTTTGCATGCGTACATTGCATGCGTACATTGCATGCGTGTGAGTAAGCAGCATACATTGTATGCATGGTTGCATGCATGTGGTGCATGTGGAAGTGCAGCATAGGGTGCACGTATGTTGGCATGCTTCCCTGCAGAACCAGGCTCGTGTTGGTTATACGAGCAAAAGGCGATCCCAGAACAGCGTACACTCTACTCAGACCTGTACATTGTAGCCTTGCTGTTATGGTCCTCTCCTTTGTAGTCTCCCGATCAATAGCCTGCCTTTCTTCTGGCTTGTGTTGTGCCTGTGTGCTTCTGCATGGACAGTATCAGCATGGTCTGCTATTACTCAATCTGCACTTTTCATTTTGATGACTGGCATTCATACCTGCAGCCTGAGCAGACCTCTTCTGCTTGCACTGCAGGAGTGCACAAGACAGGCTGCTCTGGAGAGATCAGGCTTGTCCTGCATGTACCTACCTCATCACAAGCTGAAAAGTGCCTGAATTATTGTCAGTATTATTGTTATTACTGCAGGTTTGGGTGCGCCAGACTGTGGTGGAGAATGACCTAAACCTGTTCAAGGAGCTGCCCACCCATCTCAGGGCTCAAGTGGCCTGGCGTTCCAACAAGTCTATCATGGACAAGCTGGATACTTTCCAGGTATGCTGTCAAAAAGTGTGGCATGCGCATTGGGGCAACGCAGACCTTGTCTCATGTATTGGCACCATATCTTATCAGCATGCTGATTTTTGGCACTAGCATGCACGCTGGGACAATGCATGCCGTGTTCAGTATGTAGTGCATGGGCAAAGCTTACCTTGCAGCAGAACGAGCTTTCCTTAAATGACCTGTCAGTCAGTCTGTGCTGCTCAACTTGTCAAAAAAGCAGTGTGGTGATGCGTCAAACAACACAAAATGACATCAAGCAAGCGATGTCGCCGCAAGTGCAACATGCCCATGGCAAGCATAGATCCCGGTCTGAATATCAGTCTGTGCCTCAATCCAGATGACACCACAAGCTAGATGTACACCACAAAGTGTCTTCCGTCATGAACTTGCTCACGCCTCCACTTGACATCTTCACGCATTCTTTTTGCAGGCTCATAGACTTGCGCCTGGTGTACCTGACGCCTGTCTCTGACATGGTAACACAGTCGTCTGACACAGCTGTGTGTGCGTGTACAGGACTTACCAGAGGAGACTCTGTTCATGATTGCTGGGCGGGCGACACCTGTCAAGATGGCTCCTGGCCATGAAATCTGCTCACAAGGGGACCCTGCCGACTGCATCTGGCTGCTACATGAAGGTACATCCAGAGGCCTCCTCCTGTTACTGTCTGGGGTCGTGCTCAGTTTCCCAGCAAAGCGCAGCAGCTTGCATACATCAATTTTTATGGGGAGGTGTTGGGCAACATGCAAAAGTTGTATTGCTCACAAAACATCAACGTGTTTGAGCCAAAAAGCATAGGGACACCATGTAATAATGGTACAGCACGCTATGTTGCTGCACCAAAGTAGACCCAGAGCATTGACATAGTCCAGCCTATGTTGGCATTTGCTCATGCAATTTCAGCAGTACATGCTGTCTTCATGAGGCACTTTGCTTCTGGTCACTAGTGTCTTGGCTTCTCACCAGCAGGCAAATCATGACTTGCAATCCCATACAATCAATGATAATCTCACATATCTCACGCTATTCAAGATCGTTTGATATGTCAGCACCAGCCATTCTGTCAGTCAATCAATCAATTTACATTTCTCGTCTATAGGACTCATCAGGTCGTTGCAGCAGTCTGAAGCCAGAACAACACATGCCCGGCTTCAGCATTGAAGCTTGCGACCATGACATGGCATAAAATGTGTATGCAGGTGATGTCATTGCAACTTACCACTACAGGGAAGCAGAGGTCGAGAAGGCCCCTGCCATTGTGGGTGAAACTGCCCTGCTGGCTGGCTCTGAGGGGCAGTACAGCGTCAGGCCCTGTGGTTACAGGTAATCATTGCATCGTAGTAAGGCTCCATTGCATCGTTGCATCTGTGTCTTGATCGGCAAAGACTTTGTGTCAGTGCATGCTCTTAAGCTCTGGTCAAGATTGGAAACTTTGGCTGTATGCAAGATCTTGTCTTTGAGCTGTTCACCTCAAGGCATCAATGTATGTTGCCACAAGCCTTGCCCTGCCTATATGTGTGCTTACTAAAGAGAGAATGTGAGTGTGTGGGTGGATGCAGGGCATTGACAGCTTGTGTCCTGTGGGAGATCACCATGCAAGACTTGCAACCCATTGTGGACTGGCAAGAAGACGTGGCAGAAATGCTGGTAGGCTAGCCACTTGGTGCTTGCATGCTTTGCTACATACGAAGCGAGATCGTGTCTGTGGCAGAGCGTTGCCTGACTCAGTGGCTTACATCAAGTTGGGATGGTTCTTACCACACTTGTTTTGTTGCGCTGGCAGCTGCAATAATCTCTCACCATGTCCTGTTTCAGCTGTCACCCTTGCAGCACTTATCAGCTTTGAGCAAGAGCGTCACGCTCATCAGCTTTAGTGCAGTAACAAACTTCACACAGAACAGGGCCTTTGGCAGAAGCAAGTTATACGTGACTGCTGGACACTCGAAGGTTTTTGTGCATGCCTGCTTGGGCACACTCTACATTGATCAGTTTGCAGTGCATGATTCATGTGTTCACTTGCCTCCCAACCAGAAGATATCACTGGGCTTTGTCCAACCAGGGACCTCAGCCTGATTTGAACTTCTCTTGCAACATTTCAAATGCACTGCTGTAGTCTGTCTCCCTTTGCTGTTCATTTGTTTTCCGCCAGAATTCCATCACTAGGCTTTGCTCAGTCATAACGTACAGCATGTTCAGCACTTCTCTTGCGAGACTCATATGGTCTGTCTCCCTTTGCTATGCAGGAAGCTAAGGCTCGGCAGCACTTGCTGAGTCGGCAGTCTGAGCATCCACACCTCTGGGGCATGAACAGCTGTGACTTTGAGGTAAACTTTACCTGCTTTGCACCACTCTTGCCAAGGAGGTGACATAGTTACATAGGAGATTATTAGAGGTTACACAGGAGGTCACACAGGTACAAGTCTTACTTGCTGTACACCACTCTTGCCAAGGAGGTGACATAGTTACATAGGAGGTTACTAGAGGTTACATAGGAGGTCACACAGGTATAAGTCTTACTTGCTGTAAACCACTCTTACCGAGGAGGTGACATAGTTACATAGGAGGTTACTAGAGGTTACATAGGAGGTTACACAGGAGGTTACATAGCAGGTCACATCGGAGTTTACACAAGAGGCTACATACGTACTCTTGATACAGGTGACAACTGGCTCATGCTCATGCTCACAGCAGAGCACGCGCTCTTCTTGGCTCTGCGTTCTGAAGCTGACTTTTGCCCTGGAGCTTCTATCACCTGCTATGTACACATCTAGGGCCAGATCCTGCTGCTCATTTCATACTAGGACAGAGGATGCTGACCATCAAAGACGTATCCAAATCAGCATGACCAAGCAAGCGCATCATGATCTTGAGTATGTTGTTGCTTTCTAGCAGTCTTGCAGGGACCGCTGCACCAGAAACAATAACAAATGTTCGCGCTGCCTGGATCATGATGAGCTAGGCACATGCAGGGCAAGGCTTGGCTGTCCACAGCAGTCCAAGGCCTGCAGTTACAGCATGTTGAACAACAAGACCTTTTTCAAACACTGTACTGGTGCAAAGAGCTCCGGGCTGCTGCCTTAATAGGCTCCTGTTAATATCGCTGAACAGCGTAAACTTTTCTTGTCTTTTCTTTCTACTGGTGTAAAGCACTACACTGGTGTGTGTTGCGGCCACAGGATGCAGTCAAGCCTGGTAAGGACGGTGGCGATAATGATGGGGATTCTAGTGAGGGGGATGATGAAGGCATTGATGCAGAAAACAGCAACATGCGGCATTACTCCAACGGGAGCGATGAGTTTGAGATTGACCGCCCCTCTGCCACCCTCAAGCACCCCCGCCGAAGCGGCAAGCCGTATGTCATCAAGGCCGCTAAAGGTGATTCTACTGACCATTGCGTAGTTTTGTTGAATGGAGATTTCTTGAAGGCATTGCGTAGTTTTCTTTAATGAAGATTTCTTCAGATCTGTCTGCCCCTGTATGCTGTGACATTGCCCTGAAACATCAGGTCTTTCTGTGACTCTGTGTGCCTCATGGCTTCTGCAGATGACTGCTGAATGCATGAAAAATATGTAGTAGAGCCTGTTCAGCCGTCCTGTTGTTCTGTCTGGGATCCTATACTTTTGGATTACGTCTGAAACCTTGGACCAGAATTCAACCAGAATTTTGACAAGAAGGAATGTGCATGTAAGCCTGCACAGCAACAGTGTTGATGCACTACCATCTGAGCATGGCAAGCAGGCTGTTCAAATCAGTACCACAACCATTGTAGAGCAGTGTGTGTTCCAACAGACTTCAGGCAATATTGTTGTCATCCTTTTACAAGCCTCTCTCGGTCATGTTCTGCAGAAGACAAGGATGTCGTGGAGAGCAAGGCAGATGACAGATCTAGCACAGATGCGCCGAACACAGATTCCGGCACAAGAGCAGGCGCTGACCCTGACTCAAACCATGTGGTCATCACAATGCCATCAGGCGATGGCAACCATTGTGACAGCACATTGACAAGAAGCTCCCCAGATAGCGTCAACACCGATGATGTTGGTGAGCCACATGACAGCGCTCATAGCGCACCCGTGCAGCACAGGACTCACCTCCCGTCACGCAGTACTCAGGCTGCTTCTGATGGGGACACTGCCTATGGCACTCAGACTCTGCGCAGAGGACATTTGCCAACCTTCAGCAGCCAGTCTGATGATGGCAGTCTGCATGCAGCTCGATCACAGCAGCAAGCACAAGACAGAGCAGGCGCACGCGCAGGTACACCATCTGGTGCTGCTCAGAGGCTACATACGCAAGCTGAGCATGCAGATGAAAGTGAACATCAGGATTCACGAAGTCCAGACTTACATCAGCATCAGCAGCAGAGGGGGCAAGAGCAACATGCACAGCAGCCTGCTGTTGCTGTTGCCAACTTTGTGCAGCTGCAGCAGCAAGACACTGCTCACAATATGCAAGGGCAGAGTTTGCACGGGCAAGGATCACAGCAAGGGCAGAGTTTGCACCGGCAAGGGTCACAGCAAGGGCAGAGTTTGCACCGGCAAGGGTCTCAGCAAGGGCAGCAGCAGCATCAGTCACAGCAGCAGCAGCAGCAAGAGCAGCTACATCCATGGCAGCAGCAGCAGCAACAGTTGTCGCGGCGGTCACGGTCTTATACACAGAGTCCCAGGCGGCATTTGCAGAAAAGGCCCAGCCGCATACACCCTGGTGGCGCTGTTTCTGCCAATGTATCCTCAGCTCAGGATGTTGCTTTGTCTCAGAGGAGACTTGGTCGGCTGTCAGCTCCTGCCAACCCGTCAGATTCTCAGACACTTTCCCAGTCACCTTTTCAGAGTTTGTCAAATGCTCAGAGTGGTGTAATACCTCAGACCCCCACACAAGCAGTACATGTGGGGGGTAGCACAGGCAATGTCAGCGACACAAACAGCCGGATGGTTCCGGCAAGTTCTGAAAATACTGACACCACGTTGCAGGGGCTGCTCGATGCTGCTGAGAGCATCAAGGTTGCCGTCCAGCAGATGCAGCAGCAGCTGCAGGGGGTAGTGTCAAAGTAGAGTCGCAAGCTCAACTTTGACACTACACTCTGCACTACAAGTTATTGTGTGTGCTTACTTTTCTGTATTTTGTGATTTGCCCAGCTTTGTGTATATACAATTGTATAGTGCCCGTGACGTTTCTTTCTGTCTCATGCTTTACAGTTGCGGATGCAGTACAGGCAAGGCACCTGTCCTGCGGGTTGAAAACATGTTATTCTAGGTTTGTTTTAAGACTGCCGGGTAGCGACTGTACTGTCTTGACGATTTTTATGTTTGGCAGTCAAAGTATATTGTTAGTGCAGAGTGATCACGTGTAACGCTTGCAGAGGACCGCTTGCAACGCCAACTATAACGCCAGCATATCGAAGGTATCACAGCCCCATTCCAGCACCAGTAATTGTAGAGATCAATCAAATATACTGCAGTCTACCAGCACGCAGTAGCTCATCAGATTTTCGAGTATTCGTCAGAAATTTGGAAGCTAGCGATTTGCCACGTCAAGATCAAGACCAGCTTGTTCGCAATGCGTACCGAAGACGAGCCTGACCGGGTGATTTGATCTGTTCAGATATGCTTCATCGCCTTGCAGAGAAGAGACGTCAAACAAAAATCAAAAAGCTGTGCTGGTATGCAGTCGAGATCCAAGATCGTTCGAGCCTTGGCATCGACGCCGGACAGTAGTTTTATGCAGCAAAGTCTCGCCAGCCTCAATGCTGAGGCGGTTGACCATATGCAATCCAGCAGACACCTGGATGCCATCGTGACGTACTGCAAGCTGAACAGAAAAGTTCTCAAGAACAACCTCACTCACGCACAGCTGTATGCCTGCTACAACAATCAGGCAGGTGCATACCTTCATCTGCATCTATATGAGGAGGCTTTACAGTATGCAGAAGCTGCCAGGCGACTTGCAGAGGCAGCACTGAAGAGGTAAATCTGTGATCACTGGGTCCTGTCTACTGCAAAACAGTGACTGGCTTTTAAAGTGATGCTAATCAGTCTAACTGCAGCAGCATTTGACAGCATGTCTGCATGAAAATATTATGCTAAGTGAACTTGTGCTGGCAGGACACCCAAGGCGTTCCTCTCGTATGTCAAGTCCTATTCGAGAAAAGCAAACGCTCTGATAGGTAAGCTTCAATGTTCAGAACCAGTAAATTCCTATATATCGACAACAGCCACCCAGAGTCTTGTTTTGTGTACTGCCATGCTGAAGTGCACACAGCATCAGTCCCTTTTGATATTGTCCCAACTGTTTGCCATCATCAATCAGCAGCAAAAGTTCAAGTGGCTCTGCCAACAATTGCTTGCAGGTCTTGAGAGGTACAGAGAGGCATCCCAGATTGCAGAGCAGGGCTTGAAACTGGACCCATTTAATCTGGACCTCAAGCAAGCCTCAGAAGAAGCTACACAAGGCATTCTGAAAGATCTGCTGTCAGGTCAGTTGCTAAGCATGGTGCTAAGCATGGTGCAGGAATGATGAACAGAACGACATCAACAGACGAGACCCTTAGGCATGTCTATACAGGCAACTCTACATACGCACATGGTCTCCAGTGCAATGCCGGGGTGCAACTTTGTTCCTGAATGATGTTTTGCTGCACGACGCATCCTCCAGGACTGTCTGGTGGTCTGTCATACGCCATTGGCTATGAACAATGAATCATATGAGTCCATGTTGCTCAAATCAATGTTGCAACTTGAACACTCAACATATTATGTCTCCAGTAAGATCAGCAGAAGATGGAAGGTACTTTGATGGTAATACCTAGTTAGATCTAGTTTGAGACAAGACTTGTCCCGCACGTACCTGACTCATCATGAGCTGGAAAGCGAATTTGTTATTGTTATTATTAGATCTATTTCGACCTACAGGGAAGGGGAGGGAGATTCTGGCCCTTCCCAATGCAGAGCCAACTCAGCGCATCACCTACCACCCACACTCAGCCCCATTGCACAAGATCAAGACTGACAACATGCTCCCAAACAAGCTGCTTACCCCTTTCCAGGTCAGTCTGTGCAGGCCACAACTCCCTGACATGTCTGCAAAGCTGCCTTTGAACGTTACAGCAGATGTCAACTGTATATGTCAACCATGTTTAAGTTTGTGCTGGAAGGGGCAAAGCTGACCTCCCACCTACACAGCTCATGCAGCCTCAGCTTTTCAATAATGTATTCTTATTTTTACCTTATGTTCTGTTATGTTATATCATATGAGTATGACTACATAAAGTATTGAATGTTGTGTTAGTAGTATGGTAGATGCAGTACCCTATGGTTAAATGCTGATAAATCATATAATACTTTACATGGTCACACTGTGACATATAACATGATACAACATAAGGTAAGGGTTCTGCATCTACCTGTTGCAAGCTATCCTGCCTGCCCAGCCAACAAACAGGGTCCCTGCTCATCTTCAGGGGTCTCAAGACATTGATAAGCTTGTTGCACATCAAGGTCCATGCTGCCAGACTTGCACATTTGAATATTGACAGCTCACAGATTTCACTGATCAAAGCCTGCTTTTGGCATGTTATGATACCCAGTGACCAGGCAACACTCCCATCATCGTTTGCAGGCCGAAAGCGACCACCACGTACGAGATACGTACAACTACATGACAGTACAAACTGACATCGCAATGCCTAAGAGGCAGCTCAAGGTTGTGGAAGATTTGGTGCGTCAGTCTGCTTGGGCAACAGCCATCAAGGATTCTGTGAGAGCCATTGCAGCTGAAGATAAAGATTGCCGTGTCCTGGACTTAGCAGCTGGGGCAGGTAAATTGCATATGTATGTATATGCTGTGCTGTGCTGTGCTGTGCTGTGCTGTGCTGTGCTGTGCTGTGCTGTGCTGTGCTGTGATGTGCTCACAGACGCGCAAACATCCATTTATCCTGCCAACAGCATGTGTGTCATGTGCAGGGCTGCATGCCATGGTTGCAATGGATGCTGGAGCGCACCATGTGACAGCTGTGGAACGGTGGCTGTACCTGTCTCTAGCTTGCAAGGAGTCCCTGACAACCAACGGATTTGCAGAAGACAGGTTCAAGGTTGTATACAAGCGCCCGACTGACCTGACCCTGAAACAGGATGTTCCTATACTGTGCAACCTGATGCTGTGCGACATTCTGGATGAAGGTGAGGCCTGCATATCATCCCTGCTTTGCTGTAAGACCTTCTGCCTTTTGGCCTGCTTTTAGAAGCCCACCTGATAGGTCTCACCTTGTAAAGCTCACCAATTCATACCTGCCTTGCGTTTTTTGCCCTGTTGCTTCCTCCTTTTATCCGACTGGTACCTGCTTTGCTGATACAGCCAGTTGCTGTGCGACTCTACTGACAATTCAAAGGCAAGCATTTCCAGGATGTGGTCTGTTGGCGATGATCACAATAAGCTTGCATGCCATGCTCTGGTGTGCTGCATGGCGTTTACCCTTGGCGATGTGTGATTTGCCTTTAAACTGTGACCCTTTCAAACCCATACCTGCTGCTTTGTCCAAGCTGACCTCCTCACACTTGTCAAGTCAGCCTTGTTGCACTAGTCTATTCTGGTGCTGCAGGTCTGCTTGCTTCTGGCATCATTCCTGCTGTGCAGCACTGCCTCGACAATCTCCTGACAACAGATGCACGTGTCATCCCTGCCTCAGCTACTGTCTATGCCCAGGTAAGCATGCAAAGCAGCAGCTTGTGCAGCGTCAACGATGCTTCAGCTGTGTCTCTCCTTCACATTTGGCGTGATGGCAACAGCAATGTGCAACTGCCAACTCAGCTGCCTGGGCTACAGTCCACCATGCAACTCTCATACATCTATATGACATGCAGCATAGGCGTAGGTTCATGGGAGAGCAGTGATCATGTGTGCCATGTCATGCAGGCTGCTGAAGTGCGCATGACTGAGGTGTGCGGCTTTGATGTGAGCGCTGCGAACCGCCACCGCTGGCATCTAGGCCATACAGCAGGTCTGTCTGTCTGTCTGTCTGTCTGTCTGTCTGTCTGTCTGTCTGTCTGTCTGCCTGCCTGCCTGCCTGCCTGCCTGCCTGTCTGTCGCTCGCCTGCCTGCCTGCCTGCCTGCCTGCCTGCCTGCCTGCCTGCCTGCCTGCCTGCCTGCCTGCCTGCCTGCCTGCCTGCCTGTCTGTCATTGCTGGTATGCTAACCGCCAGACAGCCCTTCAACACAGAGCCAGGGCTGCACGCGCCTATTCCTAGGGGAAGACACGTGCATGTTCAATGATTGAATGAATGGCATGTGCTGCAGGGGTGCCTCTGGCAGACAACATGTTCATCCCACTTTCAGACCCAATGGAGGTTTGGCACTTTGACATGCTGAGCCCTCCTGAAGAGAGTGACCGCAGAACACTTGATGTCACATTCAACAGGTTGGTGGACGTGGCACTTTGACAGTGAGAAGACTGTGCGCTGTGTGCTGCTGCCAAGGCATTCCTGGCCGAATGGATGTGGTCGCTTGCTAGGCATGCATTGCGTATGTCTTAGCATTGAATCACAAGCTGCATGGACATGCACAAAATGCGTGTGTGCTGCCTTCTGTGAAAGGCGGTCTCATGTTTAACCTGTACTTGGCAACCTGCAACAACAAGATTGGCACTCAGTGACCAACATATGCTGTGCTGCAATTGTCTTGAGTTGCTTGACTGCTGCAGGGATGGCAAGCTGAATGCTGTGGTGTTCTGGTATGAGCTGCGCCTCACACAGGACAACGTCATCTCTACAGGACCAGTAGGCATTGGATCAGGTATTCCCATAGCCACACTTTGAATCCCCATCAGACTAGCTGTGTTACCTGTCTGCTTGCCGGTGATTCCTCCCTGCCTCCTCCTCTTCTCGTACTCCTGCTTTTACCTCTGCCTCTACCCCTACCTCTGCCCCTACCCCTACCCCTGGACCTACCCCTACCCCTACCCCTACCCCTACCCCTACCCCTACCCCTACCCCTACCCCTACCTACCCCTACCCCTACCCCTAATAGAGCAAAGGCAGTGTCATGCTTGTGTTGGCACATCACATCACTTGTCTGCTACAAACTGTGTTGAGTGATGCAGGCATGACAAGTCTGGGTCCAGCTGTGCAATACCTGGCAGGAGAGATGCTGGTAGAGCAAGGGCAGTGTCATGCCTTCATTGGCGCATCACATCATTTGTGTCTGCTCAGAACCATGTTGAGTTGTGCAGGCATGACAAGTCTGGGTCCAGCTGTGCAATACCTGGCAGGAGAGATGCTGGTGGAGCAAGGCAGCGTCATGCCTCTATTGGCCAGCCACAACACTGTGCGTATGCGGTTTGACATTGAGCAGGCAGAGTATCTGCATCTGGCCAAGCCTGATGCAACCTTCCCAGCCATGCACTTCTCCATGCTGGCTGATCAGCCACGCAACCATGTGAGTCTTTCACATGTTGATCAGTCACAAGCAACCATGTGGGTTTCTCACATGTTGATCAGTCACACAACCGTGTGGGTCTGTCACACGTTGATCAGTCACCCCGTGAGGCTTTCACATGTTGATTAGCCACGCAATTATGTGAGGCTTTCACATGTTGACCCGTCACGCAACCATGTGAGTCTTTCACGTGTTGATCAGTTACAAGCAACCATGTAAGGCTTCACATGTGGGTCAGTGATGCAACCATGTGAGGCTTTCACACGTTGATCAATTGCAAGCAAGCAAGTGAGACTTTGATATGTTGAACAGTAACGCAACCATGTGAGGCTGTCACATGTTAATCAGCCACGCATGTGAGGCTGTCACATGTTGATCAGCTGCGCAACAATGTGAGGCTTTGTGAGGCAGGTGTTGAAACAACCTGTTTGTATTTGTCTCCCTCTCTGGACTCAAGCAATCTTAATTGGTGTGTGACAGTGTTGCTGAGCATCAATTGCATCTTTTGCAATCAGGCTGAAGGTCACCTGCAGGTGCAATCAGTTTGAGCGTCAGTCGCATCAGTTGCAATCAGTTTGCAGTTGGCAATCAAGTTGAGTGTCAACTGCATTAGTTACAATGAAGTTGAGTGCCAAGAGCAATGTTCTGCAGTGAGCCCAACTTGATGTCTCTGATAACTGCCAGATACCAGGCAAAGCTGCAATGAAACATCAATCGTCTTTACTTCTAGGTCTTCCATTCTTGTCTTTCAGGCCTATCAAGCTGCCATTGTAAGGGTGATCAAGAAGAAGAAAGTGTCAGCAGGAGATGCCCATGTGGTGGATATGGGAACAGGTTCTGGTCTGTTGGCTATGATGGCGGCCACAGCTGGGGCGGACACGGTGGTGGCATGTGACTTGCATGAGAGTCTGTGCAATGTAGCTCGACAGGTATGACCCTGCTCTTGTCACTGCAAGACATTGTAGGGTCAGTTGTCAGATGGATACGTGCAGCACATATGTTGCACTTTTCACCCAAATGTTGCACTTTTCATTCCAATGTTACACTTTTAACCCAGATGTTGCACCTAACCCAAATGGTGCACTTTTAACACAAATGTGCATGCAGATGCAGAGCTGCAATTGAGAAACTCTGCACTGCATTTCAGGTCTTAGTCAATGGACATTGTTTTCATGAATGCAGTTGAGCTGTTGGTCCATCAGTGTTTTGTACATGGGAGATGCATGCCGCAGCATGCATGGACCTGTGCATGTAGTGCTGCGATGTGATGATGACACAAGTATGCCAACAAATCAGCATCGTTTGTCTAACAGCTAACGTCGCTCACTTGAGTGCAAGGCAATGACGAGAAAGCAAGAAGTAGAGCAGCTTACCAATGAGTCTGTATTTCATTGCAGTACAGTCTGTCATCTGCATAGGTGCTTGTGAAAACAACGATGAACTGACAGATTGTGACGCCCATGCAGAACATCGCAGCAAACGGTCTGTCTGACCGTGTGAGCGTGGTGCACAGAGATATAGGGCTGTTGCAGAGGGGCAGGGAGGTGCGAGCCCTGGGAGCCAATGTTGCTATAGCAGACATCTTTGATTCTGGTAAGAACCCCACTCTGAGAGTGTACAGTTGGCAAGTCATCATGACAAGCACTGATCTATTTGACTTTTCCAGTCTGCTCTGCAGTAAAAGAGAATGCTGCAGAAGCCTCAACGTTTACTATGCCAGCAACAGCGACGGAAACAGTAGGTTGCATCTTGTCCTTTACAGAGTGTGTGCATCTGTCTGCACCTTGTTCATATATGACAGGCCACATCCCTATACTCAAGCTATGCAGAAGGGAGCTGGAAAACAAACCTGTGCGGGCATTGGTTGACATTGGGCTTCTTCCTTCCTGCATGGCCGGATGGGCAATAGGTGTCTGTATCTGCTGCAAAATGCAAAGAATGCTCACACTCCTCTCTTCTCCAGATCTGATGGGCAGCAACCTCTTATACTTGATTCACACTGCAAAGTATGCACACATTTGGCTCTTCCTGCAGCTCTGATGGGCAACAATCTCCTATATCTGCTGCAATTGCAAAGAATGCACACACTCCTCTCTTCTCCAGACAATCTGCAGCTCTGATGGGTAACAATCTCCTAGGTCTGCTGCAGCAACCTCTTATCCTTGATGTACACTGCAAAGTATGCACACATTTGGCTCTTTCTGCAGCTCTGGTGGGCAACAATCTCCTACTCTGATGGGCAGCAATCTCCTACTCTGATGGGCAAGGATCTCCTATTCTGCAAACTGCAAAGAAGGATGTACAGGCTAGTGTGTTCCTGCAGGTCTGATGGGCCATAACTTCCTGTATCTGTTAGAGGCTGCGAAGAAGAATGTACTGCAGCCAGGATGTGCTGTTGTGCCGTGCGCAGCAAGCCTGTATGTGATGGGCATCAACATTGAGACGCAGACTGTTGGTGGATACGACCTTTCTGGCCTCAACAAATACAGGTCTGTCAACCGACCCAGGTTCAACGCACATTAGCACACCAACCCTGGTTGAGAGCGAAGATTTATATGTGCAGTGCCTTCATGCATGTAAGCATTTATTTGCTTGTTGGTTTGGTTGTTTATTTGTTTGCTCATTCCCTCATTGATTCACACTACACACGCATATATTCATGTATCTGTACAAGTATGCCATCTCATTTTGATCACTGAGATGTGACGTTGTGGAATCCTTCCATCAAGCTGCAGAGCACATACTTGGCTCGCAATATTCAAACAATTATCAGTGGGCAGGACAATGGCAGCCATTCAGTTCCACATTCTGGAGTGCACATGCGCATTTCCCTTGTCATCTTTAAGACACGCATATTGATCTGTCACAATATATACGTCTATTGAACTGCTAAAATGACTTTGTCTGCCACACGAGCAGGTGGGACAAGGGTTATGAAACCTGCCAGCTTGACGAGGTGTCCCACACCTGCCTCACCAAGCCCTGCAAGGTGTTTGAGTACTTCTTTGAGGGGGAGCGCAAGGGCAGAGGGCGCGACAACATTGTGAAGCTGGATGTGATAGCAGAGGGCATGATGAATGCTGTGGCTTTCTGGTTTGACCTACACTTGGATGAAGAAGAGTCTCTCTGCAGCGGTAAGCACAAACCACTTCATCACTCTAGGGCCCATGAAGCAATTTTGCCACGTATGAATGGACGTTAACCAATAATGCTGCTTGCAAATATGAAGCAATGTAGGTGCATGATTGGGGGTTGTCAAGGAGTGACTCAATAATAGCATGATTGCTCTTTCACCATGTTGCATTTGCCGGCTGTCGAAAAAAGAAGAAGCAAAACGCTGCTGCACATTCTTTTGCCTGCTACAACCCTTGTTCATGAACCCTACCATCTGGTAAACCCTATCATCTGGTAAGCCCTACAATCTAAGTGTGGCTACTCCCTACCAGGGAATGTCTCTGGAAATGTGGAATATTTTCGTATGTTCCACATTAGTGTCCCTCTTGTTATGTGATGCCCATGCAGGACCTAGCTACATCATGCTTGGAGGAGCTTTCAGGCCTCTGGCAAAGTCACCAAGCATGCAATCAGCACCAGCAACAGAAGCAGCACCGGAAGCAGCAACAGAAGCAGCAAAAGGAGCAGCAACAGAAGCAGCAACAGCACAACAGCCTCAGCAGCTATGGATAGTGCTCACACCCATGCATTCAGCCATGTTGAGGAGGAAACGCATGTGAGCTCGGATGCAGCAGGCTTGGTGCAGTGTGAGGCAAAGGATGCAGATGACAATGCAAGACAAGTGGGCAGCAAAAAAATGGACAGCAACCAGGCCAGCCTTGCAGCAGCACACGATGCAGCAGGCATGGTGCAATCTGAGGCAAAGGATGCAGATGATGATGCAAGGAAAGCGAGCAGCAAAGAATCGGACAACAAGCATGGCAGCCTGGCAGCAGCACACAACGTCAATGCTCCAACTGCCCTTGTAGACAGCCTGCATGATGGGAAGCTGAATGACAATCCTAGCTGTGCCGAAAACAGCACTGGGGCGATTGATTCTGTATTGATTCCAGCAACAGCTTTTTCAGGAGCCAGACCCGACTGTGTGTTCAAGCTAGGTCACATGGGCCTGGGTTACTACCCCGACGCGCAGCCTGCTGACTCAGCCACAGCATGCAAAGCATACTCAGACTGGTCAACCAATCCTCACAACACTCCACAAGATTGTACCTCCTGTGTTGGTGTTTCAGCCACAACGTCAGATGCTGGGATTTCAGGGGCTGTCCCAAAGGCACATGTCAGCTCTGCAGAGTATATTGGCAAGAGCATCAATAGGGAGGAAAGCAGTGTGGGACAGGAAGCAGAAGGTGGAGCAAGTGAGGCTCAGGTGCACACAGCAACAGCTGAGTCTGAGAAGCAAGGAAGGCAAGAAGGGAAAGCAGAAGGTGCAGCAAGTGAGGATGAGGGGCACACAGCAACAGCTGAGTCTGAGAAGCAAGGAGGGCAGGAAGGAGAAGCAGACCAAGCTGGGAAGGAGCGTGACAAGGGACATTACTGGGGTCAAGCTCTGCAGTACCTTGACTCCTGCGTGCAGGTTTGCTCTGTCTCTACTGCAGCAGTGTCCTGTTCAGCTTGCATTCATGTTGCTTGCTCTGCTGGTGCGCATCTAGTCCATTCTGCTTCACTGCATGGACATGCCAGAGTGTGGTTACCTGTCCACTGCTGGTGAAGCACAATCACAAGTCATGCGTCTGGTTGAGATGGCAGCTCAACCACGACATCATGGAGGAAATGACATCTTGAGTATGCATAGGAACAGGAACATGAGTATGACTATCACTGCAAATATGCATGTGCCTGTGAATGTGAAAGCGCATGTGCATGAGAACATGAATATGAGTGTCATAAATGTTGTGGATGGCCTCAATGCCCCTGCAGGTGACACCTGGCAGAAAAGTGATGCTGCTAGCCAGGCGTGACGGAGCACAGATATGCTTCAGCCTGAGGGCTGGTACAGGCAGCCCTGTGGCAAAAGCCCCCTGGAAGGAAGAATGGGGAGGGGGTGCCTCTGTTGAAAACCCCCACTTCCAGAGGGTACACTACTGTGAGCTGCTGGTAAGCACAATCTCATCATCTGACCCATGTGGAGACAGTTGCTCTTGTCTGTGCGAGCCTAGGTATGCCCAGCAGCCCATCTGCATAGCATGTAACAATGGTATTGTGTATTGCACAGCATGTGATGATGGTATTGAACACATTCTGACCAGTGCATGGACTCATACTGTAACAGACCTGGCGAGACCTGTTGTCAATCAATTGTTCCAGCAAGGCAGACAACATACTGTTTGCTTGCATGACTTGCTTGCTTGCTTGCTTGCTTGCTTGCTTGCTTGCTTGCTTGCTTGCTTGCTTGCTTGCTTGCTTGCTTGCTTGCTTGCTTGCTTGCTTGCTTGCTTGCTTGCCATCATCTTGATGCTGAAGGCAGCTGCAGCTCATGGACAGGTCTTTTGCACAGGGCAGCGAGCTGTGCACCTGCTGTTTTAGGTACAGGACTTCCTGATGAGAGTTCGCAGCAACAGGTTCCCATCAATTGAGGAGGACATGAAGATGCTGCAGGCCCACTGTGGCAGCCTCCTACTAGACCCAGCAGTTCTGGCACAGGTACAATGCCACTTTTGCCACTTTAATCACTAAGCACTCTTCTTCAATGTTCCAATCCATTCATTTTAACTAGGTATTGCAGGATCCTGTACAGCGCACAAGGTAGTCAGCCTTCTGAAAGCAGGGTGCAACAAGCAAATGATGCATGCTCAGCTAGCATGCAGTGAAGGTGTTGACTGATGCTGTTTTTCTTCCTTGCTCACCTGTGTCGAGTCAGAGTCAGGGAAGCCCCATCAGCTCTTTTCAATCCCAAAACGTCTATTTTTATTCAGAAACGTCATCCCTACATTGGAAATCCAAATAGAGAAACGTCTGGGGACAGTAAAATCGTGACATGGGTGCTGTTGACTACAGCTGGTGTTGGTAGACCGGTAGCTGCTGATGTAGAACACGAGGCTGCATGCAGTTAGCGCGCTTGTTGCTTCTATGACCATGAGGAGTGTTTGCGTCATGCAGGTCTACCATGAGATGGTGGTGCTGGAACAGATTCACCGTAGTCTGGATGTGAGCCCGGGTGTGTCACTGCAGGCCATCACATCTCAGCCATTATTGCTGCACTGATCATCTCACTTTACTTGTACATTGCGTGTTGCGTCAGCCTGGCACTTTCAGGACTCCCTACAGAACAGGGCTGTCAGCAATGTGCTACAGTTGGTAGGCCCATGGCAAGTGCCATGCCGTAGGTCCAGAGTTCTTTGTGTCTCGTTTACTGGAGTTCCCCAATGCATTTGAGCATAATATCATCAGACTATATGATGCGATGCCAGTGTCTCCTGAAAGTAAGCAGTCGACTGTTTTCATTTTCCTGCGGGGGTGGTTCCCATGCTTTGCTTTGTGTGCTCCGTGCCAACTGTCATGCTGTGTTCACATGAATCATTGTGTGGATGAGTTGCGGTCCACAGTTCGAGGCTCACCTGGGCCTATGCATGTCGACCTGTACATCATGGGCCGTAGTAGTGACACGAGGAACTCAGAGTGGAACTGAATACCGTCAGTACCTATTTTGCCAATTTCATTGTGTGGCGCAAAACAGAGACTTGACAGATCAATACCCCAAGCATGCATGTGCATGCCTCTTGGGTGCAATTTTTGTCCAAACATATATGTAAATATGCACGCAAGCGCTGTAAATCACCCATCCTTGAAAAGGGGCACAGGTGTATGTGGGGATCTAACTGAAACTTGGACCATATGAATGCTAACACATTCCTGTTGAGATCCAGCCATGCAGACTTGCAAGCTTGACTTCATTACAAGCAGATTGTTCGGCTCAAGTGCATGTTCAATGAAGCAGGCCTGCCAATCAGGTCTGAAGCTGATATATAGTACTCAACAGGTCACTTGCTATGTCTCAGCACATTATTACACATTGCAAGCACATTATTAAACGTAGCTTTTGCCAAGCCAAGCTACCAGCATACTCTGGCATGTCCATGCATGGCTTGACCAATAGTATTCAAATGCTTCAAAAATAAAAATTCACTTGTGAACGCAAAGCTTCTTCACAACATTAAGCATTGCAACTATTCATCTTCACCCTTCTTTGCAGTGCAACGTAACACGCGCCGCTTCTGCATTTGCCACAGCTGGCTTGCAAGCTCTGTCTCCTGTGCAAGGCTACACATGCCAGCACCCAAAACTCATCTTGCAGATGACTGTGGAATAACAGGTCACCACTTTTTCACCAGGGTTGGTTAGTGTTTTGCTTGCAGAGAGAAGCGTGACAGCAGGCACGACTGCACAGGACTCACAAGCTGTGGCTTGACAAGCTTGCAGACCATTTGGCACTCTCAGCCGCGCTCTCTACACGCATGAGGTCTCTGCTGCTGCACTTGCAAGCTCTGGCTACGAACGATGCGCAAAGATGCCGCCAATGGTACTAGCCCAGGGGTACCATCGGCAGCTATACTCAAAGCTGCATCAGTCAAACTCATCTCTCCTTCTGCCCTTGACATCTCAGTTGCAGCGCTGTGCCCATGTTGTCTAAATCAAGGCCCAAGTGGTTCTGGTTGAGCAGCAGGCCTTTCTCACGCTCCACTCTATACATGTGCCTGCAGTGGGCTGCAGATTTTTATCCACAATTTGCATGTGTGCCTTCTTGTCTCTTTGTCACTTTGTCACAAGCCCAGGTCTGAGTCCAACAAGAAAGACAGAGACTTCTGCTTGGTCTGCAAGGAACCCACTGGCCACAGGAAAGATACATATTGTCAGCAAAGGAGATGCACTCGAAGGCCAGAAGCTCCAAGTTCTTCAAGACCAGCCACCTTCCATCGTTCGCCTTGACACATCAGAGGCAGGAAGAGGCACCGGTGCAGTATCTCTCGAAGGTGACGCTGCGCACGCCGCAGGCCTTGTTTAGCACTGTGTGTGACATGCTGCTGCTTCTGCCCAGGCCAGTCTAGCATATAGCCTATAGCCTGCAGCAGCTGTGGGTGCCTCCAAGTCGCAACACGCCTGCAGTGCAGCAAGTCACACTGAATGATGCAGTGAAAAACTTACTCTTCACGACCACTGAGTGAACAAAGTTGTCTGACATTCCAAGCCAGGTTTAAAGTAGACACCAGTCAAACAGCAAAGGCTGCCAGCTGCAGGTCAGGGACAAGGCATCTTTGTTCACCAAATCTGCGACTGTGAAACTGCACACTGAGGCAGGTTGGGATAGCAGACAGAGTTTCGTTCTGAACACTGTCTCTGTGGACAGACCTGTCTGCTTTTGCAGGGGACAGTATCATATGCCTTTGCCAAACTATAATAACCGCATTTTACAGCAGTATTTATATATAAAATAGCTGCCCAGACCACGCGGCAGTGCAGAGTACTGCATCACCTTGACACAGCAGCGGCAAGAGGTGATCTCGCCAGCATGCAGGGCCCGATCACGCCCCATTCAGCGCTTCATTAGGACATCTCAAATCAGCAGCAACACAGGGCACAGAGGTCTTGTGCCCAAATACAACTTTGTCGTCACGTGCAAGATGTCTGTGCTTAAGCTCTGCTTGCCTTGCTAACAGGCAATGTGACTCGCGCTCTTTCGTCGTGTCTCATGCATTCTGCTCCGGGTGAAGAGGGACGATTTGAGCTCGCGTTGAGTACGTCGCTGCTCAACGAGCTGAAATATGGGAGCCAACTTGGAAAGCTAGCTGAGGCCTTGTTGTTGTCAGCGTTCAGCGACAACTCAATCAAGCTGTCACTGCAGCAAGAGCTTGCAGCTGCTCTGCCTTCAGTGCGGTACATTAGGTGACAATTGACGCTGAGACCTGTGCTGTTGTTTGCTGTGACCATAGCCTGTTGTGATTAGCCTTTTCACACTGCCTGTTGTTGACCAAATCTCTTATTCATACAGCCTGGCAGCTTTCTTAAACGGAGGGGTTGTCATCAGGAGCAGCAACCTTGCAGTGCAAGGAGATGTTTCTGTTCGTGCTCAAGCCATGGGCCATTCAGCATCACGGATAGCTGCAAAGCAGCACAGTATATTTCATGGACAAAAGAAGCCTGGCGAGCCGTAAGCATCAGCTGCAAAATGAACATTAAACCTATGCAATGTCGTTTTGTTACTTGATATGTTGCTGCAGGATAAAGTTTCAGGAGCTGCAAGAAGCCTGGGATCAGCAACAGTGCACTAGCACAGTCTCTGTCCCCATTCCAGCATCAAGACACTTTGAAGATGCCTTTATCCCCTATCACGATCGTGACAAACCATTGCCTGAACGGGGCACCTGCCCTGTCCTGTATGTAGCCAATGGAACTGTTGGTGTGGTACATTTTGGCCTATCAACAACAGACGTGAAGCTGAATGGCAGGTGAGTGTTTTCTCTGATGGTCATGTGTCAGCAAGCGTCAATGCCACTGAGATTTCATTATACACTTGCTGGACTTGCTGACAGGCTGCATCTTGGCTTTGCAGCTGACATACATGCAAAGATAGGTGCACATCTTGTATGAGGCATACAATGCAAGTGCATAGGCTCCTGATGCTGCAAGTTGCTCGGGAAGCTTGGGCCCACCCTAAGCTCCCCTTCCTAGAATGGCCTTAAAGGTCTTTTCTGATTTCTTTTTCCAAACTTCCTGCAAGTAGCATCTGCTGCCAAGGCTAAGCATTACACTACTTGTAAATGTGCAAACATCTGGTCCTGATTTCATGGTGGTGCCATTTTTCAGGCAGGGCAAGCAGTTTGTAGGCTTGGCTCAAAGCCTAGGTCCATACCTGGGCTACCTCCTAGCTCCAGCTCTGGAGGGACTGCAACCACAGATCAGGTTAGTTGCAGCAGCCAATCAACAGCTGCAGCAGTCTCGCAGGCGCAGCGTCAGCTGCAGTCTGCCGCCTGTTGAGACGCTGACAGTCCATGACAGTGCTGACAGCATCTCCAGTGCTCGGCAAGGACCAGCAGCACCACAGCCAAACCGGCAGGGTCACCCTCCCACAGGCCATCACCCACCCCAACAAAGAGCAGGCTCTCTGATTCCCCCTCCGCCGCAGCCGCAGCAGTCAGCAACCAGAATGCTGTCCCCTTTCCAGACATGGTCCGCGCCAGCAGCCCCTCTCACCGCTGCTCAAGAAGCCCCCCTCCACGAACAAAGTGAGGGCTCCCCCAAACGGCCCGGTTCAGACTTGAGCCCTGCTAAAACAGCACTGGACATGTCCATGCTGGAAGTGGCCAGACTGCATGCTGCCTCCCCAGGCTCTGGCCGGCCTCCCTTGCAGCCAGAAGCAGCCATGAGACGTAGCTCAGGAGATCAAGGGTCAGGCAGGAAGTCAGCAACAGCTGCTGAAGTCACTGCAGCAGCTGTTGCTGTCATGCGCAGCAGCAAGGATCTGGAGCTGGAGTATCAGCCCAGCATAGAAGCGTCTCCCCGAGGCAGCGGTGGGTCCCAAGAGTTTGGCAGGGGCAAAGGAAAGACTCACCGCCGGCCTCCAGTCCCTATGCTGCGTGCCAGCTCGCCACTATCTGCATATGGGTCTGAGTCTTCAAACAACCTGCCTAGGCAATTGAGCATTCCTGGCTCATCATTTGCCGGTTACTCTGCAATGAATGAGCCCCAACAAGCACAGGAACACTCAGCTCAGCCGTCTCCTGCATCCCCCTTTGCTCAGCCAGCCTCAATGCAAACACCATTTGCAGGTGGGCTGCCTCTGTCCAGCAGCCCACCAAGCTCTGCATGGTACGCTTCCCCCTCCATGCAGACCTCCGGCAGCACCATCTCTATCTCCTCTCTGCTGCCGCCGCTGTCTGCCTTCTCCCAAGCTCCAGGCGCCAGTCACAGGCAGTCTCGCATGTCTCCTCATGCCGCTGCTTCACTGGCAGCATCTCTGCCACCTGAGATGTCCACTTCAGCCATGGCAGTCTTGTCATCACCAATGACTGCCATGCAACCGAACTTCCATGCCCAGAGCATGGCTGCCTTGACCATGCCCACAATCCTGCCCATGTCAGGCTCCAGCATCCCTGGCAGGTCACCCAACCAGCAGTCCAGAAGCATGCTCCCACCTGCACCATTCGCAGAGCCACAGGCATGGGCTGACCTGCACAGCAGCAGCAGCAGCTATCGCTTGCCACCACAGCTGCAGTCACGCTCACTGCTGCTGCAGCTGCTGCCAGCTGGTTCTGCCCAGTCCCTCAACCAGCTCATGTCCAGAGCAGCCAGTGGGTCTTCTGCAGACTTCAACCCACAGGAGTCCATGAGCATAGCTCGCTCCTGCTCGCTGAACAACGACATCACCACGTCTGTGAGTGTGTCTTCACCCAAGCGGTCGTTGCTGGACATGAGCCGGGCTGTGAGCGAACAGCTTCATCTCACCTCAACCAGTAAAGCGGTGCAACGCCCCTTTCTGGCTGACTTGCAGCAGATGTGGACTGCAGGACACCAGGTCAGCTTTCACCGCATCCCATCTTGTCACCCTGCTCAGTTCTCGTTGTCTGCGCTCCAATCTGCAACGTGCATGAAACACACAAGTGAAGATCTTATGCATGTATGCATTCCCCCTATTTCAGCATGTTTTCACCTACGCACGCTTCTCGCTGCTGCCAGTGCTGTTTGATCAATATGAAATTGTTGTGGAGCTGCTGCTTGCACTTCCTTGTAAGCAAATCTTTGAGGTGGCTGGCATAGAGTCTGCTTCAGCTCCTTGTTTGTCTATAGGGGTCTGGGCTGCTCAGGTACGCTCCTGAGGCGGAAGAATCAGACGCAGCAATCAGCCCCAACCAATGATGTGTATGCTTGTTCAACCAAGGCATGTCTTCTTGGGCTGACAAGAACTAACGCTCATGACTACTCAGGCCGGATTCACCTGAGCCAGATTCCGTTCACATTTTATGATTGGGCGGCTGCCAGCAGATGTCTGCCTATAAGCAGGCTGCAAATTGTTTCGCATTTGAGGATGTGCACACGTACACGGTGTACCGTAGCTGCTGTGACATAGGCAAGACAGTTTCTTCTTGAGACCTTCTGCAGGGCATCAGATGTATTGCATTCTGTTTCTGCCACTTCTCTTTTATGTCCTCTCTGCATATAGGACTGGCAGTTGTATGTCCAAGTACCATTTTTTGCCTGACTTGCCATGCAGCTTTGTGTTGCGAACAATTGATCTAGCAAGCCATGCCTTCCATTGATATTTGAGGGTGTGCACATTTCATTCCCGCATTTCTTGGTCATGTCTGGCCCATTTCGCATGTCTGTGTCTGATTCTGGTGCTGTTTGGATTGGTCTATATTACATCTCTGTGTGTAAGTAAGGACAGCCTAATAAAGACAGCCTCTTCATGCTTGGTGTGGGCTTGAAGACCTGTGTAACACTTGCCTCATGAGAAAGACAATGTCACGACATTGACACCTTTCGAGGTCTTCAAGCATGCCGACCGGCCACTTTTACAATCTAGTCAGATATTGATTACTAAACAACTTCAAAAGTCCAGTCAGGTCCTAAGTCCACGTGCTACTTCATGCCAACTTCCGTCCTTCGATCGAATCCGGGACAATGCGCGTGAGGAAAATCCCGGAGTAACATGCGGCGTAGCATGTACTAAATCTGTATACTCATAGGCAGACCATCTGTAGAGCGGTAGATAGGAAAACTGGCAAGGCCTTGGAAGCTTGTCGCGCCAAACAAAAGCTCACACCGACTCTGGTTTTATTCATGGAGACCGAAGGTGCTGGCGAGGCCAGGCTTGAAGTTGCCTTAGCTCAGGTACTGTTGTAGATCTTATCAGGACGTCTGACCGTCCGATTCACTCTTACACGAGCTCGCGTGATCTGTACAGGCTATTATCAACGAAGTCAAATATGGCTCAGAAACTAGTCAGCTGGCGGAAGTCAGCTTGCTGGCAGCTTTCCAAAACAGAATGGTTGGCAAGAGGCTTGTCCATGCTCTGCTC
>JAABUP010003066.1_pt1 | contig 30341 bp, 41 predicted proteins | sample 5559201 | NCBI WGS metagenome assembly JAABUP01 (sample SAMN10711887, study PRJNA513373) | rock metagenome | isolation source: Antarctica rocks | place: Antarctica | reverse complement strand
ATCATCTCAGAACATATTATCTGTGTTGTACAATGTTGTACTCTGTCATCTGAGAGATTCATTGACACATTCTGCTCTTGTCTTAATAAAGCATCTGTTTTCTCATTCTGCTTACTCAGCAAGTATAGTATGAAGAAGTTATATAGTGACAGTATTAAAGATCATCTCATTTGTTGCTCTGTAAGCTTTTTAACTGTCATAAAGTATTTCAGATTTTTGTGATCTGTACAAATCTGAAAACTTGACACACTTCTCAATTCTGCATCTCACTCTTTCAAGTATTGTATGATGATCAGCATCTCTATATCATAAATCTCATAATTGCACTTTGCAGATGCATTCTTCTTTGAATAATAGGCACAGAGTCTTCACACATTGTTAATTAACTGTAACAGAGTTTTATTTATGCATCAACCTGAGAAATCTGTTTTTATCACAGTCATACATGTATGATCAAACAAGACTAAAATTGACACTGAAATGAACATAGTCTTTAGCTTCTTAAAACCTTGATCAGCTTTTTTGATTCACTTAAAAGATGTGTCCTTTCATATGAGAGCAATCATTGACATAATCAGATTAGAAAAGTTCTTGATGAACTTTCAGTAAAAGTTTGTGAAGTCTATGAAACTCTGTACTCTCTTTACTGATTTAAAGACTTGTCAGTTCATGATTGCCTTCACTTTCTGAGGGTACATTTGTATGTTCTTTTCAACTTTCAGAATGAACTCTAGATACTTGATTGACTTGACTTCAAACTGACATTTATCAATGTCAATCTGTAAGCTGACTTCTCAAAGCTATAGTAGTATTCTTCATACATAATCTCAGTGCTGATGCAAAGATTCATCAGTGAAGATAAGAATATCATTCACATAGGCTGAACAAAACTCATTTAAAAAGTTGTGCAAGACTCAGTTAATATATCTCTGAAATGTGCTTGAGACATTGACTAGCTTAAAAGAAGTCATCATTTATTCATACAACTCATACCTCATACAGAATGTTGTCTTTCATTCATCTTCTGCAGCAATCTGAATCTTGTGAAATGCCGCTATGACATTCAACTTGATGTATCATTAAGCTTGTTTGATGTTTTACAGAGTCTCATATATCAATGAAAGAGAGTAATGATTCTTTTAAGTGATTCAGTTCAAGCCACAGTAGTTCACACAGAATCAAAGTTCATCTTCTGACTTTCATATGAATAAAACAGACACTGCAGCAAATGAGTTACTGACTTGTATGAACTGCTTATTCAAAAGTTCTGTTAATGTCTTGTGCAACACTAGTAGCTTCTCTCTTGTCATGTTGTATAGAGGATCTCAGAGTACTTTTGACTCTTTTTCATCTATCTCTTCTAGTTCAATTCAATGATCTGTACCTTTTTTTCTTAAGGAAGGCAACTTCTCAGTCATCATATGATCAAACACATTCAAAAACTCATGATAATGATCAGAGAGTATAGTTCTCAGATCAGTCTTCTTCTGTGAGATTAAGACTTTTTCAATATTGATCATGCTGATTGAGAACACCTCAATCTTCTTTCATTTCTCTTCTTTCTTCTGTATAAGATTTGTAAAGAACGTAGCTGACATCATAACATAATTGAACTTGCTTTCAGCAGAAGCTTTTCTGTTCTGTACAATAGTTTCTGTGAATTTAATCATAAGAAAGACTCTGTCTGCATTCAATATGATCTCATTCTGCTTCATTCATGATAAACTTAGTATAAGATTGTAGAATGCTAACTTAAAGACAATATAAAAGAATGTTCTTAACTTCTGATGTCTGTCAATATCAATTTGTATGACAGCTATTTCATCTACTGATGAACCTGAAGGTTCATCAAACCCTGTAATCATACAAGGTCTTATCTTCATGCACTGTAGATTGTGATTTCTAGCAAAGTGAGAAGTGATCATTTCATAGAACAGGCATTCTGTGTTGTATAAGGTATGTGCATATGACTTTTTATTGATTAATGTTGACATAGTGAAGAGAACACTGTTCATCTGTTTTTCAAACTTCTTTCAGCTCTTAGCACATCTCATACACTCTCAGCTGCAACTTCTGCTAAAAGCTACTCTTTTTCTGAGTTCTTCTCTTTTTCTGTTGTCTTCTTCACAGTCTCAGCAGCAATAATGTTAATGATGCAAGATTATACAGCAGACAGAAGTTTGCAGTTCTTAATGAAGTGGCTGTTGTCTTCACAGTGCATGCATAGTCATTTCATATGATGTTTTGTCTCCGACGTCTCCGACGCTTCTTCTGGACTGTCTCCATGACCATATTTACCACTCTTTCTAGTCTGCCAACAAGACCTTGTACTCTGGCACGAGTTCCACAACCCTGATTCTTGCCGCCTGCGCTTCTTCACTCGAGCCTCTGGCTGGCAGATATCCCCCGTTTTCTAGACTTTCCCCCGTAGTTACGTACATTTTCATGTAAACACTTCCACCGCTCTCCCGACCGGTATACGCCCTTGGATGTTTTCCCAGATTTCCGAGGACCCCAACATATTCTTTAGGCAAAGGAGCAGCCTGATTTCCACAGCCGTAGAGGACATGGAAATCAGGATGAAGCAAAAGCTCAGTAAGCCTCGTCAACGGAAAACCGTCCAGAACCGTAACATCCTCGTTATGTTCGCCATAGATTGCAGTCACGAAGAGCTCTTTCAAGCCGAGACCGGCTTCATTGCATAGGTTGCAAAGCTCAGACCAGAAATTCGGCAAGCGCTCGTCAATACTCGAGTCATATATCAGAAGGTCTAGAGAGACGGGTCCCCGCTGCAAAGGCAGAAGACGACGTAAGAACGCTAAAGTTCCGGGGACAGAATAAGAGAAGGCTGTGGAGGCAAAACGCAGCAAATGCACCTCATCATAGACTCGATGACAGGTCAGGCAGGAGTAGACACACGGAGTTTCTGCCGGGACGAAAAATGCCGCGTGTTTTCAGCACAAAGTGATAGATGCGAAGTCTTATCTCCGGCGGAAGTCGGAACAGTGGTAACGGTGAGAGCGTTGTCATGTTGAAGACTTGGTTCGACTATCAGCGGCCACAATGTAAGATAGATGCTCATAAAAACATAGATCATCAACATGCTACGAGTCGAAGAAGTGTAACATACCTGCTTAGATATCGAAGATAGCGTCGGGGTCAGCTAGAATCACAGTTGGATGGAATAGCTCAAGCTACGACTTGGGTGAAAAAGCCCTATCGCCCTTGTAAAGCATGGCTAACTTATGATTCGGCTAGGCTACACCTTCTTCATGCAATGGTTAGCCTCTCGGTATAGAGAAGTCCAAGCTGACGTATGTTTCTAAACCACTCACAAAGATGGTACGAACCACAATCATCTAAAACATGCCTCAGATTGAAGTACTGCCAAACTCTACCTCAATCTCGGCGCCCGGTTGGGCTTACGTCCCAGATACTGGTTACGACCCCTCGAAAGCGGCATTTCAGCCATCTGGAGCTCGAAAGCGCGCAGCAAGGAATGGTACCGTAGGGGGAGGAGACACAACGGCGAAGCAGAACGCTGCGGTCCTGAAGCATTTGGCAGAGCTTGATAAAGACAACCACAGAGATGTGCAGATACCTGTTCCCATAAGGCAAAGGGACGCCGCCGGGCGTGGTAAGCAAAAAGTTGTATCCTGATATCTCACGTACGCTAAGTCAACGCAGTCTCGAAGGGTAAGGTCACGCAAGCTGTGCGGCGCATCCTGATGTCCCAGAAAACATTTGCCAATCACCTCGGCGATGAGGAAGCTGCTCTATCGGCTCATGCACAACAACCTCCGGCGACTCCAACACCCCGTCCCACCGCAAGCAAAGTCACCAAAACACCCACCACTCGACTGAAGCGCTCTTCGACCTCCGCTTCGACTCCAACACCCACTCCTACAGTCACTGCTGCTCCAAAATCTATGCCGTCTCCCGCACCGATGCCAGGCGTCGTACACACCTCGTCTAACATGGCATCTTCCCAGGATGATACAAACCCTCTTCTGACGTCTTACATCCCCTCGGCACCCTCTGAAGCTACTTTGGAAGCCCTCCTCGCCGCACCGCCTTTATCCTACAATGCGGCCCGTGCACAGCCTTCTCCGTCAGGTAGGCCGCAAAGACACTTCTGCGAGATTTGCGGGTACTGGGGACACATAAAATGCCTGAAATGCGGCGCACGTGTGTGTGGACTTGAGTGTAAGGGCACGCATGATGAGGGAAGGTGCTTGAGATTCTATGTATAACGATACTACAAAAAGGGCAGGAAGTGGAACCGTAAGCTCTGAGTTCGGGGTGCTTTAGCAGTGCAGGCGCATCGGGTTAATCAAACGTGGCGAATGGTATACCCTCAGAGTTGTATTCAGGCAACCTCTTGCGATGCAGGGGATACTGGGAATGGAGCCTATATACTTCTATCTGGTAGCCAACCTAAGAAAAACCTGTTCGGAAGCAACTCTGCACGTGATACCGTGATTTTTAGCGCGATGTGGGACTTAGTTTCCACGTATGCCTCAACCCTACGTTTTAGACAGGTTAGTTTCAGCCTTGCGACCTTAACAGCTCATGTTCGTCGCCGTTCTCCAACCACGAAACATTGAAATCTGAGCAATTATGGATCCTTCCAACAAAGGAGCTTCACTTGAAAGACTCCCCACAGAGATCTTGTAAGATAAAGCCAGTATCATCCTTTACCACACAAATAACTGATGCTAGATTAACGCAGTGAAGGAATATGTGGCTACCTGCAGTCGACCACTCTTCCCAGTCTTGCACTAGCATCCAGAGCTTTGTATATTGCTGTGCAAGGCCCGTTATATCGTCATGCGACTGTTCCATCGTACCAGGCTCTAATGCTCTTTGTCCGGACTCTCAACCAGGTCTCAGCCTACACATACCAGGGGAAGAGGTGGAAGTGGTGGAAGGAGGAACGTCCGCCTAGCAAGTCTATCATCACTCTGCAAGTCACGATCGATCCAGTGCAGGAGGACGTGAGGAACGGAGGTAACAGGCCTACTGCAGCACTCATTGCTAGATTGGTAGGTGCTATATCTGGGTACGGCTTTGCAATCAGTAGTAAGATATCGATCGTGACGCGTCTGACTGCGATATTGTAGATATTGCCCGAATGTAAACATTACCCTGCGCTTTGTACACTCAAGTTGCAATCTTCCGCCTATCTCATCACTCGAGAGTGAGACGTTCCCCCGCGTCACAAAACTTGAGTTATTCCTTGGCAGGAGCAGCATGAGGATTACCAGCTTAACACATCAACCCGACTCTTCGGAACTACAAGTACCTTTACCGGGAGCTCGCTACCGGAGACATGGTATATCACCATTCCCTTATCATTGCGGTTCAAATGTCAACTTTTGGCGTCCTTACATCAACGGAACCTCATTTACCGACTGCCGTGCTATGGAGCTCAATCATTACTGGTCCGCTCCTCCATGTCATCCTGTGCCTTTGATCACCATTGCCAATCATGCCAATCGTAAGGAATCCTACGGCGGCCTTGGAATCGAACACACGCGATCAAAGCTGGGTACACTGACTGGACTGAAAAAGATAGAATCGCTATCCCTGGAGTATGTCATGGAATTGGACGAAAGCGTCCTACAAACTATTTTCCGAAGCCGCATGGCAGAAAGTTTGAAAATCTTAGAGCTTCGCTATTGCAACATCGACCACGTTGTTCTAGCAGAGTTGATGGAGGGAGCTTTACCAATTCTCACCCATTTCACCTTCTTGGATTGAATGGAATCTGCCCGAGCTGAATCTTCCAGGTATGCCTTGGCCCAAAACGACCCCTCTACCGCCCATCTATGCCCCCGCATTCGGGACTTCGGGAAGAATCTACATCATCTAGACTTTGCAGTGCCCTACGTCTGCAGAGACATGTTTGTATCTGGGCCTGAGGTAGAAGTTTTAAGTAGAGCCGGAATTGCGACTGATGTGGGGACCCCTGAGGGTGAAATTGCTGTTGGGATGAGCCTGGATCGACATGCTATCCAACAGGTCCTTTCAGAACATCGTCAAAAGCAGTCTCGTTTGCGTAAAAGAGCTTTTGTTATTCAAGCGGTTTCAGAAGCCAAAGCGTCCAACTCTGCGACAGGGACGGGACCAAAGTCTGGTGCCAGTAGCACTCAAATTATTGAGCTCAATGCCGCAAGAGATGCCGAGTACTCCTACGAGCAGGAAGAATGCAAGAGGGCGCGTACCATTCTCGAGACAAAGGGTGGATGGACGAGGAAGATCGTTGCCTGGGAAGGAATGTGTCGAGACGATGATACCTGGGCTGAGATGATGGTCGAAGCGGACTTGGAAGAGGGAGGTGTGGAATGGGTGCTTGCTAGTACGTGGATGACAACTCTAGCGCTCAGCGAAGCTGACTGCAGGCGTAGACCGACCCATGGACGTTGCCTCGAAGCACCGTAGCGGTACATTATCGGAAGATCTCTATATCGCTGACATCATTGGGAGGGAGTCAGACAACGATAAGTATGATTGGTAGACCTGGCAAGATGCAGTATAACAGAAACCAACGAGATATGGCTAGTACTTGGAATGCTCTATGTAGTTAAGAGTTGCGATATGCCTTTTTTTTTGCTAATAGCAGATGATACCGAGCTACAACTTCACAATGACTTGATTGACTCTCTGCATCATGAAATCATGCCTGCAATGATCTTCCCGCTGTCACGTCCGCGCTTCCTCAATACAGCCCTGATGATCATTCTGTGTCCACATGGGGACCAGTAATTCTACAAGTTCCGGAAGTACGTCACGAGCAGATGCAAGTGCAATTACAGCTGCCGCTGGATGAAGGGCAGTGAATGATCATTTCATGAGTAAGTATACTTCTCACCCAAGAAGGACTTCAATTGAGACAGCAGATGCAAGAGCTTTAGAAGAAAGAGCTATCTAACATGAGACCGAGTGTGAAATTGCACAATGCGGTCACGTCGGTCTTTGGAAGTGAAACCTAATTCAGGGAAAGTCGAATTCATTTGTAGGGGTCGATCCTCCTCAAGGAAGTGCTTTGAGATTGTCCTCCTCTGCATTCGAGATCTTTGAGTCATTGCCAATGGGTCTCACTGCCCATCTTTGGTAGTAACTAGGGAGGTTTTGCAACCGAAACACTTTTATTTACACTTCACTAAATAGGTTAGCCTGTTCAGATCAGGCAGTCACAAGGGTCTTGAGGTGTTTTTTGCTTACACCAAGTGTAAACAAAAAACACCTCACTAATTAGGTATAGTGATCTATAGAATAGGTTAGACATATATTTTAGTTCATCACTGTGCAACAATGAGTCTTCATTATGCTGTGATGATATAAAATAACCCTATAAAAATGTCTCAAAATAGCTTTCAAATCAACATTTCAGATTGTCAGAGTCCTTTCCCTGCCCTAACTGAATCTAATATCAAACAGTTCATCTGATTCACAACCTCTGAGCCTTCTTCTCATTCTTTAAGATCTCTCACCTCATTCAATATATTCATTGATTCTGCCCTTCTCTCATATCAATTTATTGCTTTTTCTTTCACTGAGTTCTTCACCTCTGCTGCATTTATTACACTGAATACAAGGATGAAATTAAATTCAAAAGGTGTCAGAGGTGTATGATTGACAGAGAATGAGGACACATCTTTAGTGCAACTATGTTTAAAGAATGAGTTAGCATATGGTCTGCAGAAGAGTAGTACGACCTTTTAAGCTGATATATGACATCAATTTGTCAAGAACAGGCAACAGAATTATGTCAATTTGAAATGATGAGTCAATAAACTAATAGAAGAAAGATTAGTTCATTTGAGTATGCTTGAAACAGAAAACAAAGATCAAAAAAGCACTTTTACAAAGGCAATTGATGACTGAATAACTGTTGTCAATAGTTATAATCATAACTCAGAAAAGAAGAAGAAGACAGTCAAACAGCAGGTCAAAAAGATTCAAACAGAAGAAAGGGTGAGGAACAACCTAATGCAGCATATGAGTCATAAACACTCATACTCCTTCTTCTTCTCTTCTTTTATTTCATTCTTTGAGGATTCAGAGAAAACTCAAATCAGTATACCACCTTTTATTTTCTTCTGCAGTACTTTCATCACCTCAGCAGTCTTTACTGTCTTTTGTTTGAAACAACAATGTTCAAAATGACCTTGCTGAATGCGGCAATTATTGACTGTCATCATCAATGATACTGATATCAAAGGCCTCAAAACAGCTCTGACAAAGTATGTGAAGGTGCTTACTGTGTGAAGTCAACATCAAAGCAGATCAAAAGACATAAGAATGACAGAAAGAGTGACAGAAAGGGTGACAAAAAGAACAGCAAAAAGAACAGCAGAAAGTGTGAAAGACTCAGAGGTTCTGAGCTGTTTAAATAGGCTAGAAAAAGGCATGTCAGCTATATTACAAGCACTAAAAAGAAGAAAAAAGAAAAGAAAAGAAACTTAGTCTGATATTAAATACTTCTCAATAGAAGAAGGCAGAACAAGAAATCAACTTTCAGCTGCACTACTCTTATGTATGCATGTGTAGTAGTTGGTTAGTAAAACACTTACTAAGTAGTAAGCAGTCACTGACTGCAGTTCAGAACGCAATTGAATTTCAAAGATGTTGTAGGTTCATAGATTTTGAGTCTGCTCAAATGCCTGTTCAATGTTACGTTCTGATCTGAGATGCCTCAAATATTAAGGCTAAAGGTTTGTGCTTGTTGATATAAAGATCTCAGTGCACAGTGTAGAATAAATCAGTAGTTGGTAACTTGTATTGAGTTGAACACATCTCATTTTCATAGGGGAAATGGTCCTACTATATACCATAGGATCACTGTGCTCACTTTGCTTGCTATAGAGCAATAGAGTCAATAGACCTATCAAAGGTCTATCACTTTGTCAAGCTTGCCTTAAGCACATAGAGCTGTGTGAGCTTATGTTCAGGTATACACTTTTCTTGTGTATTCTCTAGAACACACTAGTTGATTACAGTCTGACTGTAACACAATCTCTTCTCTTCTAGACGCTAGTTCTTTAGTGTTTATATAAGTGAGAGTATAAAGACAGATAGCTTCTTTACTGTCATGCCTTTTTATAAGCAGCACAATTGTCTTCATCTTGCAAAAACCATTGTGACTTTCAGCTTCACTTCTTTCATTGCTTGTGATCACTGTTCAGCTGCTCTTTCTTCTTGCATTATTATGACAGGTCACATGAAGTGTTCTGAGTGTATCTGTTGTGGTTGTTCATGTGTGTCAGTATTGTTAGATTTCTTGAATTGTGCTCACCTTCAGCTGAAATTCAAACTCAAGATGACTATGAATGAACATGTGAAACAGGCTGAGCATCTTTTCAAGCTGAATGCAAAGGTTCTTCACCTTTTCAAGACTTTAAAACAGAATGAGTCTCACACAGTCATCAAAGTTTGCTGTGTTGCTTTCAAACTAAACAATGATAACAACAGAACTGAGAATGAGGAAAACTTCTCTGATCTTCTTAACCTTGATTTCTTACTGAAGTCAATGAGTTTTAACTTCTTTATTGATCTTGAGCCTCTCTCTCAAACTGTTGTAGTGTTCTTGCACAGTTGAGTAGATTCTCTTTAAGTTCTCATGTGTTTTCTGAGGTATTGTATTCTTTTCATTTGATGAGATAGTGGGTTTTCCCGCTAATCATTCATTTTTTTAAAATGTTCTCAACTTGATATTCTTTGTCAAATTTAACAGACATTTCAATGGTCTGAAGTGGTATGAATTGATTGCAACACTGAAGCATGAACACATGAAATACTGAGTGTATCTGCATTTCCTTGAGTAAGTCTAGCTTATAGCTTAATCTCTTGATGTTTCTTTTGACTTTGAATGATTTTATGCTCTTGTTGTTCAACTTCTTGCTTCTTTGTTTTATATGAATGTTGTCTGTTCTTAGATAAACTTTCTCTTCAATCACAAAAGGTTTTATCTCTGTTGTTCATCTCTTTTGTTGCTGAATCCTGTTTATCAGATCTTTGTGCAACTTCTTGATCTCTGCAATATTTAATATTGTCTTTTGGCTTTGTGATTTGTGCACTTGCAGTTCTTGTCATACCTTTGAGTTATATTCATAATTTGCTTGAAATGATGTTTCTTCTGTGGTTTTGTTTTGTGTGTTATTGTACACAAACTGTGCTGTTGACAACAGTTGTACTCAGTTGTTCTGATTTCTATTGACATAGTGTCTTAAGTACATTTTGACTGTCTGATTCATTTGTTTGCTCTGTTCATCTGTCTGTGAGTGGTATGCTGTCAACATTTTATGATTTATTTCAAGTTCTGCTGTGAGCGTTTCTCAAAACTTGCTTGTAAACAGCTTGTCTCTGTTGATGATAAACTTCTTTGATAGTCTGTGATTGTTAATCAACTCTTGCAGTATGATGTATGTCAATACTGATGCTGTTGTGATTTTCTTGAATGAAATGAACATGGTGTACTTGGTCAGTCTATCAACTATAGTCAATATACTGTTGAATTTCACTCCTCATGCTGAATTCTTTGACATCAGTAACTTTGTTATGAAGTTCATAGTAACTGACTCTCACAGCACATCTGATGTGTTTAGTTGTGTTATCTCATCATATCTTTTATCTCTCTTGATCTTATTTCTGCAACATGAATTGCATTTGATGATGTACTCAGTGATTTGATCTTTAAGGTTGCTGATATTGTGTCTTCTTTGTATGAGGTTCTCAGTTCTTTTGATCTCAAGGTGTTCATCAGCTCTGCTGTCATGACATACTCATATAAGTTCTTTGTTCATTAAAAGAGCTTGCTTCACCTTGTACATTGCTGCTAAGTCTTTTGTGAGAATTTTCTTTTCATCTTCACTCAGAATTTTGATGTGAATCTTCTTCACTTCTTTATGATTAAGCTGTTTACTCAAAGTGTCTGCTTCATTGTTCTCATTACTCTTCTTGTAATGGATTTGAAATTTGTAATTGGCTAACTGTTTGGCTCAGCAAACTTGTCATCAATTCAGCTGTTTCATTGTTGCAAAGTTTCTCAAATTCTTGTGATTTGTGTAGATCTAAATAGACTTCACAGTATCTGCAAGATAAGGTCTTCAATCTTACAGTGCTTTCACTATTACAAGAAGTTCTTTGTTGTGAACCTCATATCTTTTCTTGAGTTCTGACAGTTTTTTAAATCAATAGACTATGAGTCTCTGTTGCTCATCTTCAATCTGGTATAAGCATGCACCTACTGTGAAATTTGATGCATTGATTTTCAGTATCTTCTTGCATGTTAAATTGAGTATTCTCAGGTGTGCCGTTCTGTTAAGGCTTTTCTTTAATGTGTGAAACACATCTTTCTGTTCTTTATCTCAATGTCATTTCTTGTTCTTGTGTGTTAGTTGTGTGAGGAATTCTGCAATCTTTGCATAATTAAATACAAACTTTCAATAGTAATTCATCAATTCTAAAAAGACTTGCACTTTCTTGACTCATTTTGATGAAGACCAGTTTCTGACTGTGTCTGTCTTCTTTGAGTCCTTCTTGATTTGCTTAAATTGAATAACATAATTAAGGAATTTGATTTTCTTCACTTCAAACTTGCTTTTTGACTTCTTCACATACAAAACTCTTTCACTGAGCTTTCTCAGTATCTTGTGCACATGGCTGCAGTGCATCTCAAGGTCATCTGAATATATCAAAATGTCATCAAGATATGTGATTGCAAAATCATCAAGATATTCTCTTAATGTGTCATTGATTAACCTTTGAAAGGTGACAAGAATGTTCTTGAGCTCAAACAGCATAACAGTGTATTCATAGTGTCTGTATCTTGTTCAGAATGTCGTTTTTCATTCTTTGTCTTTCTTCATCTATACTTGATAATAGACTTCTTTCAAGTTTAGACTTGTGAATCACTTAACTCTGTTTAATCAGTCTTGCAACTCTTTGATTAACAATAAGGAATAACTGTCTTGTTTAATTATCTTGTTGAGTTGTCTGTAGTTGACACATAGTTGCTTGATGCCATTCTTCTTTGATACAAACAGAATTAAGTATTCTGTCAATGACTTTGATGATCTGATGAATTCTCTCTTGAGATTCTTGTTAAGGTAAGTCTTGACTTTCTTGAGTTAATCTTTGCTCATTGAGTATAGCAGCATTCACTTTGGCTGCTTGTCATTCAATAGCGGTATTTTGTGATCTCATGACTTATGCTCAGATAAGCTCATTTTTGATTGTTCAGAGATCTCATACACATCTACTGTGATGTATAATTCTTTGCTGATTCAATTGATTCTTGAGTTCTTTTTGTGTAATCAGAGCATTCTTAATATGACATCATACTTGATCAAATTGAGAACATCAAACATCAACTCTTGTGAATCTTTTAGTATTATGACTTTGATGTGAACTTGCTCTGTTATTCACTTGAATTCTTCATTGATTATATATATCTGCATAGGCTTTGATGTTCGCTGCAGTGTTAGTTCTAGCACTCTTATTGCCTGCTGCAAAATATAGTTGTTGATTGCTTCTGAGTCTATCATTGCTTGAAGAATTCTATTTTGTTCAACCTGAATGTCAACTCATATCTTATGATCTTTGTTGTTCTTCTGAGACATTAAAAGCTTCTTGTTTTCTAGTCTCTTTGAGAAAGCTTGCAGTTTTTTGACTGTACTGCATTGCTTGCTCTTCTTCAGAGGTTCTGAAATCATTTAGGCTCTATTTCTTATACAATCAGTTGTATGTATTTCTTGCTGTCTTTCTCAATATATTGTTTTGAGTGTAGACGCAGTTTGTACTGATCATATTCTCACTGAACTTGATTTCAAAGTGCTTTCACTCTATTCAGAAACTTAAATGACATGTAGTCTTTTGTAAAGGTTCAACAATCATCACCTGATGTTGAGTACTCTGTGAGTAAACAGATTTTGATTTTGTGGCTCTTGGTTTTTCACACAAGTTGTTTTGATACTGAGTTGATTGTCATTCATACATCTTTCATCAACTTGTTAAGTTTTAAGCATGTTCTTGCTTCTTTTGTTTCTTTCTGTTGCTTTTTAAGATCATCAACTTTCTTCTTGAGCTCTTTCTGCTGTCTTTTCAGCAGTTGTTGACACATTTCTTGACACTGGTTCTCAGAGTGCTTATATCTCATTTTGAGTCTCATGTCAACTTCTCAATTGTTGACATCTTTTAAGTCTGTGTTCAAATTCAGAATTATTCAGGTGCTATCACTGTAGTCTTTTTCTACCTGAGTTCTGTGAGTATTGATTTCTTTGATTTTGACTTTCTTTAAAATAGCTAATTTCTTCAGTTGATCTGTCATGTTGTAACTGTTTCATTTCTTCTTGAGTTTCTGTGAGTATCATTCAGCTTCATCTTTGCTGCTCATATGTGTTCAGCACATGTTGTCATAGCAAACTGTTCAGCTTAAAGTGTTGTGCACTACATGTGTATCTGTTGCTGTAACTTCTTTTTTCTCTCATTGAGGTTTCTTGCAGGTTCTTGCAAGATGTTTAAGTTTTTCACAGTTGTAACATTTGTGAGTCTTTGCTCATCAAGATTGAGGCTTATAGAGCTTGCTCATGCATCATTCTTGCTTTATTTGTGATTGCTGCTCACAGTGCTTCTTAATTGCGTCAAGATTTATAGAGTCATCTCTTCTGAGAATATAATGTCTTTCTTACATCTTTGATGTGTAGTGTTCTGTATGCTTCATTCATCATTCTCATTGACAACTGTTAATGTTGATGAAGATATTGATCATATTCTGAAGCTCTTCAGGTCAATTCATTCTGACTATCTTGTCTTTAATAGTCTTGTTGAGTTCTCAATAGTATTGCAATACTAAAGTGTCATTGTCTCAATCTATTAGGGCTGCAATTCACTGAAACTCTGCTGCATACTTGACTGTCAACTTATTCATCTTTAAAATGTGAAGTTGTCTTTTCACTGCTCATTTCTTGTCAACTATCTTGAAGGCTCTTTGAAGCTCATTCTTGAACTTCTTGTAGTTGTTGAATATGAATTTCTTATTGTTCATTCATTTCTTTAATGTCTTGTCAAGAAACTCATGCAGTTTGAGGTTAACTCAATCAAACACTGCATTCTTGAGATACAATACAGTAAACAGATCTTTGTTCATCTTGAATCTGAACTTTGTCTGATTGAATTCAATATATAACTCAAGCTTGATCAAGAAGACTTACAGCTTTTCTCTCTCATCTGTGAACACATTGAATGCTGATACCTTGAGTACATTGATTGTTTGCTGAAGGTCTTGAAGATTGACTTAACTTGTCAAAGCTGACTTCTGTGCACTGATTGTCATTCTTATATTGTAAGAATGTTCAAAGTGTTACATCTTGATCTGAGATGTCTCAAATATTAAGGCTAAAGATTTGTGCTTGTTGATATAAAGATCTCAGTGCACAGTGTAGAGTAAATCAGTAATTGATAACTTGTATTGAGTTGAACACATCCCATTTCCATAGAGGAAATGATCCTACTATATACCATAGGATCACTGTGCTCACTTTGCTCGCTATAGAGCAATAGAGCCGATAGACCTACCAAAGGTCTATCATCTTGCCGAGCTCGCCTCAAGCACATAGAGCTGTGTGAGCTCATGTTCAGGTATACGCTTCCCTCGCGTATCCCCTAGAACACACTAGCCGGTTACGGTCTGGCCGTAACATGAATGCCCAATTTCAGCAAGGATAAGGGCCTGAGCATGAGTGCAAAGGTCTGTATGCTTGTTGACCATGATTATTGCTAACTATGCTATAAAGTAGGAGTATACAAAGGTATACACGTATGACAGCGACGACAGCGAGGTCAATTGACCCCTTTTCGACACTCCGGCAATATCCGCTACCCCTACTAGCGTTCCTGTGGCCCTGCAAGCCACTTCTTGGCAGTCCCATTACTAAAGGGCTGTAGCTTCGTAGTGAGCTAGCGACTCCGTACTACGGAGGTCACCTAAGCGACCCCTAAGTCTTCCGTAGGATCTCTGACCTCACCTCATCAACAGTCATTGAACAGCATCTTGGTCAACACTTTATGGCAAGTCCTAACCTGAGGATGAGACCTCGATGAAACGGTACTCTTGGCGCCTATTTCGTAACACCATTCACGACGCCTCCAGTCCACCATGCCCCTCGGCATCGAGCGCATCAACGCGCGCCGCCACCAATCAAACTCCCGCATCGTCTTCGTCAAACCCCTCGAAGGCCCCGACAAAGCGTTCGCCCAGGACTTCCTCGAGCGCATCGCAGCTATCTGTCATCCAATCATGAAAGCAAACCACCTCTCCATCATGTCTCTCGAAGAGTACGAGCCGAACCCCGAATTCGTCGGCCGCAATTTCAATGCAGGCGAGGTCATTCAGCTGGTGCTGAAGGCGCCGTTCACGGGTCACTGGTTGAGTTTTAGGAGCGTGCAGATGGTTATGATGCATGAGCTTGCGCATTGTGTGCAGATGAACCATTCAGGGGCGTTTTGGAAAGTCAGGAATCAGTTTGCGGGCGAGCTGAGGGGGTTGTGGGGACGGCGGTATACAGGTGATGGGTTTTGGAGTCGTGGGAAGACGCTATTGAGTGGGCAGTATGAGGCTACCGCAAGGCCTGAGGAGGAACTCATGCCGAGGAGTCTGTGCGGAGGTACCTTTCGAAGTTCGGGGAGGAAACGAAAGCGGAAAGGCCGGGATACGAAGGCAAAGACACTCACTTATGCTGAGCGGCAGCAAGGGAGGATAGCTAGGAAATTTGGTACGAATGGAATCACCCTGGGCGACGATGCGGATACGCGGGTCAAGCTGGAGGATGGTAAGAAGCCGAAGGGAAAGCCAAGAGTTGCTAGTAGTGCCAGAGGAAGAGAGTTGAGAGCTGCCGCAGCACTTGCGCGGTTTGGTGAGCAGAAGGAAGAGCAGATCAAGAAGGAAGAAGAGCCAGACAGTGGCAGTGAAACAGAGAGCGACTATGAGGACGCTGAGGTGAAGAAAGAGGCAGTAAATCCTGACGGTACTAAGATGTTTGACGTTCACGGCCATGGCATGGTCAAGGTCTGCGAGGACGAGGATGAGGGCAGCATTGATGTTCAGAAGGAAATGCGAGAGCTGCAAGAACTCAACGATAACGCACGTGCAAAGTCGCTCCTCATTAAGCAAGAAGATCTATCCACTGCAAGCGAGGATGAGACTGAGGACGATACTATGCAGAAAACCCCCTTTCAACCGAGCTCTACACACATCAAGGCTGAGCACTCGGATCGACGAAATAAGTCCAGTGGGGCAGCAATAAAGAGTGCGGCGACCGAGACTGACGTTAAAAAGCCCTTAGCTGCCAGTCAAGATGCTGATATTTCTTGTCCAAGTTGCTCAATGACTAATGATCCAGCATCACTGACCTGCTCAATTTGCTCAAACGTCTTGAACCCAGATCAAGTCCCAAACCATTGGCGCTGCCGAAGTTTGGCATGCAGTGGAGGTGTCTATGTTAACGCCAGTGATTGCGGCATTTGTGGTGTCTGTGGCGCGAAGAGGCCTGCGTATGCGGGTGACTGACTGGTTTCTACTTGCTTTGGCACAGAAACAATGCTGCGGCTCTGAGCCATCTGAGCCATCTGCGCTCTCGTGCACAGCTGCTCGATGTGAGCAAACATCACATACAGAGCACCATCAAGCACTTGCAACAAGTAAGCACAGGGCGCCCTTTTGCTAGCTTCAGAGCGTGAACAGACGCAGGACTTGGAGAAGAAGCCAAAAAGCTACTTGCAAACCTTAGTGTACCTAGGCTAGTCAATTTATCTTTGAAGCTACCACCGCAGGATTTCGTTCTGAAACGCAATGCCAACACAAAGCTTGCAGCTTCGCCAATCGTCAGTGAACATCGTGGTAAGATCTCGAAGCTGCCGATGGAACCAATTCAATTGCTGAGGCTCCTCAGCACAGGACAGCCTGTAGCAGCACCGATTTCAACCGCCGTCTGACCAAGCACATTGTCAATATTCTGCGGGTCCAGCTGCCCCTGCAGTTGACTAGCATTCATCTTTCCAAAAAAAAGTTTGCCCTCGTTTCGACGACCACACACGTTGAAAGGCCATGAATCGCTAGCCCACTGAGGTCTACGACGTTTCTCCACTCCTGCGAGCTCAACTCTCTCATTCCATTCGACTAACCCCTTACGCCACTCTGCCCTCTCAAGTTATAAGTATTTAGCAATACCGTTCCTTCAAAGCTACATGTATAATAAACCACTTCGCTCCTTACGAGCTCAGCGCGCCTCCAGATACCAGTGCACATGTGTTTTTACCTTCGTGTCACTACGCCTCATGATGCGGAGTAAGCCATCCAATGCACGCCGCGGTATTCGTTGTCGTCATACCCATCCAAGCTTTCCACGCCACAACTTCTGCGCTTAAAGCAGATAGAGTAAGACGAGTTTACTCCCAACGCGACAAGTGTGCCCTTTCCCCTACTCTTCGCCCCCGCACAGACGCCTGGCTGCAGTCTCTCCATTTAAGTGGGCAGGTATCCCCCACATATCGAACTCTCGGTGTAGGAGGCCAAGAGATACCATCGGGCTCCGTATGGATGAGACGTGGGCGGTCGATGATGTGGGCGGACAGTTCGGCGTTCTACTAAGTGTACAATTTAGCTCCCGGGAATGGGTCATATATTAGTAGTCTATCTGGGTAGTACTCAAAATATCTCATCTTCCTTGTTAAACTCTCATAGGGCTGCCGCACTACACCAAGCTTTGCTGTTTAAGTCCTGATCAATAACTTTGTAGCCTAGGTAGCAAAAACTGCATTCCGCCCAAGGGTCAGAGATTCCACGTAGATGGTTTCCGGCATTTGGTTTCGGGCCGGAGACGGGTGAGTCTTGATAGTAGTAGATTTGTTAGTATACCTTTACTTGGTATTCGTATTCGTGGGAGGTGATTTTCATGGATGGGACACTCCGTGGAGACTCTAGGCCTCGGGTGGGTCGAAGAAATATATGGCCCGTTTTGTGCAAAGGCGAAGACGACGCCCATGTTCATACCCAAGCAAAGGTCGAAGCTTTCGTTTTAATTAGTTCGTACGAAGTCCTGAAATTCTATTTTGACTGCATGGAAGCACGGTATGAAAACGATAAGCAAGACAATGATGTAATTTGAGATTTGAGTCGATCGAAACGACGAGGACTATTGCAAATCCCCTGACATTGACCGCTAGAACGCCGAAAATGCATCATGCAAGTAGATCGCCGTTACGCCGTGCGGTGCAAATGACGGACAAAAGATCCACCGGACTAAGAAAGAACATGCAGTGTACACATTACGCTTCGCTAGCATCTGCTCTTCGCTCATTCATGTTCCTAGCCATCTTCTTCCCTATCTCATAACTGCTGATCATGATAGCGCAAGCTGGTGCGACCTTTAGACAACGTGCTGCCCAGCCCTTGAACAGCCCTGCAGCCCCTTCTTCCTTGAAGATATGGTAGAGAAACCTTGGCATTGATCTTTCTTCCGGCCTCAGTACCTTCTCGGTGCCATGCGATCTTGATGAAGGGACGTCGTCTGAGTGCTGGAGGACCTGTTGCCGAGTCTTCCCAACATCGAAAGGGGTGGTGACAAATGCCGCAGCTGCACCAGAGGTAGCGCCAGCGATGAAGCTGTCAACGAAAGTCGATGTGTGATTCTCTCGGCTCCTTGTTCGACTGCGGAGACGTGTCCGAGATCGACCAGGATCCAGGGTCCTTCCTCCCGCGCGATCACGCGCATCTGTCAAAGAATTACGAACTGCTTCATAGCCCCACCAATAGATTCCCGAGAATGGTACGTCACGCCACATGGTGAGCGTGAGACCTCGCCATAACGAGCTGTAGCCCTGGGCATGGACCATCTCATTCAACCCCTTGAGTGTGGCCCTGAAGACACCGGTCCCGCTGCCCGAGGTCGCCTGTAGCCGTGTCCGAAACATCTCCACCGGGCTTATCACCGACGCAGCAGCAACCCTCGCTATAGATCCAGCGATAAGTGGTGCATAGGTATCGTTGATGTACCCGTTGATAGGACTCCGCTGATTTGTCCGTAGCCAATCGTACCCGGTGAAGTAGATGACGTTCGCAGGAATTGACATGACTAATGTAGGGCTCAGACCTCGCCATAGCGAACTAAGTCCTTCATTTCTCGCAATCTTCCGCAGTCCGTCAAGGGTTGAGTTGAATGTTCTTCGTTGAGTCTCCTCAACGGCACACTCAGATGCTGCCGCAACAGAGGTTGCATCAACAGGACTTGTTGTAGGGCCAACCATACAGAACTGCGCATTGTTGTTCACCCAGAAGACTTCGCGGCAGCATGCGCTTACGCCAAGATTTGGAGGGAGATTGCTGAACGAGGTCGGTGTTGAAGATGCAGCAATTGAGCGCAGAGCGGAGACGTCCGATGGCGCAGGTTGTGATTGCAGTCGGACTCGTACAACGTCGAGCGGTGTGACTAGAGGCAACAGTTTTAGCGACGTGCTTTCAGAAGATCCAATGACTTTCGGAGATATCGATGAAAGGCAGAATTCTAACCTAAGAGAGAGGTAAGAAGACTTCCGGACACGGCAGAAAGCATTTTCTGTCCAGCAGAGATGTCGACTTCGCCATCATTTGAAGTAATTGTGGTCATGGGCATGCCAGCCCTATCGGCCCCCAGTGCTCTATCATGCCTTTGTCCTCCAAGCAACGTTTTATCTCCATTTCTAGCTGTGGCAAGCTCCTCCCCACCCGATCGAGTTGGTTGCGACGCAATTGCGGACATTCAAGGGTACGGCTACTAATAATCAAGCCGGTGTTGGATTTGATTGTAGAGTGCCTGTGGAGTTGTCGTCTACGTAGGACATGGAGTTGACTTTGATGATGTATTACGGCGTGAGAGTTCGCCGAGATGAGGTAGCCATGCATTTCTTTAGCCGAATTTCTGACAAGGATTATTGGCGGCGCCGACGTCAATTAATAATGCCTGCAATCGGAAGTGATTAGATTAGATTGAGGGCAGGGCACTTCACATCACTGCCTTTGTCCCCTACACTCCGACAAAATAATCAGACGATAGTATGAGGAGTCCGCAACTCAGATACAATCGTAGTCCTTGACTGCTACTCCTTTGTTGGTACGCCTAACTCTAATGGAGGACACAAACCCTGAACTCGAGAGATTTCGCAATCAGTGGCGCGAAGAGGTTACTGCTCGAGCAAAAGGAGCAGCTCAGAGTGGTGACGGCAGACCTTCTCATCCTTCAGGCTTGACGAAGCCCTCAATTAAATATGCGATACCTCCACCACCACCCTCTGCCGCGAATACATCAGATGCTCATGATGAGGACGAGGCCGAGGGGCTGGATCCAAAGACATACCACAACCTCAATGATAACGATGACCCGAGAAGTCTTGACGTCGGTCAGGAAGAACCTCCCGATAGCGGTGATGGCAGTATATATCTACGTTCCGCCCTGGAGCACTACGAGAAGGCAGTGGAGAGAGAGACACAGGGCAGCTTAGGCGATAGTTTGAGTCTCTACCGCAAAGCATATCGAGTATGTCTCAATCGTCAATGCCTCAGAATTCAGAAGATTAATCAATAGTTGCTGTAGCTAGATTCTCGTGTTGACCAAACCTACAAAAGCAAACATTTCCCGCCATCATCGTCCGCTTCGAAACCCGCCAACCCAAATCCATCCAATGCTGCAGTCACAGTCCCGAACCCTGCCCATCACTCCCTACAAGGTCCGTCAACGTCGATATCAAACCTTATAGCGGGTTTCTCAACTCTATCTATCCCCGCTGAACCTCCACCCACGGACCGACTTCCGGCCCCTCCATGCCCGATAGCAAGCATTCCCTCCGAGGTCCTAGTAGAGATCCTCGAATACACCGCCATCACAGACGTTGCCTCATTCGCTCGACTCGCACAGGTATGCAAGCGCTTCGCCTACCTAGTCACCACCGAAGACCGCATCTGGAAGCGCGTATGCTGCGGCGACGAAGTCGGCTTCGGAGCAATGCACTACGACTGGACCTGCGACATCTACGGCCTCCCACTCGGGGACGACGACGAAGGTGGCTACATCCTAGGCTCTTTCTCCACAGACTCAAAACTCAAATCCCCAACCCCACTACCCGACAACCCCCTGACCCTATCCCTCCACCACAAAACCTACTCCTCCTCTTGGCGCCTCATGTTCCGCACTCGGCCTCGCATCCGCTTCAACGGCTGCTACATTAGCACGGTGAACTACGTCCGGCCCGGCGCGTCCTCGCCCGCTCAAATATCATGGAACACACCGGTGCATATCGTAACTTACTACCGCTACCTACGCTTCTTCCGCGATGGCACGGCCGTCAGCCTTCTCACCACCGCTGAACCGGCTGACGTCGTGCACCACCTGATGAAAGAGAACATACACACGCATCATAGCGGTGCTCTACCTTCCGCAGTAATGAAATCCGCTTTGCGAGGTCGCTGGCGCCTTTCCGGGCCAGGTACCGGCCGTGGAGGGGCCAACGAGGTCGAGGGCGACGTACATGTAGAGACGGAAGGTGTGGATGCGAAATACATGTATAAGATGCACTTTTCGCTGCGGAGTGCGGGACGTGGCGCGAAGAATAATAAGATGACTTGGCGCGGGTTTTGGAGCTATAACAAGTTGACGGATGATTGGGCTGAGTTTGCGTTGAGGAATGATAGGGCGTTTTTTTGGAGTAGGGTTAGAAGTTATGGCACGGGTTACTGAGTCCGTGGTGTGAGCACGGTGGAGGGTAGAGCTACCATATAGGGCTCGGTCATGGATTTCAGTTGTGGGGGTCTTGACGAGGATAGACTTTGATGAAATAAGAGATCAATGAATTATAAAACGGATTTGACAACCTTCATGGACGGAGACCGCCAGCCAAGATCTGGAACGTTTTGGGTGCTGTTCATATATTTCATCTTGAAGGAACCCGACAACTTAGTAGACGAATGAGGTGTGCTCTCAAAAACGGTCTTCTCGTGCTTTGTGCCTTTGACTTTTGCAAGAGATCGAAAAAGCGGACGCCGAAGCCATAACGATACGACACAGAGGTCTACAGCCAGACGCAAAGAGATAGAAGCAAATTCAATTTGCCTTCATCTGAGCCAATATGGTTCAAAGATGCTGACATTTGGTTCGAAATACTGAATGCCGTCTGCAGTACCCTTGCCTATCATAGTGAGCAGAGGCCTCCAATCGCCCATAACGTCTTTGTGGTAGGCTACGTGGAAGAACTTCAGGAAGAGTATCCCGCGTCCGAGTGATCTTCTTTGGTGGGAAGAACATGGCCCCTGAGTGCAATGCATGTGGGATGTCATTCCAACTGTGGTGTGAAACTAACCACGGACGTAAACAGGGAAGAAAATGACCTCGAGATGATTACATTGACCCTTCAAGAAAAAGAACATAGATCAGATCGCTGACGGCTAAAGAACTCATCTACTTTAGATGTATAGAGTCTGAAGTGGCTGTAGATCGAGTGAAGCTGCGATTAACGGTGAAATGATGTAGGATGGAGCCTTAATTAGTTCACAGCACCATGTCATGAATCTAGTGGGTATTGTTAGTTGCATTGATCTATTCAACTACCTTACAAATCAGCGCTTCAAACATCATCATGTCTATGCTACAGACTTCAAGATAAGAAGAGTTATTTTAGATACCCGCCTACGATCGGCCAGGGTTAGTTTCAATATAACGGTAAATTTTTTGATCGGTCGAGCATTCCGTTGGTCAAGAGGCAAGCTACAACGCCAAGACGCCGAGACGCCATCCTTCCCCTCAAATGCGAAATGGCGGCTATCGAAACCACTCATCCTAGAATTCATCTTCTTCCATCTGGAGACAACCAACAACAATATGAACCCCGTCCCTCGCGGACTTTGCGATCGATGACTCTCAATACATCGTGCGAGCGCCCCGATTCCGATCAGATTTGGGCAGGCCGTCTGAGAAAGCGCAGATTTCACGAGAAAAAAACAGAGCGACAGCCGTCGAAGAGGTGTAAAACAACAGAGCCGTCACCACAGCTTAAGAAATACCCACGGATAAAGAAGTCATTGCCACAGCTCCAGGCCGTGGTCATCAGCTCAACAAACAAGCGTGGTGTCCCGGACGAGTTCGAAGACCCGAAAGCCAGCCGTAAGAAGTGCAAGCCGCCAGTAAAGGCGTATTCATCCCGCAGAGTACCCTCACCGCCAGCGGAAATACGGTCGGCATTGCTCTCGCAAGTCGACAACGTAGGCAAACGATCATCACACAAGAGGCTATCAGACAAGCAGGTGCCAACCTTACGGCCTCATCCGGCGCCGTTGACAGAAGCGAACCTGCAGGTCCTCATGTCCTCGACCAGCTCTAAGAGCATTTCGGCGGAAGTCTCGATTGAATCAAAGTCCACTGCGCCATCTTCTAAATCGTCACATTCATCTCGGGCTAGCATCGCCGCAAAGGACCCTTCCTTTGAACGAGCGCTGAGAGATGTAGGGGTAGATTTTGATGGGGATGACGAACCAGTCGAAGAGAGCGTGAACAATGTGTTGAGTGTACTGAAGCGAGTACGTGATTCCCCAGAACCCGACACCATCGAGCGAAACGACTTTCACCGATTACAACGCGAAGTCGCGCGCCAAAATGAAAGCGCTGTTGTCGTACAGTTAACAACAAAACTTATCCCGCTCACTTCAAATGCCCATCTCAAACTCGTCTGCAGGTTCAACACGGCATGGAAAGGCTGGGGTTCTTCACTTCCTGGATCCCTCCCAGTACCCCAACCGGATATGTGTTTCGTTTTCGCTCGCAGTGTCTTCGGCCCCGATGCGCTGGCCCTGTTGAAGTCTCCGTATCCGCAGGCTGATGCTTTCGCTCCGTGTTTTCCGATTGAGGTCAAAAGCTCCATGGCAGGCGGTTGCGTATCCACTCGGCAAAGCGCGAACAATATGAGCCTGATTATGCAGGAAGATTTCGATCGTCTTAAGGAGCTCAATCTCCACAAGAACTGGGATAGGTCTGTCCGCTTCCTGGCCTCCGGGCACAACGACGGAAGTATGTGGTGGGATGGATGGTACCATGTTTTGAACGAAAAAGATGAACCGCGTTGGTGCTTTCGGCGTTTGGCAGTGCGAAACTTTGAGGTGCGCCACGAGGATGGATTTGAGACTGTGCGAAGATACAACAAGAATTGGCAAGAACATCTGGTAAACGAGAACTTGCCTGCGCTGCAGGCCCAATTGAAGAAGATCCACCTTCTTCACATCAGACCTTTGACACCTGCAACGAGCCATCTCGGAACATCGACTTCGACACCGACCTACTGCCATGCGGACGTTGAGACACCAGCGGATCATTCCGGTGTGGAGAGGGCACACCGCTCCTCGAAGGGGGCTAGGGCGTGCTCAACTTCAAGTACGTCACTTGAGGCGATGGATCCAGCATCGACGTCAAGGCGACGCGGATTGGGGTCAAGTAAAGAAGCGTTAGAGAAGAGGCGCCGATCCGCGCGCCTAAAATACCGGGGCTGACTTCTTATCCGTACATTTCTTGACTTGGTGTTCTCCAGGGATACTGACGGACTCAGTGAGTTCTTATAGAGTGAGCTTTCTTTCATTGGACTACCTAGCAAAGCATATTGGTTTTCAGTCTGGCAAAGCTTCTACTATATCTGCAGCATTATCTAAACCAGAGACCCATAAGTAATCCCAAGCCTACCTTAACAGAGCCGTAGGGGCAAATTACCACAGCCGTCAAAAATCCTGCCACCGATTCCTAATTACTGCCAGAACTCCATCCGGCTAAATCATTCTTTCCTCTTCTGTCCTTCAGCTCAGAATATCAATAACACTACCCTCCTTAGTCACAGAAGTCATATGACGGAGCATGTCCGCTAGACGAGCCTGTACCAGCTCCGATTCAATTGATCCAGAGCTCAAGTGAGACATATTGACCCACATCTGCTGAAGGTTGCTGGATAGGTTCTCTAAGGAGATCAGCCACTCTTTCAGAAAGCTCTTCACGAAATCATCCCCTCTACGTCAGAGCACACCAGTCAAGCTATTGGGTTGACTCAGAAAGAGGGTGACAAGAACAAAGGACGCAAGTTTCTCAAAGAGCGCAAGCTCCGCCGAACGCACAGAGTTCTCGATTGTTTCAGGTGTGATCATTGTGAAGCGTACAGATGATTAAGAATTGCTGAACCAAAATGTCCGATTCCTTGCCTACAACGGGTCTGACCCCGGCGTTGACTTGTCGATTGACAAGTTGAAGGGCCGTAACCACAGTGGGGAAGTCTCCTGTAATTATACTCGCCCTTAGGGCATATGGATAAATCCTTAAACGGACTTTTGTAGGGAGTTGGAGGAGCCCGCAGGCTTGCGGGCATAACATTTGCGTAAATCGCGCACGCAAAAGAGCACGGAAAGTGCTCCGCTCCGCTCCTGCCTGCCAACATTGCATTTGAATGAATCCCTTATGACGGGTAATTGAAAGTGATGGGCGAGCAATTTCAACGGTTAATCGAGAGTGATGGGTTATGGAAAGTGATGGGTAATCGAAAGTAATGAGCGATTGGTACTGCAAAGATGGCAAACTTGGCATTCCTGGTCATGAAAGGGTGATATTTCTATGAACAAAGTTGTCCAGAAACACTCGTGTCCCCCGTCCAGTGAAATTCAAGATCGGGTCTAAACCGGAGGGAACGCCCGCGCCAAATGCAATGAATGATCTATGGTATAAATGCGCCCTTCTCTCCTTTTTTCATCTTGTCTTAAGGATGGTAAACGCCATCCGTGTAAAATCAATAAGGATGTCTATCCGCTTGTCATCGTAAATCCAATTGAAAGGGCTTGAACCTCCCACCGAAAACCCCACACCTTGGACATCCTCTCCGGCCCCTGTTATGCTCGCTTGTAAGGACATCGACGCAATTCAAGCAGATCCCGCAGATGCATTCTGTGCATGCGTAGCTATCTTTCAGAGCACTTACGGCGCCACAAGCGGCGCAGTAAATCTGCACTAATCGCGACGAGGCCGGACTGGAGTCGGAGTTTGTCAGAGCTGAGGAAGGCATGTGAAAGTTTCGCCCTGACTGCGTAGATTCTATGGAAGACTCGACGGAAGGGAATGGTTCTATTCCTGGATCTGGTGGTGGCGGAGTAAGTGCGTTTTGTAGTGGCGAAGCTGCGAATGAATGGAAATGTGATGCTGTGGTGGGAAAAGGGGGTAGAGAAGACCGTTTGGCGGACGGAGGCGATTGGGGGATCTGTACGGTATCAGCACCTTGAATCTTATCTGATGACGGATGTAGTATATCGACGGTTCCGTACAGGCGTGAGATCTCGATCATCATCCGCCTCCGTTGCCGATGTAGCTGCCTCGATGAGGTCCTCCCATCGCTTTCCGAGCGCAGAGGCAGCACTTTGCGGTTCCGCCGAGAAAGCTTTCCTGCCATCAATACTCATTCTTCTTGCTTGTTCTCTCGATTTGGTCCTCTCATGCTTGGGTTTTCGAGCATTCTGTGTGATCGATGACTTGCGCGGTCGTGCCGGTTTGTCTCTTCGCTGGATGGGCGGTAATGTGGACGATCTTTCTGGGGGCGATCTTGCCATTATTGAAGGAAGTAGTTCTCGTGGTCTTGAAGGATGGAACGGATGTAGGATCTGTTGGTTGAGATGGTTTCGTATGGACGGAAGCTCGATTGAGGATCGCATCTGCTCGGTTTTGGCTTCGCGATCAGACATCATATCCTGCGAATGCCTTTCGTCAGCATAGTCTATACGAAGTATTGGTCAATACTAAAGTCTGAAGGAAGTACTGACTGCCTCAGATTCCCAATCCGAGTCGGGCATATGGTTGTGTAGCTGTGCCAGAGCTGCTGCGGCGCTAGCGGCAGGATGTGTTTCATCCAGCGTTCGGGGTGTTGCAGGTGAGCTCGCATCCGCAGCATAGTAGGTGTTTCCATCATGGCCGTATACTGATGCTGGTCAACATAAGATGGTAAATGTAACGTCAAGATTTTCAACCTACAAGAAGATCCCAAGTTTTGGGTTGGCGGAGGCAGTGGTCGCTCGGAAGGAGGGGTGTTGATCATAAGCTGAAAGCTCTCTTCGGTCGCTGGAAGTTTGGAGATGTAGTGCTCTGGATGCGCTCTTCGTATATGCTCTTGCATTGAGCGATACCGCTTCTCCTGCTTGGCGAAAGTTCGCTTGTTACCTCCCGGTCTTCACGTGAAGCTTGCAATCCAGCAGCATTGCAGGAGCGAGAGTGAGAAGCACTCACGCCGAGACAGCGCTTGCGACAATGAGATCCATCAGGGTTGCTGAGCGGACAAACGACCTCGTTGTTGGCATCAGCAGAGGCGGAGAAGGAGCTTGTGAGCGAAGAGCGAGGTGGCATGGCCCGCCGCATATATCCTCGGGAAGTCGGTCAAATCTAGCACAGTGGACAAAGGGCGGGCAACGAGCTCGAATCGGTCAATGCAGGAACGGGACAATGTCTCATGCTCCAATTGAGAAGAAATATGAATTGCAAAGATAGGAGTCGTTATAAGATCGGAATTGTGACTGCTAAGATGTGTGTTGCAGGCCGAGCGGTTATCGATAGTGGCAGCGGCAGTAAGGTATGAGTGCATCATGGTGGGGGAGTGAACGAGGGGTTGCAAGGGAGCTAGAGCTAGAGCTAGAGCTCCAACTTAAAGGTAAAAGCAAGATCATTGTTTATTGTTGTTTGATTTGCCGACCTAAGCTGAAAGCGGTCCTTCCCGATATTTTGAGTGTTCATCCACTTCTCCTGGAAGGCTTGTGAGAGCTTAGAACGATTGTGTACAATAGGGGAGCATTATGATCGATGACGACTATCATGAAAAGAGGCCAAGCATGGCACAGTTTCTCTCCACGTTCAATGTAAAGTAACATTGAACTAAGATACATTGCTATCCATAGTATACCAACTACCACACTTCAATTGCTGATGATTGCATTCTGATATAATCAACTCAAACGCCGGATTCAATTGCCATAGCCAGAAACACACCGACGGTCGAGTCAATGACACAGGACCTTACTGAAAACGAAGTACAGCCCGCTTACAAAGCCCTCGCCTGAACCTGCTATAGTCCTAGACGTGAACCGAAAATCCACTAGCCCCTCCGGATGTCGTCAAAACCTGCCTCCGATGGTCTAAGGTATTCTCCAAGATCACCAGTGGAAAAGACCGTTCGATACTTTCCTAACGTTACACTCATCACAACCGTCAATTGTCACACGTTTGCTGTCCTTTGCCAACACTCCGACGGTACGATGTAATCCAAGTATCTATCCTTCATAACCTCTCAATCTCAGCGCAATGCATTGACATTGCCATGTGCGGTATATCGAAATGACCATCCTAGACAATTATCTGCGCTTCCAACCTCACAATGTCGATTACAGTCAAGCATCTCAATGGCGACAGCACTTTCCTCCTCACCTTCTCGCCCGCCGCCGCCTTTCCCCCGTCGCCAGGTCTCACTAAATCACCAGGCAGCTTCTCCATTCTCCTCGATCCCTGGCTTTCTGGACCCTCTCAGATTTGGCATCCGAAGTTCTCCCTCTCGAATCACACTGTCCCATCCTGTGTCCAGCATCTCTCCGAGCTTCCAAATCCTGATATCGTCCTGATCAGCCAAGAGAAACCGGATCATTGCCATGAGGCCACTCTGCGCCAACTCTCACCTGATCTCGAGGACACACTGGTTTTCGCCGAACCAGCAGCGGTCAAGAAGATCAAAGGATGGAAATATTTCGCACCGGACCGAGTCTGCGCCTTGATCCCTTTCTCTGACACGAAATCTGACACAGTCATCCGCTTTGCCATCCCCGCGTTCCATCCCACTGGTACTCCGGGCGAGGTCACCATTGCTTTCATCACCACAAAGCGTGATATGACAGGGTTACACAATGCCATTGGCGTCACATACCGCGCTCCCTCATTATCAAAACCTCTCGCCTCTCTCTCAAACATCGACTTCCCAACGGAGAACTCCAAGCTCCCTCCTACACCACCAGGCTCACCACACTCTGGCACATCAACCTCAAAAGCGACAACACTAACACCAACCCCAGAAAGACCAAGGACGCTAAGCCTCATCTACTCACCCCACGGAGTCACCTACCCACACATCAAACCTTACGCCATCTCCCACCTCGTACATGAAGCCGCTCTGCCCTTGACCGCGCTCCTACATCCCTTCGACCGCGTCCAAAACCCCTGGTGGCTCGGTGGCAACATTAGCGCCGGCCTCCCTGGCGGTTTCGAAATTGCGCAGAACCTCTTAGCGAGAGCGTGGATCAGCGCGCATGATGAGGATAAAGAGACTACAGGGTTCAGTGTCAGCAGTGTCAAGACGCGGAAATACAGCGCCGATGAGGTTAGAGCGATGTTGCAGCGCGGCAACTCAGGCGCTAGGAGAGGAAATGCGAATGTGAGCACGGATGTCAGGATTCTGGATGTTGGGGAAGAGATGGTGTTGAAGGCGAGTTAAGTCGGTAGGCGAGGCGGCGTAGGTATGAAAAGGTTGGATATTGACACCGGCGTACACGGGGCTGGGAATATGGCTGGCATAGCATGAGGTATACGGAACTTATGCTTGGCAATGCGAAGGACATGGGATTGTGATGGTTTGGGGCATAGCGGGGCGTTTTCGTGGCGAAGGGAAGGATATTCACTTGTCGGCTTGCAGGGCTGGAAACACACTTGAGCGGCTCGCATAGTGCGCTTCTGTCAAGGGATGGAGCGGAGCGGAGCTACTCTGCTGGCTTAGTCTACGAGAACGACGGAATGCGCAGAGCGATCTATACCACCCATCACATATGGTGAGGGTACTTGAATGTCAACCAGTACAGTGCGTACAAATCAGAAGCACCCTTTATCACCGGCCTACAAGCACAAACACAACCTCGTACTCGTATCTTACATTCCCTACCAGCGAATCAAAACCACGCATCCCGTCTTCGTATACAACTCCATCCATCCACCTCCCCCTCTAACCAACCCCTTACCAACCCCACAGGACCGCCCGTCACCGTCACCGCCTACTCTACCTCAAACCCACACATGTAAACACCCGACACATCGACAAAAGTTGCTCACATCCACTGGGTAGCAAACACAGCACCTTTCCCCCGCCCTCATCCAACGAACCAACAACCGAGTTTTTGGGACATCGTTTTGGAGTATAGGCGTCATCGCTGAGATGAGATGAGATGAGATGAGATGAGATGAGATGAGATGAGATGGTGGCCAAGACAATTCGTGGAGACAACACTG
>JAABUP010003064.1_pt1 | contig 30349 bp, 32 predicted proteins | sample 5559201 | NCBI WGS metagenome assembly JAABUP01 (sample SAMN10711887, study PRJNA513373) | rock metagenome | isolation source: Antarctica rocks | place: Antarctica | reverse complement strand
ACGCCGTCATCGTCGTTCGACGGGCAGGTGTGGGTGGCGGCGGAGATGACGTCCGGATGCCCGTTCGCGACGGCGAACGATGTCCCGGCCCAGGCGAGCATCGGCAGGTCGTTGGGCATGTCCCCAAAGGCCCACACGTCGGCGGCTTCGACACCCAGACCGATGCACCACTCGGCCAGGGCCACGGCCTTCGTCACGCCGGGCGCCGAGATCTCGGCCAGGCCGCCGGCGCCGGAGTAGGCGACGATCCCCCGGTGGCCGACGATCCGCGCCACAGCGTCGAGAAACTCTGTCGCATCCATCGACGGGAGGCGGCCGAGCAGCTTGCCGACCGGTTCGCCGACGAGCTCCTCCACCGGACCGCGCACCGCGTCGTCGGGGATCCGGTGCAGGTTGGCGTAGCCCTGCTCATAACCGAAGCCCGACGCCCGCTCCGCCGCGAACCTCACCCCCGGCAGCTCGCGACGCAGGTCGGTCACCAGCTCCGCCACCACGTCAGGTCCAAGGCCCGTGTGCGACACGACCCTTCGGGATGGAACGTCGTACACGAACGCGCCGTTGCCGCACAGCGCCACGCCGCGGGGACCGACGATCGCCTCGAGCTCGTCCAGCCAGCGCGGAGGACGGGCCGTGACCAGGACGGTGTGGATGCCGGACGCCTCCACCGCGGCGAGGACCGAACGGGTCCGCTCGGACACCGACCCGTCCGAGCGCAGCAGGGTGCCGTCGAGGTCGGTGGCCACCAGTCGCGGTGGCCGCGCCCGTGGCGCACCTTCGCCGCGGTCGGGCGCGGACGGCATACCGGGGCGTTGTTCGTCCGGCCTCAGGCGAGCCGGGTGAGCCAGCCGCGAGTGTCCTCGGTCCGGCCGTACTGGATGTCGAGGAGCTGCTTGCGGATGCCCAGGGCGACCTCCCCGGTGAACCCTTCCCTGCGGTGGTCGACTCCACCGCCATCCCAACGCAGCTCGCCGACGGGGGTGATGACCGCGGCCGTGCCACACGCGAAGACCTCGGCGAGCTCGCCCGACGCCGCAGCGTCCTTCCACTCCTGGATGGGGATCCGCCGTTCTTCGGGGGTGAGCCCCAGGTCCTTGGCGAGCTCGAGGATGGACGAGCGGGTGACCCCTTCGAGGATCGACCCGGACAGCTCGGGTGTGACGATCCGGCCGTCCCGGTAGACCAGGAAGAGGTTCATCCCCCCGAGCTCCTCGATGTGCGTCTGCGTCGAGGAGTCGAGGAAGACGGCCTGGTCGCAGCCGTGCTGCATGCCCTCGAGTTGACCGGCCAGGCTGGAGGCGTAGTTGCCACCGCACTTCGCTGCGCCGGTGCCACCGGCGCCAGCTCGGGCGTAGTCCGTCGAGATCCACAGCGAGATCGGTGACACGCCGCCGGAGAAGTACGCGCCGGCCGGGGACGCGATGACGGAGTAGGTGACCTCTGCGGCGGGCCGCACCCCGAGGAAGACCTCCGAGGCGAACATGAACGGGCGCAGATAGAGGCTCTTCTCGCCTGACTCGCCGGGCTCGGGCACCCAGTCGGCGTCGACCCCGACCAGGGCCCGGAGGGACTCGACGAAGTCCTCCTCCGGCAGCTGGGGAAGGGCGAGCCGGCGGGCGCTGCGGTTGAAGCGCGCCGCGTTGGCTTCCGGACGGAAGGCCCAGATCGACCCGTCCGCGTGCCGGTAGGCCTTCATCCCCTCGAAGATCTCCTGCGCGTAGTGCAGGACGGCGGAGGCAGGGTCGATCAGGAGCGGCCCGTATGCCGTCACCGTGGCGTCGTGCCAGCCCTCGTCTGCCGTCCACGTCGCGAGGACCATGTGGTCGGTGAACTTCTTGCCGAAGCCCGGGTTCGCAAGGATGGCGTCGCGCTCTGCCACGGGGAGTGGGTCGGCTCTGCGGGTCAGGTCGAAGGTCAACCCGGTCGAGCCGGTCGTCTGCGTGCTCATGAAAAGCCTCCGGATCCGTCCGCAGCAGTGCGGACCAACGTGTCTGGTGCTGCTCTCGCAGGGTACCCGCCGGACCTCGCGGAAGGCCAAGGGATGTGCTCCGGACGGGGGTGGAGCAGTCCGCTCAGGCGAGCCGGGATGCGATGGCGTCGCCGACGGCGGTTGTCCTGCGTGCCAAGCCGCCGCGCTCGGCGAGGTCGGCCGCTACCGCGGTCTCGACGGCACGCGCGTCGTCGGTGCGGCCCACGTGCTGCAGAAGCATGGCGACGGAAAGGATGGTGGCTGTCGGGTCGGCCTTCGCCTGACCGGCGATGTCGGGTGCGGAGCCGTGGACCGGCTCGAACATGCTCGGGTAGGTGCGCTCCGGGTTGATGTTCGCGCTCGCGGCGAGGCCGATCCCGCCGGCGATGGCCGCGGCGATGTCCGTGATGATGTCGCCGAAGAGGTTGTCGGTCACGATGACGTCGAAGCGGCCCGGGTCGGTCGTCAGGAAGATCGTCGCGGCGTCGACGTGCTGGTATGCGGTCTGCACCTCGGGGAAGTCCTGCCCGACCTCCTCGACGGTGCGCCGCCAGAGATGACCGGCGTGGGTGAGCACGTTGTGCTTGTGCACCAAGGTCAGGTGCTTGCGCGGGCGCGCCTGGGCTCGGGAAAAGGCATCTCGGACGACCCGTTCGACACCGAACCGCGTGTTGACGCTGACCTCGGTGGCGACCTCGTTGGGGGTGCCCGCCCGCAGCGACCCGCCGTTGCCGATGTAGGGACCCTCGGTGCCCTCACGGACGACGACGAGGTCGATCCCGCGCGGGGCGACCCGCTCGACGGCGAGGGGGCTCTGCACGCCCGGAAAGAGCTTGGCCGGGCGGAGGTTGACGTAGTGCTCGAGGGTGAACCGGATCGGCAGGAGCACCCCGCGCTCGAGGACGCCGCTCGGCACGGACGGGTCGCCGATGGCGCCCAGCAGGATCGCGTCGTGGCCGCGGACCTCCTCCAGGACGCTGGCCGGGAGGGTCTCCCCGGTGGCGTGCCAGCGGCGGGCGCCGAGGTCGTAGTCGGTCGTGGTGATCTTCAGGCTGGAGCCGGAGGTGACCGCCTCGAGGACCTTCAGGCCTTCGGCCACGACCTCGGGACCGATGCCGTCCCCGCCGATGACGGCGAGGTTCAGCGTCGGGCTCCCAGAAGTGGTCTCGGAGCCTGGTGTCAGCTGTGTCGCCATGCCTCTCAGCGTAGGCTGCGTCTTGCTGGTTGGGACTGGCGTCTCAGATGACGAACGGCCCACCCGGGTGCGGGCTGGGCCGGTCGTCGGGTTCGGGCGTCCTGCCCGCGGTGCTCACTCGTCCGAATGGCCCTGGTCGCGCAGGTCCATGGACTCCTGCACGGCCCGTCGAGCCTGCTCAGCCTCTTCGCTCATGTGTCCAGTCCTTCGAGTTCGTCTGTGGTTGGGCGCTTCCGCTCGAACCGTATGCCGGTGAGCGACGTCAGCGAGGAGCAGCGGGATCTCCGCGGCGAGTGAGCTGACTACCGAAGCTTGCCGCGGCGTGGAATGGTGGCCAGGCGCCGCGTCATGCCGTCGACACTACGTGGACGTCCAACTATCTGAAACCGTGATCCCACGATCCGGACCGTAGAGGGAGAAGCCAGCCGAAGGGAGGTCAGAGGTTGACGACCGAGAACGAGTCCGCGCCCACCATCTCGGCGATCCTGGCGGCGACGGCCGCAGGCAGCGCGACATCGACGTTGAGCAGCACGAGCGCCGAGTCCTTCTTCTCGCTGCGGGCGACCTGCATCCCTCCGATGTTGATCCCCTCGTCGCCGAGTACCTGGCCGACCTGGCCCACGACGCCCGGCCGGTCGGAGTAGGAGAACACCGCCAGGTGGTCGGTCAGCGGCACCTCGAGGTCGTAGCCGTTGATCCCGACGATCTTCTCGACCATCCGGGGCCCGGTGAGCGTGCCGGCGACCGACACGACGGTGCCGTCCTTGAGCGTGCCGCGCAGGGTCGTGACGTTGCGGAAGTCCTCGCTGGCCAGGTCGGTCAGCAGGCGGACCTCACAGCCGCGCTGCTCGGCGATGACCGGGGCGTTGACATACGAGACCTGCTCCTCCACGACGTCCTGGAAGAGGCCCTTAAGGGCCGACAGCTTCCAGACGCTCACGTCGTGCTCGGTGATCTCGCCCTTGACGTCGACGTCGATCTGCACCGGCACCTGACCAGCGATCGCCGTGAAGATCCGCCCCAGCTTCTCGACCAGGGCGATCCCTGGGCGCACCTCCTCGTCGATGGCGCCGCCGGAGACGTTGACCGCGTCCGGGACGAGGTCGCCGCCCAGGGCCAGCCGCACCGACCTGGCGACGGCGACACCAGCCTTCTCCTGTGCCTCGTCGGTCGAGGCGCCGAGGTGGGGGGTGACGACGACCGACTCGAACTCGAAGAGGGGTGACTCAGTCGTCGGCTCCTTGGCGAAGACGTCGATACCCGCTCCGGCCACTCGACCCTCCCGCAAGGCGTCGGCGAGGGCCTGCTCGTCGACGATGCCACCGCGGGCAGCGTTGATGATCCGCACCGTCGGTTTGACGTTCTTCAGGGCCTCGGCCCCGATCAGCCCCAGGGTCTCAGGAGTCTTGGGCAGGTGCACGGTGATGAAGTCCGACTCGGCCAGCAGCTCGTCGAGGCCGACGAGCCTCGCCCCGATCTGGGCCGCGCGGGCCGGAGTCGTGTAGGGGTCGTAGGCGATGATCTCCATCCCGAACCCCTTGAGCCGCTCCGCCACGAGCGCACCGATCCGGCCGAGACCGACGATGCCGACCGTCTTCTCGAGCAGCTCGACACCGCCGTACTTGCTCCGCTTCCACGCCCCGTTCTTCAGTGCCTCGTTGGCGGGAGCGATGTTGCGGGCCGTCGCGAGGAGCAGGCCGACCGCGAGCTCGGCGGCCGACGTGATGTTGGAGGTCGGGGCGTTGACGACCATGATGCCTGCCTGGGTCGCCGCAGGGACGTCGACGTTGTCCAAGCCGACTCCCGCACGGGCGATGACCTTGAGCCGCTTTGCCGCGCCGATGGCCGCAGCGTCCATCTTCGTGGCCGACCGGATGAGGACCGCGTCGACGTCGGCGAGCGCCGGGATGAGCTCGTCACGGTTGGCGCCGTCGACGTTGCGGACCTCGAAATCGGGTCCGAGGGCGTCGATGGTGGCCGGCGAGAGTTCCTCGGCGATGAGCACGACGGGCTTCGTCACGTGGCAGTCCTATCGAGATGTCCTGGGCGAGTTGGCCGCTGTTGGCCGCTGCGGGGAGCTGAGCTCGGCACCGCGCTGTGCCGGCCTCAGTGTACGGCGGGTTACCAAGGCGTTTCCGGACGCGCCCACGATGTGGGTCGCGACCGCTCAGCGGCGGCGGTTCCCGCCGAAGACCTCGATGGACATGCGCAGCACGATGAGCAGCGAGATGACGATGACGACCACTCCGACGATGACCGCGGGCCTGACCCGCGACGCCACGAGGAAGCACCCGACGGCGACGGCACCGATGAGGACGAGCCAGGACTGCCATGGTCTCGACGTCTGGTTGGCCACATCCGGAGTCTAGGTGCTGGGCGGTTCCCGACTCACGCACCGTCACGCCGGTGGGCGCTGTCTGTCCCTCGCCGTCGTCGGACCGGCGTGGTGCTGACGACGACGCTGAGCACCACGACGAGTGCGCCGGCGACGCACGGCAACGGCACCCGACCGAACCACGCCTCGAGGACGACGAACCCGACGGTGGCGTAGATCGTCGCCCAGACCAGCGCCCCGGCCGCCACCGCTGGGAGGTAGCGGCGCAACGGCATACGCAGGGCTCCGGCCGCGGCGTTGACGGCTGTCTGGACGCGAATGGTCAGGAACGACAGGGTCACCGGACGAGGGCACCGACGAAGAAGACCAGGAAGGTCGCGACGACGGGCCAGTCACCCGTCACCATCCACCCCCCATGCCCATGCCCAGGTCTCGCCGGTGGGGTTATGAAAAAGCTTCTGCCCTGCACACTGGGTGGGGCAGGACATAAGTCGCGCGCACCCCCTGCGTCCCAGCGCCGCGACGGGGTTGCCGGCGCCTCGACTTCGTCAGCGCCCGGCGGATCCCTCCACATAGTCGGAGTCGCTGGCAGCGTCGTCCTTGATCCAGCTCATCAGGCCGCGCAGCTCCTTGCCCGTTGCCTCGATCGGGTGCTGGGCCCCCTTCTCTCGCAACGCCTTGAACTCCGGGGCACCCGCGTCCTGGTCGTCGATGAACCGCTGAGCGAAGGCGCCGCTCTTGATGTCGACCAGGACGGCTTGCATGTTCTCCTTGACGTGCGGGTCGATGACCCGCGGCCCGGAGACGTAGTCGCCGTACTCGGCGGTGTCCGAGATCGACCAGCGCTGCTTGGCGATCCCTCCCTCGATCATGAGGTCGACGATGAGCTTGAGCTCGTGGAGGCACTCGAAGTAGGCGACCTCCGGCTGGTAGCCCGCCTCGATGAGCGTCTCGAAGCCGTACTGGACCAGCTGCGAGGCGCCACCACACAGGACTGCCTGCTCCCCGAAGAGGTCGGTCTCGGTCTCCTCGGTGAACGTCGTCCTGATGCCGCCGGCCCGCAGCCCACCGATCGCCTTGGCGTAGGCCTTGGCGACGTCCCACGCCTCGCCGGACGGGTCCTGCTCGACGGCAAGGAGCACGGGCACCCCACGGCCATCGGCGAACTCACGTCGCACGAGGTGACCGGGCCCCTTGGGCGCGACCATGAGGACGTCTGATCCGGCTTCCGGCTTGATGTAGCCGAAGCGGATGTTGAAGCCGTGGCCGAAGAGAAGGCCGGCGCCGTTCTTGAGGTTCGGCTTGATGTCGTTGGCATAGACCGTGCGCTGGACCTGGTCGGGGGTGAGGATGACGACGAGGTCGGCCTCCTTGACCGCGTCGGCGACGCTGCGGACGGTCAGGCCCTCGGCCTCCGCCTTCGCCCGAGAGCGGCTTCCCTCCTGCAGGCCGACGCGGACGTCCACGCCGGAGTCGCGCAGGTTGAGGGCGTGGGCATGCCCCTGGCTGCCGTATCCGATGACGGCGACCTTCTTGCCCTGGATCGCGGACAGGTCTGCGTCGTCGTCGTAGAACATCTCAGCCATAAGACCAGCTCCTTCTTCTCGGTTTGGGAGGCGCCCGACTGACGGCGCCCGACTGACGGCGCCCGACTGACGGCGCCCGACTGACACCGTATGCCGGGTGGCCCGGCGGCGGTGATCGGGCCGTCACGCGGTCCGCAGGCTGCGGTCGGTGATGGAGCGCGGCCCGCGGCCGACGGCCACGACACCGGACTGGACCAGCTCACGGACCCCGAACGGCTCCAGGACACCGAGGAGGGCCTGGACCTTCTCGGCCTTGCCGGTGCACTCGATCGTCAGGGTGTCCTGGGCCACGTCGATCACCTTGGCGCGGAACAGCTCCACGGTCTCGAGGACATGGGTGCGGGTCACCGCGTCGGCCCGGACCTTGACGAGGACGACCTGTCGCTGGACCGAAGCGACGGGATCCAGCTCGACGACCTTGAGGACCTCGACGAGCTTGTTGAGCTGCTTGGTGACCTGCTCCAGCGGCAGCGCCTCGACGTCGACGACGACGGTCATCCGGGAGATGTCCGAGTGCTCGGTCGGTCCGACCGCGAGCGAGTCGATGTTGAAGCCACGGCGCGAGAACAGCCCGGCGATGCGCGCGAGGACGCCCGGCTTGTTCTCCACGAGGACGGACAACGTGTGCTTTGACATGGCTGCTTCTCCGTTGCCCTCGGGTCAGTCTTCGCGGTCCCACACGGGGGCCTCGCCCCGCGCGTTGAGGATCATGTCGTTGCTCACGCCGACGGGGACCATCGGCCACACCATGGCGTCGCGGTGCACGACGAAGTCGATGACGACCGGTCGGTCGTTGACCGCCAGGGCCTGCTCGATGACCGCGTCGACGTCGCCCTCGGTCTCGGCCCGCAGCCCCAGGCAGCCGTACGCGTCGGCGAGCTTGACGAAGTCCGGCACCCGCCGTTGGTCATGGCTGGTGTGCAGGTCGGTGTGGGAGTACCGCTCGTTGTAGAACAAGGTCTGCCACTGGCGCACCATGCCCAGGCTCGAGTTGTTGATGATGGCGACCTTGATCGGGATGTCGTTGATGACGCAGGTGGCCAGCTCCTGGTTCGTCATCTGGAAGCAGCCGTCTCCGTCGATGGCCCAGACGACCCGGTCCGGCTCGGCCACCTTCGCGCCCATCGCCGCGGGGACGGCATACCCCATCGTCCCGGCCCCTCCCGAGTTCAGCCACGCGTTCGGGCGCTCGTAGCGCACGAACTGCGCAGCCCACATCTGGTGCTGGCCGACACCGGCGGCGTAGGTGGCCTCCGGCCCCGACAGCTCGCCGATCCGCTTGATGACGTACTGCGGCGAGAGCCCGTCCTCGTGCGTCGCGTAGCCGAGGGGGAAGGTCTCCTGCCAGCCCTTGGTGCGGGCCCGCCACTCGGTGTAGTCGGCCCTGACCTCGGCGTGCTCGTTCGCCCGGTCAGTGGTGATCGCCTCGATGAGGTCGGTGATGACCTCCTTGGCGTCCCCGACGATCGGGACGTCCGCAGTGCGGTTCTTGGAGATCTCGGCAGGGTCGATATCCGCGTGGATGACCTTGGCGTCCGGCGCGAACGTCGAGAGCTGGCCGGTGACCCGGTCGTCGAAGCGGGCGCCGATGGTGATCAGCAGATCGGACTTCTGCAGGGCCGTCACGGCGGCGACGGTCCCGTGCATGCCCGGCATCCCCAGGTTGAGCGGGTGGGTGTCGGGCACGGCGCCGCGCGCCATGAGGGTCGTCACGACCGGGATCTCGGTGAGGTCGACGAGACGACGCAGCGCCTCGCAGGCCTGCGCCCGGATCACACCGCCCCCGATGTAGAGGACCGGCCGCCTGGCCGCCACGATGAGCTTGGCCGCCTCCCGGATCTGCTTGCTGTGCGGGCGCGTGACGGGCCGGTACCCCGGGAGGTCGATCTTCGGCGGCCAGGAGAAGGGCGTCGTGCCCTGGAGGGCATCCTTGCTGATGTCGACGAGCACCGGACCGGGGCGACCGGTGCTGGCGATGTGGAACGCCTCGGCGAGCGCCTTGGCGATCTCGGCCGCGTCCGTGACGAGGTAGTTGTGCTTGGTGATCGGGAGGGTGATGCCGCGGATGTCGGCCTCCTGGAAGGCGTCCGTCCCGATGGCCTTGGACGAGACCTGCCCGGTGATGGCGACGATCGGGATGGAGTCCATGTAGGCGTCAGAGAGCGGCGTGACGAGGTTTGTCGCACCGGGGCCGGAGGTGGCCATGCAGACGCCCACCCGGCCGGTCGCCGCGGCATACCCCTCAGCCGCGTGCCCCGCGCCCTGCTCGTGACGCACGAGGATGTGGCGGACGGCGGTGGAGTCCAGGAGCGGGTCGTATGCCGGGAGGATCGCGCCCCCCGGGATGCCGAAGACCGTGTCGACGCCAAGCGCCTCGAGGGACTTGACGAGCGCCTGGGCGCCCGTGACCTGGGCGGGCGCCGGCGTCGGCGGCAGCGACGGCCGCGGCCGGGCGTGCTGGGCGGCCTGCGCGTGCTGGGCGTGCTGGGCGGCCTGCGCGTGCTGGGCGAGGTCTGCCGGTGAGGGCCTCACCGGCGTCGCGCTGTCGCTCACGATCTCCCACTCTCCATCGGTCAGGTCTTCGGGGTGTCTGCACAAAAAAGCCCTCCGGTCCTCATGGGACAGAAGGGTTTGCGCGCCGAGCGGCGGGGAGGCCGGCTCAGGCGCGCTCGGGAAGTACGAGGATTCGTGCCACGGGCCAACGGTGCTCCCCCGCGGGGGCCGGTGTCAACCAGCCACCACTTCGTCTCACCATCCGGGCGCTCTGTTTCACTGCGCGGACACAGCCCAGCTGCTCAGTCGATGTTCATCCGCGCCTTCAGGGTGTCCCGCTTGTCCTCGAAACGGGCCGCCTGCTTGTCGAGCGCGTCCATGAAGTTGGCCAGCTCGGTGCGGGCGGCCTCTCCCTCGGCAGAGAGCCCCTCGATCTCGAAGATCTTCCAGAACCGCAGCACCGGCATGACCACCTCGTCGCGGTGCGAGCGCAGGTCGTAGATGCCGGCGACGGCCATCTCGACCGCCTTGCGCTGGAAGCCCGGGATGTCGGCGCCGGGCATCTGGAAGCCCTTGACCACCTCGAGGACCGCCTGCATGGTCTGGTCCGGCGCGATCTGCAGGGCCGCTCCGAGCAGGTTGCGGTAGAAGATCATGTGGAGGTTCTCGTCGGCGGCGATGCGGGCGAGGAGCCGCTCGGCCATCGGGTCGTTGGTGTACTTGCCGGTGTTGCGGTGGCTGACCCGGGTCGCGAGCTCCTGGAACGAGACGTAGGCGAGCGAGTGGACCAGCTCGCCGGAGTGCGCCGACTCGTAGCCCTGGGACATGTGGGTCATCCGGAACCGCTCGAGCTCCACCGGGTCGACCGAACGCTTCACGAGGAGGTAGTCGCGCATCGCGATCCCGTGCCGGCCCTCCTCGGCGGTCCAGCGATGCACCCACTCCCCCCACGCGTCGTCCCGCCCGAAGATCAGCGCGATCTCGTGGTGGTAGCTCGGGAGGTTGTCCTCGGTGAGCAGGTTGACGATCAGGGCGGAGCGGGCGACGTCGGACATCGGGGAGTCCTCCGGGCTCCAGGCGTCGCCACCCATGAGCCCGTCGAAGTTGCGGCCGTCGGTCCACGGGATGTAGTCGTGGGGGAACCACTCCTTGGCCACGTCGATGTGCCGGTTCAGCTCCCCCTCGACCACGGGGCTGAGCTCGCGCAGGAGGTCGGTCTGGCTCCACGTCTGTGCCGTCATGGTTCGAGGTTACGGCACCGTAGGTTCCCGGCGGAGCCTCAGTCGCAGACGGCGCCCCGGGAGGCGCTGCCGACAAGCTTGCGGTACTTCGCGAGGACCCCGCGGGAGTACTTCGCCTCCGGGTGGGTGACACCTTCGGCGCGGCGCCGCTCGAGCTCGTCCTCCTCGACGAGCAGGTCGAGCCTCCCCCCGGCGACGTCCAGCCGGATCTGGTCGCCGTCGCGGACGAAGGCGATCGGCCCGTCGTCGACGGCCTCCGGGGCGACGTGTCCGACACAGAGACCCGTCGTGCCACCCGAGAACCGGCCGTCGGTGAGGAGCAGGACATCCTTGCCGAGGCCGGCACCTTTGATGGCAGCGGTCACGGCGAGCATCTCGCGCATCCCGGGGCCGCCCTTGGGCCCTTCGTAGCGGATCACCACGACGTCGCCCGCCGCCAGCATCCCCTCCTCGACAGCGTCCATGGCGGCGCGCTCGCCGTCGAAGACCCGAGCGGTGCCGGTGAACACGTCGGAGTCGAACCCCGCGGACTTCACGACGGCGCCGTCGGGGGCGAGCGAGCCGGTGAGGATGGTCAGCCCACCGGTCGGGTGGATCGGCGCCTGCAGCGCCCGGAGGACCTTGCCGTCCGGGTCAGGGGGGTTGATGCCGGCGAGGTTCTCGGCCAGCGTCCTGCCCGTCACGGTGAGGCAGTCGCCGTGGAGCAGCCCCGCGTCGAGCAGGGCCTTCATCACGACGGGCACGCCCCCGACGCGGTCGATGTCGGTCATGACGTACTGCCCGAACGGCTTGACGTCGGCCAGATGGGGCACCTTGGCCCCGACCCGCTTGAAGTCGTCGATGCTCAGGTCGACCTCCGCCTCGTGGGCGATGGCGAGGAGGTGCAGCACGGCGTTGGTCGAGCCGCCGAAGGCCATGACGACGGCGATGGCGTTCTCGAACGCGTCCTTGGTCATGATCTGGCGGGCGGTGATGCCGCGGCGGAGCAGCTCCACGGCGGCCTCTCCGGACTTGCGGGCGAAACCGTCGCGCCGCCGGTCGGTGGCGGGGGGCGCAGCCGAACCGGGCAGGGACATCCCGATCGCCTCGGCGACCGACGCCATGGTGTTGGCCGTGTACATCCCCCCGCAGGCGCCCTCGCCGGGGCAGATCGCCCGCTCGATCGCGTCGACGTCGGCGCGCGACATCTTGCCAGCCGCGCAGGCCCCCACCGCCTCGAACGCGTCGATGATCGTCACTTGCCTTTCCGACCCGTCGGACATCTTGGCGATCCCCGGGAGGATCGAGCCGGCATACAGGAAGACCGAGGCGAGGTCGAGACGCGCCGCGGCCATCAGCATGCCCGGTAGCGACTTGTCGCATCCCGCGAGCAGCACTGAGCCGTCAAGGCGTTCGGCCTGCATGACGGTCTCCACCGAGTCGGCGATGACCTCGCGCGACACGAGCGAGAAGTGCATCCCCTCGTGTCCCATCGAGATGCCGTCGGACACGGAGATCGTCGCGAACTCCAGCGGGTAGCCCCCGGCGGCGTGCACCCCGTCCTTGGCGGCCTTGGCGAGCCGGTCGAGCGACAGGTTGCAGGGGGTGATCTCGTTCCACGAGCTGGCGACCCCGATCTGCGGCTTGGCGAAGTCGTCGTCGCCGAGGCCCACCGCCCGGAGCATCCCTCGCGCGGCGGTCTTCTCCAGGCCGTCCGTGACGTCGCGGCTGCGGGGCTTGATGTCGGGCGTCTGCGTCATGCACCGAGCATAAGACCGCGTCCATGCCGTGGACCGGTCGTCTCACCCCGGCCGGTCGGAGGCTTCGGTATGCCGGGAAGCCGCCGGGCCCGACCCGGGTCACCCCCGCGCCACGTGGAACCGCTCGAGGGAGGCGTCGCCGTGGTCCAGCTCCCCCCACTCGCCGTTGAAGCGCAGGATGGCCAGGCCACACGGTGGGTAGCCCTCGGCGAGCGACTGGTGGGCCTCCCTCGAGCCTGCGCCGTCGCAGAGCATGCCGGCCAGGGCGGGGAGCGTCGGGGCATGGCCGACGAGGAGAACGGTGTCCACCTCACCGGCGTCCTCCCGGACCGAGTCCAGCACCGTCTGGGGGTTGCCCTGGTAGACCGCTCGCCGGTACTCGACGAACTCGGTGTGCGCCCCGCCCCGCGCCGCCTGGTCCCACGTCTCGCGCGCCCGGATTGCCGTCGAGCAGATGACGAGCTCCGCGACGATGCCCTGTCGGTGCAGCCACGCTCCCGCGGCGGCGGCATCCCGGCGTCCCCTGCCGGTGAGGGCCCGGTCGTGGTCGGGCTCGCCGAGGGCCTGCTCCGCCTTCGCGTGCCGCAGCAGGACCAGTGTCTTGTCCTCGGTGGCTCGAGTCATACGGCTGAGCATCCTCGCGTCGCGGCCTCTTGTCAGCCCTGAGCCTCGCGGCCGGCGGGCTCTCCGACGCTACGGTGGGCCGGTTCCCACCCGAGCGAGCGACACGAGAGCAGGCCATGGGCGACCTCCAGCCGATGACGGACGTGGCGTCCAGCGAGTGCACCAGCCGCGCCTGGATCGACGAGTCCATCCGCCGGATCCAGGCCGACACGAACCGGACGGCCGACACCCACCTGATCCAGGTGCCCCTGCCCGACGGGTGGGAGGTCGACCTCTATCTCAAGGACGAGTCCACGCATCCCACCGGCAGCCTCAAGCACCGCCTCGCCCGGTCGCTGTTCCTCTACGCGATCTGCAACGGCGTTATCGGCCCGGACACGACGGTGATCGAGGCCTCCAGCGGGTCGACCGCCGTGTCCGAGGCCTACTTCGCCCGGATGATCGGGCTGCCCTTCATCGCCGTCATGGCCAGGACGACGAGCACCGAGAAGGTCATGCTCATCGAGCGCGAGGGCGGCACCTGTCATCTCGTCGACGACGCTTCGGAAATCTACGACGTCGCCCGTCGGCTGGCCGACGAGCTGGACGGGCACTACCTCGACCAGTTCACCTACGCCGAGCGAGCCACCGACTGGCGGGGGAACAACAACATCGCGGAGTCGATCTTCGATCAGATGGCTCTCGAGCCCCATCCTGTGCCCGCGTGGATCGTCGTCGGTGCCGGCACGGGAGGCACCAGCGCGACACTCGGGCGCTACACCCGTTACCGCGGGATGGCCACCTGCGTCGCCGTCGTCGACCCGGAGGGCTCAGCCTTCTTGCCCTCCTACGACGGGCGCTCGATCTCCGGCAGCCGCGGGTCGCGGATCGAGGGCATCGGCCGACCGCGGGTCGAGCCGAGCTTCATCCCCACGGTCGTCGACCGGATGCTCGGGGTGCCCGACGCCGCCTCCGTCGCGGCGATGCGCTTTCTGCGCCGGCGCACCGGCCTGCGAGCCGGCGGTTCCACCGGAACGAACCTGTACGGAGCGCTCCGGCTGGCCTGCGAGATGCGGGCCGCAGACCAGCCGGGCAGCATCGTCACCCTGATGTGCGACCCGGCCGAGCGCTACGCCCAGACCTACTCCGACGACGCGTGGCTCACTGCCCACGGACTGGACCTCACGGCATACCTGGAGGTCCTTGAGCTGGCGTGGACCACGGGTGAGTGGACGGGCTGAGGGGGGCCCGACCTTGATCAACCACAGGGTTGACAAGGCGCGCGCCCCGAATCATACTTAACTTGTCGGTTGAACAACTCAGAGGTTGAACGTCATGCCCGAAGATGAGCTCAGCACCACATTCGCCGCCCTCGCGGACCCCGTCCGTCGGGCGATCCTCACCCGGCTGCAGGCTGGGGAGGCCACGGTGAACGAGCTGGCCGAGCCCTTCTCGATCAGCGTGCAGGCCATCTCGAAACACCTGAAGGTGCTCGAGCGGGCCGGCCTGATCAGCCAGGGACAGGACGCCCAACGTCGACCGCGCCGGCTGGAGCCCGGGGGGCTCGACTCCACGGCCGAGTGGGTGGAGAACCACCGCCGCGCTGCCGAGGAACGCCTCGACCGCCTAGCCGACTTCCTGCAGGACCACCACACGAAAGGACCACGACCATGACCAGCATGAGCAGCACCGGCACCAGCGGCACCTTCGCCCTGGACGCCTCCCGGACCACACCGGACATCGTCATTACCCGGGAGTTCGACGCTCCACGCGACCGCGTCTTCGCCGCCTATGTCAACGCGGAAGCGGTCGCGCAGTGGTGGGGACCCCGGGCCTATGAGACCGTTGTCGACTCCCTCGAGGCGCGGCACGGCGGCACCTGGCGCTTCACCAATCGAGGCGACGACGGCGAGCACAGCTTCCGGGGTGTCTACCACGACGTCGTCCCGTCGGAGCGAATCGTCAACACGTACGAGTACGAGGCGATGCCGGGCCACATCGGCCTGGTCACGACGACGTTCGAGGACCTGGACGGCGGGCGGTCGCGGCTGACCGAGGTCTCCCTCTTCCCCAGCTTCGAGGACCGCGACGGCATCGTGGCCTCGGGGATGGAGGGCGGCGCCCGGGAGTCGATGGACCGGCTCGACGAGCTGCTGGCCCGCTCCTGACCCGGCTCGGCGACAGGTGACCGGCCTCCCGAGGCCAGCTCAGTGACGGTCCCAGATCGGCGCTGCGGGTGAGGCCGTCAGCTCGTGACGAGGTTGGCCATCATTGCCATGTCCTCGTGCTCGAGGTTGTGGCAGTGGAACACGTAGCGTCCGGCGTAGTCGGTGAACCGGACCGCCAGCTCGACCGTCTCCGACGGTCGCAAGGCGACGGTGTCCTTCCACCCCAGGTCGGTGGGCGCGAGCCGACCCGGCGCGCCTCGCGCGACGACCTGGAACGGGTCGAGATGCAGGTGCACCGGGTGGGCGACGTCGCTGGTGAAGCTCCACACCTCGAGTGCGCCGAGAGCCGTCCCCGCGTCCACCCGGGCCGGGTCGAAGGCGCCGCCGTTGATGGTCCACTGCCCATGGGAACGGCTCTTGCGGAACTGGAACGAGCGGCGCGCCACGGCCTTGGCCGGGTCCAACCGCTCGATGATGGCGAGGCGGTCCGGGACCCGGGACGGGTCTGCCGCTCGCTGGCCCACTCGGAAGCGCATCACGGCGCGCATCGTTCCGGTGTCGAGCTCGTTCACGACGTCCACCACGTCACCCGGCTGGTAGCGGCCGAGGTCGACGACGACGTCGACCCGCTCCACCGGCGCGATGTGGAGGACGTCACGGGCGTTCGGCGTCTCCAGCAGGCCCCCGTCACTGCCCACCTGGACGAATCCGCCACCGCCCGCCGGGGGCGGGGAGAGCGCCAGCCAGTAGGTGCGGGCGTTCGCGGCGTTGAGGATCCGTAGTCGGTGCCGTACGGCTGGCGCCTCGAGCACCGGCCACGGGACGCCGTTGACGAGGGTCACGTCGCCCAGCACGCCGTCCCGATACCCCTCCGGCACCATCGGCATGTCGTTGTGCTCGGCAAGGACCGGCGGGTAGAGCAGCGAGCCGTCCTCGGCGAACGCTCGGTCGCAGATCATCACCGGCAGGTCCCGCTCCCCGGACGGCAGGCCCAGGGCCTCCTCCTCGTCGTCGTGCACCAGGTGGAAGCCCGCGAGCCCGTGCCAGACGGTGCGAGCCGTCGCGCCCATCGAGTGGTCGTGGTACCAGAGGGTCGCAGCCCGTTGGCGCATGGGATAGGTGTGGTCGCGCCGGCCGCTCGAGACCCGGGCCGCGGGGTCGGTCGGCATCCCGGGGACGAGAGGCGGCCCGGGCATGCCCGGTGGCAGGACGAGGTCGGTGGGGTACCCGTCGCTATCGGCTGGGGTGTGGCCGCCGTGCAGGTGGGTCGCGGTTGGCACGGTCAGCGAGTTCCGGACGGTGACGACGGTGGGGCGCCCCGACCGCGACGTGAGCGTCACGCCCGGAAAGCTCCCGGCATACGTCAGCATCCGGGTCCGCAGCCCCGGAAGGATCTCGATGTCGGTCGTGCGCTGCTCGACGTCGTAGCGCAGGCTCCCGTCGGCGTGCATCGTCCCCGCGGCGACCGGGGGAACGCGGAAAGGCAGCGTGTATGCCGCGGGCAACGTCGCGGTGCTCCGGACCAGTGCGCCGTTCCCCGTCCTGAGGATGCCTGGGAAGCCGCCGAGAAAGAGCCCGGAACCGGCGACGCCCGCGACGCCGACGACACCGCCGAACTGGCGACGGGTGAGGCCTGTCATTGCTGCGGCCGACGCCACGCCCACGCGAGGAGCAGCACCTCAGCGACGATGACAGCCACCCCCAGCGGCACATGGACGGCAAGTATGCGGGCGAAGCCCACGACGATCTGCACGACTGTCGCGAATGACAAGGCTGCCGCGGCGAGCAGGACCCACCACGGTCCGCCACCCGGCCGCCAGACCAGGATGAGGACGCACCCCAGCAGCAGGGTCGCGCCGCCGAGGATCAAGCCGTTGTTGGAGTGAGGGGGCAGTGCGTCGATCCGGCCGGCGACGAGCCCACCGGCCAGGACGGCCTGCGTGAACGCACTCAACGTCGTCAGCACGGTGACGACCCGCAGCACCCACCACGGCCAAAGCCGCCCAGCCCTGGTTGACGGTGCAGATGCGAAGTCTGTCTCAGATGTAATAATCATAACTGTGACAATACCAGAAGCGCTATTCTGCGACCATGACCGAGCCCCCACCGTCGGATGCTGTCGCACCGAGGTTCCGCACCGGCTGGCTTTTGCAGCGGGCGTACCGCCACGCCCGGCGGGACTTCATTGCGGGGCTCGCGCCGACCCGGCTCGAACCGCTGCACTTCGGGGTGCTGCTCACGCTGACCCATGCGCAGCCGCTCAGCCAGACCGAGCTGGCGCAACGCAACAACTCGGACCGCACCGCGATGGTCCGCGCTCTCGACGACCTCGAGCGGCTCGGCTGCGTCGTGCGCCGGCAGTCGGCCAGAGACCGGCGCTCCAACGACGTGACGATCACACCGGCCGGACGGGAGGCGTTCGCCGCAGCCCAGACCGCATCGGTCGCCGTCACGGACCGACTCTTCGGCGTGCTGTCGCCGCAAGAGCGTCGCCAGCTCGACGCGCTGCTCACCAAGGTCATCGACCACATCGAGGACCGCCCGGACTCCTGGCTCGGCGCGGAACGTCCGGGTCCACATGACCCCGAGCCCGACGTAGCCAACGAGGGCCAGGCCGAACCATGGATACCAGCCGAAGGGACGCGACCACGGCCCCCAAGGGAGGAACCCGCGTGGCCCTGACGACACGCGCAAGCCCGCGGCATACCGCTGCGCGTTGATGCAGCGGCTGAAGAACATGCTGAGAGGCAACAGCGACGGCTATTCGAGCGCGCTGTGCGCGGAGACTGCCGAATAGTGGGCACCGGGCTCCCCCGGCCTGACGCAGGCTCCGGAAACGACCGCCCGGACATCGGGAATAGCCCGCTCAGCCCCCGGAGACGGCGTTGATGATGTGGACGACCGCTCCCGGTCGCACGACGGTCTCCAGCCCCTCGCCGCGCTTGGCGTCCTCGCCGTTGACGAAGATGTTGACGTGGCGACGGATCTGCCCCTGCTCGTCACGCACCCGCGAACCCACTCGTGGCCACGGTGCCAGCGCGATGTCGAGGACCTGCTCGAGCCGGGCGCCTTGCGCACCGACCTGCGCCGCAGCCTCGCCCTCCCCACCGGTGAGGTCGCGAAGCATCCCGGGCAGGACCACCCGGACCGACCCCGACGGCGGAGCCGCGCTCACGCCAGCACCGCTGCCCGGACGCACAGCACGTCGGGGAGCTGCGACGCGATCGTGGTGAAGGTCCTTCCCTCGTCGACCGAGGCGAAGGCATCGCCGTTGCGGGTCCCGAAGTAGAGCCCCGGCTGCTCGGCGCCGTCGGTCCCCGCCGCGTCCCGCAGCACGGCCGTGTAGCAGGGGGACGGCAGGCCGGTGGTCTGCGTCTCCCAGTTCCGGCCGGCGTCGGTGGAGTACTGGACCTGTAGCTGCGCGTTCGGCGGCACCCGCTCGCCGTCGCTGACCACCGGGATCAGCCACAGCGCGTCACCCTTCGACGGGTGCGCGACGACGGTGAAGCCGAAGTCGGTCGGGAGCCCGTCGGCGATCGACGACCAGGTCGCGCCGTTGTCGTCGGAGCGGTAGACGCCGCGGTGGTTCTGCGCGTAGAGCCGCGACGGGGTCTGGGAGTCGCGGGCCACCTTGTGGACGCACTGGCCGAACTCGGGATAGGGGTTGTCCGGCAGGAAGTAGGCGCTGATGCCCGTGTTGGTCGGCGCCCACGACTGTCCACCGTCCGCCGTGCTGTACGCGCCGCCGGTGCTCATCGCGACGAGCATCCGGGACCGGTCGACCGGGTCGGGGCAGACCGTGTGGATGGCGGCACCACCGAAGCCGGCGCCCCACTCCTTGCGGTGGGGGTGGTCCCAGAGACCGCGGTTGAGCTCGAAGCTGTCCCCTCCGTCGGCGCTGCGCCAGAGCGACTGCGGCTCACCGCCGGCCCAGACGACGGTGTCGTCGTGCGGGTCAGGGGTGAGCTGCCAGACGCGGGTCAGGGCCACCTCCGAGTCATTGGGGAAGGCGATCGCGCGGTCCTCGCCCTCGGTCCACGTCCGGCCACCGTCGTCGCTCGTCTGGACGGTCGGCCCCCAGTGCCATGACATCACCCCCGCCAGCACCCGCGGCACCCCGCGACGCGTGTCGAACGCGACCGACGCGACCTCGCTCATCAGGAAGTGCGGCCCGTCGACCGCCCACTCCTGCCGGTCGGTGCTGCGGGCCAGCCAGAGGCCCTTCCTGGTCCCGATGGCCACCACGGTCTCTGTCATGTTCACAGTGTCCACCCAAGCCCCCGACAGAGGCAACGGCAAGCGCGCGGGGGCGGCGTGGCGGCGCGGGGGCGGCGCGGTGGCGCTGGGGCGGCGCGGTGGCGCTGGGGCGGCGCGGTGGCGCTGGGCTCAGCGCTGTGGCGCCGGGCTCAGCGCTGAACGACGTTCTCCAGCGGTGAGCCCGCGGCATACCTCTCGAGCTGCTCGCGCACGAGCCGCACCGCCCGGGGACGGAAGGCGGTGCTCGCCCCACCGATGTGGGGTGAGATCAGGACGCCGGGCGACCGCCAGAGCGGGTGGTCGGCTGGCAGCGGCTCTGGGTCGGTCACGTCGAGTGCCGCCCGCAGGCGCCCGCTCGACGTCTCGGCCAGCAAGGCGTCAGTCTCGACCACCTTGCCCCGTGCCACGTTGACCAGCAGCGCGCCGTCGGGCATCGCCGCCAGGAATGCCGCATCGACGAGTTTTGTGGTCGCCTCGGTCAGCGGGACGATGAGGATCACGATGTCGTGACGAGGCAGGAGGTCGGGCAGCTCGTCGATGCCGTGCACGCTCTCGACGAGGTCGTCTCCTGCCCGCGCTCGGCTCGCGACCGCGGTGACCTCCACCTCGAACGGCAGCAGCCGCCGAACGATGGCCCTGCCCACCTGCCCATAGCCGACGACGAGCACCCGCTTGTCCGCCAGGGCCGGCCAGATGCGCGTCGGCAACCATGTCGACTCTCGCTGTGCGACAACGAACTCCGGTATGCCGCGCAGCGACGCGAGGATCAGCGACAGGGTCAGCTCGGACGTCGACGCGTCATGCACCCCTGCGGCATTGCAGAGCCGCACGCCCTCGGGCACGTGTGGTGCCACGTGCTCGAATCCCGCGGTGAGCAGCTGCACGGCCCGCAGCTGCGGAAGGCCCTCCAGCAGGTCGAAGCGCAGGCGCGGGTCGAGGTAGGGCGGGACGACGACCTCCAGCTCGTCAGCACGCTCAGGTGCGGCGTGGACGTCCCAGGCGACCAGCTCGATGTCCGACACGGGCCCGACGTCGTCGATCCAGGAGCTGTCGGGCACGGAGGCAAGGACCATGGCGACGACCCTAGCGGCGGCGTCACCAGTGTTCACTGACGGGGTATTCCATTGCCGCGTCAGTGAGCACCGCCACAGGACGCTGCAGCTCACGGCCGCGGGGGCCGCGCTTGGCGAATCTCCTCAGGAGTTCGGTTGCCGACGAGCTGCTCCAGCGCGTAGTTGACCTCTGCCACGTCGAACGCTGTGGGGTCGAGCTCCGGCGGCAACCACTCCATCATGTGCTCGTCCAGGGCAGGCGCGCCCGGCTCGCCGGTGAGCGAAGCCGCGACTCCGTTGTAGGCCCAGATGCCGCCGATATCCTCCGGTGGCCCCGCCCGCCGCCCAGCCACACACCGCGCCCCGGGGTCCCCAGGTGCCCGCGGGGAGACCGCTTCGAGGCGGATGATGTGCTCCCAGCCGTCACCGAAGTCGTACTGGTAGATGAGCCGGTCACCTACCTCACGCAGGACCTGGTCGAGGCGTACGTCCGCCTCTCCGGTGCCCTCCTCACCCTCCTCCAGGTCGTAGTCCGTCAGAAAGGCCGCGCTTCGCTCGCCCGCCAGGTGGAACGCGTGGAGGTGACAGTCGAACCAACCAACCGCCGTTTGTAGCACGTCGTGCAGGACGTCCAGGTGTAGGTCGCTGCTGAGCTCGAGCCGGCGCCAGATTGGCGGCTTCGCTCCCCGCAGATCCACCCTGACTCGAAAGGTCGTGGCCTCTGCCGGGGGCCGCGGCAGTTCGATTGGCGGCCTACGCCCGAAGGCGCCGAGACCGGCCGCACCCAACGTCCCCGCTGAGAAGACCTGCATCAGGGCCTGGAAGTCGGCGTCAGACACGTCGGGAAACGACCCGGAGGCGCGTGGTGAGTTGGGCTGACCGGAGCGGGCTGGCTTCCTCGGGTTGTTACGCTTCTTGGGCACCTGAGAAACCTAGCTTCTGCGCTCGACTCAGTCGCGCAACGGGTTCACCGACGTCACCTCGGGGAAGCGGCCGAAGTCGGTGTCCGCCGTCACCACGGTGAGGCCGTGTTCGATCGCCAGGGCGGCCAGCATGGCGTCTGGCACCAGGTTTCCGGTCACCTGATGACGAGCGAGCAACTCGCCCAGCACGGCAGCAGTTCGCTCCGTTGCCGGTGGCACCCACGTCGGTTGGGCGTCCAGCCAAGAGCGCACGTACTCCCACGCCTCGGCACCCGACAGGGGACGGTCGCTAGCCCGAGGATGCGTCGCGATACGCACAAACGCCCCGAGCGTCTGCCAGGGGAACCCCACCCGGCGCGAGCCGTTCAGCGCGGCGGCCAGCCAGCCGGCCGCCCGGTCGTGGTGAGGGCTGCGCTGGTCGACGGCGTAGAGCAGGACGTTGGCGTCGATGAGCACGCGCTACCGCTCGTCCAGGAGGTCGAGGACCTCGGCGACGTTGGCGACGTCGACGCGCAGGCCTAGGTCGGACGAGCGGTGCAGATAGACCGCCCCCGCTCCCCGACGCGCCATCGCTTCACGCGCGAGGCGGTTCAAGGCCTCACTCACCCCGATGTCTTCGGCGCGCCGCAGACGCTGGACCTCGGCCGCGACGTCATCCGCCAAGGTCACTGTCGTCCGCATGCCGCCATGTTAACATCAGTATGTTCGCGATATAGCATATCGGTGCTACCTTCGCAGTCCACGCAGGAGTGCCAAGACGACGCGCAGCGTTGAGCCCCTTCCGGCCGGCCGGCGTTCGGTCTGGTAGCTGTCAAGTCCTAGGAATCGCCCTAGGCCACAATGGGGTTATGCCGCTTCCCCGCCTCGGCGACCCGCCGCGCCATCCTTTCCGCCGTGCCGTGGGACTGGCCGCATTTGGGGCGCTGGCCCTGGTCGGCTGCACATCGACGCCGGGTACGACCTCCCCGACGACGGCTGTCATCACGTCGACGTCCATGCCCACGAACGCCTCGTCGACCACGTCTGCTTCGACGACGACACCCAGCACGACAGCCACGACGACCCCGAGCACGTCGGCGCCAACGACCACCACACCGGCCCGCGTCGCCCTCACCGCGCCGACCGACATCGCGACAGGGCTGGACGTCCCTTGGAGTGCCATCGTGCTGCCCGATGCCACCGTGCTGGTCAGCGAGCGCGACTCGGCCCAGGTCAAGAAGGTCACGATGGACGGGGGCGTCACCACGGTCGGCACGGTCCCTGGTGTTGCGCCGAGCGGAGAGGGTGGTCTGCTCGGGCTCGCCGTGGACCGCAAGACCTACGCCAGCAGTCCGATCCTCTACGCCTACCTCACCACCCGGTCGGACAACCGGGTGGTCCGGATCCCCGTCGACGGGCAAGGGCGGCTCGGAGCACTCACGGCGATCCTCACCGGCATACCGAGGGCAACCAACCACAACGGCGGCCGAATGGCCTTCGGGCCGGACGGGTTCCTCTACGTCACCACCGGCGACGCGGGGAACGGGAACACTGCCCAGGACCGCTCGAGCCTCGGCGGCAAGATCCTGCGGATCACCGCGGACGGCAAGCCGGCGCCGGGCAACCCGTTCCCCGGGTCACCGGTGTGGTCCTACGGCCACCGTAACGTGCAGGGGATCGCCTGGGACGCGGCCGGACAGATGTGGGCCAGCGAGTTCGGCCAGAAAACCTGGGACGAGCTCAACGTCATCACACCCGGCGGCAACTACGGCTGGCCGACGGTCGAGGGGGCCGAGGCCAGGAGCGGCCTCATCGACCCCGTGCGGCAGTGGCGCACCGACGACTCCTCCCCCAGCGGTATTGCCGTCGGCCCGGACGGGTCCGTATTCCTCGCCGCCCTCAAGGGCGAGTCGCTATGGAAGGTCCCCGTCAACGCCGACGGCAGCACCGGTGAGCCACAACGCCTCCTGAACGAGGACTACGGCCGGCTCAGGGATGTCCTCACCGGGCCGGACGGCAACGTCTGGGTCGTCACGAACAACACTGCCCGGGGGACGCCCAAGCCGGGCGACGACCGGATCGTGCGCCTGCCGCAGTCCCTCACCGGCTGACCCGCTCTCCCCGCTTCCAGACTCGAGTGTTTGCGAGTTCCAGCTCGGCAGAGACGCTCAAACTCGCAAGAAGTGAGTCTGGAAGTGGGACGGGACCCGGTCAGCCGCCGAGCTTGCTGAGGATGAGCTCACGGACCTTCGCCGCGTCGGCCTGGCCTTTCATCTGCTTCATCACCTGCCCGATGAGCGCGCCGGCCGCCTGGACCTTGCCGTCGCGAACCTTCTGGGCCACGTCGGCGTTGGCCCCGATCACGGTGTCGACCGCCGCGTCGAGCGCGCCGTCGTCCCGGACGAGCTCGAGGCCGCGCGCGTCGGCGACTGCGGTCGGGGTGCCCTCACCGTCGAGTACGGCTTCGAGGACCTGGCGGGCCATCGAGTCGTTGAGGCGGCCGCGTCCGACGAGGCCGTCGAGCTCGGCGATGTGTGCCGGCGTGACCCCGCGCTGCACGGCATACTCCGCGACGTCGACGCCCTCGAGGTTGGCGCGGCGGGCGATCTCACCGCTCCACCACTTGCGGGCGCCCGCGGCGGAGGCACCGGCGGCGACCGTCTCGCCGATGAGCTCGACCGCGCCGGCGTTGACGACGTCGCGCATCTCGAGGTCGGAGAAGCCCCAGTCGGCCTGGAGCCGCTTGCGCCGCGCACCAGGAGGCTCGGGCATCGTGCCCTTGAGCGCCTCTACGGTCTCCCGAGTGGGAGCGACCGGCACGAGGTCGGGCTCCGGGAAGTAGCGGTAGTCGTCGGCGTCGGACTTGACCCGGCCCGAGGTCGTCACACCGGTGTCCTCGTGCCAGTGCCGGGTCTCCTGCACGATCGAGCCACCCTTGGCCAGGATCGCCGCCTGCCGGGTGATCTCATAGCGCACCGCCCGCTCGACGGACCGCAGCGAGTTGACGTTCTTCGTCTCGGTGCGGGTGCCCAGCGGCACGCGGTTCTGGGCTTCCGGGTCCGCGTCCTCGACCTTGGGCCGGAGCGAGACGTTGGCGTCGCAGCGCATCGATCCCTGCTCCATCTTGACGTCGGACACCTCCAGCGCCTTGAGCAGGTTCCGCAACGCGCCGACGTAGGCCTTGGCGACCTCCGGGGCCCGCTCCCCCGCGCCGAGCATCGGCTTGGTCACGATCTCGACGAGCGGGATGCCGGCGCGGTTGTAGTCGACGAGGGAGTGGTCGGCACCATGTATGCGCCCGGTCGCCCCACCGACGTGCAGCGACTTTCCGGTGTCCTCCTCCATGTGGGCCCGCTCGATCTCGACGCGGTAGACGGTGCCGTCCGAGAGCTCGACGTCGAGGTGGCCCTGGTAGGCGATCGGCTCGTCGTACTGCGACGTCTGGAAGTTCTTCGGCATGTCCGGGTAGAAGTAGTTCTTCCGCGCGAAGCGGCACCACTGCGCGATCTCGCAGTTCAGGGCCAGCCCGATCCGGATCGCGGACTCGACGGCCTTCTCGTTGACGACGGGCAGGGCCCCGGGCAGGCCGAGGCAGACGGGACAGACCTGGGTGTTGGGCGGGGCGCCGAACTCCGTGGCGCACCCGCAGAACATCTTCGTCGCCGTGCCCAGCTCGACGTGGACCTCGAGACCCATGACGGGGTCGTAGGACGCGAGCGCCTCCTCGTAGGTCAGCACTGCTTCGATGGCAGCCATGCTCACGCCTCCGTTGACATGGCGAGGGTGGACAGGTCTGGCGCCCCGTCGAGCAGGGGTCCACCCCACCGCTCGAGGAGGGCGCGTTCGAGAGCCGAGCCGACGGCATACAGGCGCTCGTCCTTCGTGGCCGGGGCAAGGATCTGTATGCCGGTCGGCAGGCCGTCCTCGTCGGCCAGCCCGCTCGGGAGCGACATGCCGGGCACCCCCGCGAGGTTGGCCGGGATCGTGGCGATGTCGTTGAGATACATCGCCAGCGGGTCGTCGAGCTTCTCGCCGATCTTGAACGCCGTCGTCGGTGCCGTCGGCGAGACGAGGACGTCGGCCATCCCAAAGGCGCGGGTGAAGTCGTCGGCGATGAGGCGCCGGACCTTCTGCGCCTGGCCGTAGTAGGCCTCGTAGTAGCCGGATGAGAGGGCGTAGGTGCCGAGGATGATCCGGCGCTTGACCTCGTCGCCGAAGCCGGCGTCGCGGGTGGCGGCCATGACCTGCTCGGCGCTCGGTGCATCGACCCCCTCGGGCAGCACTCGCAGCCCGTACCGCATCGCGTCGAACTTGGCGAGGTTGCTCGACGCCTCGCTCGGGAGGATCAGATAGTAGGCCGCCAGGGCGAAGTCGAAGCTCGGACAGTCGACCTCGACGACCTTGGCTCCGCCGTCGAGGAGCAGCTGGACCGACTCCTCGAAGCGGGCGCGGACGCCGGCCTGGTACCCGTCGCCGCCGAGCTGCTTGACGACGCCAACGGTCATCCCCGAGACGTCGCCCCGCCGGGCCGCCTCGACGACCGGCGGCACCGGCGCGTCGATGGACGTGGAGTCGAGCGGGTCGTGACCGCCAATGACCTCGTGGAGCAGTGCGGCGTCCAGGACGGTGCGAGTGCACGGGCCTGCCTGGTCGAGGCTCGACGCGAGCGCGACGAGACCGTAGCGGGAGACCCCGCCGTAGGTCGGCTTCGTCCCCACCGTGCCGGTGACGGCGGCGGGCTGGCGAATGGAGCCGCCGGTGTCGGTGCCGATCGCCAGCGGCGCCTGGAAGGAGGCGACGGCGCTGGACGAGCCACCGCCGGAGCCGCCGGGGATCCGGTCGAGGTCCCACGGGTTGCGGCTCGGACCGTAGGCCGAGTGCTCGGTCGAGGAGCCCATCGCGAACTCGTCCATGTTGGTCTTGCCGAGGATCGGCAGCCCTGCCTCGCGCAGCCTGCGGACGAGCGTCGCGTCGTAGGGCGGCACCCAGCCCTGGAGGATCCGCGAGCCGCACGTCGTCGGCAGCCCCTTGGTCACCATGACGTCCTTGACGGCGATCGGCACGCCCGCGAGCGGGTTGAGCTCCTCGCCGGTCGCCCGGCGGGCGTCGACGGCGCGCGCCTGGTCGAGGGCGCCTTCCGCGTCGACGTGGAGGTAGGAGCGGACCCGGCCGTCGACGGCCGTGGTGCGGTCGAGGTGCGCCTGGGTCAGCTCGACGGCGCTGATCTCCTTGGCGACAAGGAGACCCGCCAGGTCGGCCGCGCTCAGGCGGGTCAGGTCAGTGCTCACGTTCAGGCCTCTTGGTGATGTCAGGGGCGGTATGCCGGTGGGCTGGGTGCTGCGCTCGGCGCGGGAGGTGGGCACCCGGCATACCGGAGCGGTGGGTCAGTCCTCGGCGAGGATGCGGGGGACGGAGAAGCGCTGTTGCTCCCGCTCGGGTGCGCCCGACAGCGCCTCCTCGGCGGTGAGGCCTGGCCGGACCGCGTCGGGTCGGGTGACGTTCGTCAGCGGCAGCGGGTGGGACATCGGCTCCACGCCGTCGGTGGGCGCCTGCTGGACCTGGGCCACCGAGTCCAGGATGACCGTGAGCTCGCCGAGCATCCGGTCGAGCTCGGCATCGCTGAGGTCGATGCGGGCCAGGTTGGCCAGGTGCGCCACGTCGGCGCGGGACAGGGAGGACATGGTCCGAGTCTATGGGGTCGGGATGGGGGCTTCCGCGAGCGTCCGCGCACTCCGCTGCCTGTCCTCTCGCGAGTTGCTTGGCGCTCCATCACGGCACCCGCCTCAACCGGCCCTCGCTGTAGCACTGGACCTTCGCGGGCCGGGGAAGTGCGCTGGCGACTCGTTCGGCGAGGGTGAGGCCCTGTTGGTCCAGCGGATCTACGACCCCCATCTGTGATCGCCGCGCCTCCAGGTCGAGAGGGATCAGCCGCTGGTACCTGGCGTTACACGAGGCGAGCTCGTCGACGAGCTCCCGAGACGGCCCGAGCTGACGCACGTCGCCCTCCCACACGAACCGGGTGCGCTCGACCACCGCCCCGTCACCGTCCAGGCGTTGCTTGCTCACCCGCCGCCCCAACCCGTCGTAGGTAACAGCACTGCGCTTCATGACCGCCGCCGCAACCCGTGGTGCGGGTGGCTGCCCCCTGCGACGCCACCTCAGCCGGGAGGCCGCCACACGGTCGTTCCCTGTGTCATCATGGCGCCGGACGGAACTGGTTGCCTGCCAGGGAACACCGGGCGCGTGCCGGACGTCGAACGCGGACATGGAGCCGTCGAGACAGCGCAGGAAGCAGGGGGGAACACGTCATGCAGTCGGATGGAATCGACGATGACATCGCGCAGATGACCGCGCGCATCGATGACCAGGTCAAGCAGGCTCAGACGCACGCCGCGCAGATGCAGCAGTGGTCCGAGGAGGTTGACGCCATCACCGCCGAGGGCAGCGCGATGCGTGGAGCGGTCAGGCTCACCGTCAACAACAGTGGCGTGGTGACGTCCGTCAGGGTGTCCGACCAGGCGTGTGATGCCGGAGGAGCCGCGGTCAGCCGAGGGCTGATGGAGGCGCTTCAAACTGCCCAGCAGGCCGTGGCCGACGCGATGGGCCGTTCGGTCGCCGGGCGTTTCGGGCGCGACGCCGAGATCACCCAGCTCATGGTCGGGGACCTCAGCACCCGCCTGGGCGTGAGCGTGAACCTCGACGAGCCCCGACGCGGACCACGTGACGGGGTGATCCGATGAGTGACGACGGCGTGACCTATGAGGTCAGCCTCGAGGAGCTGCGCGCACACGCCAGCAGCGTCGACCAGGTCGCCTCCGGCTTGGGCCAGGCCGCGGCTGCGGCAGAGACGACGCTGAGCACCGAGGCCTTCGGCGTGCTATGCCAGTTCCTGCCACCGTTCATCTCGATGTCGCAGACCCAGGCCGTGGAGGCCATCCAGGCTCTGGCAGAGCAGACCCGGACGACGGCGAAGAGCCTTCGGCAGATGTCTGCCAACTACGGCACGACCGAGGGCCACGCGCAGCAGAGCTACACCAAGAGCACCACCGCCCTGCCGAGGAGTGTGCGGTGACGGGGAGCCTACTGGTGGCAGGTCCGGTGGACACGACGTCGGCGTTGGCGGGCACGGGTCTGCTGGAGGACCTGAGCTCGACCGCCATGGCGATCGAGAACAAGGACTGGGTCGGCGCGGCGTTGGGAGGGTTCGCGACGACGATGGGCTCGGTTGCTGCGGCGATGGATCCGTTGGGAACCCTGATCGCGTGGGGCGCCGGGTGGCTGATCGACCATCTGGAGCCGCTCAAGGGCTGGTTGAACGACCTGACCGGTGACGCTGGGGCGGTGGCGGGGTTCGCCCAGACCTGGGTGAACGTCGCCGGCCGCCTGCAGCAGGAGGCGACGTTCCTCACGAGCCGGGTCACGGCGGAGCTGTCCGGCATGAAGGGTGAGGCGGTCACGGCATACCGGGCCTATGCCAAGGACCTGGCTGCTCACATCGGCGGCATGCAGCAGGCCTCCACCGCGGTCGTGGAGAGCGCGTCGATGTGACGGAGCTCCTCGACGGTCGGGTGACCCTGCGGGTTGACGGGTACCCCGACTGGGTCGCCGACCTCGACGCGCCCTTCGACCGCAATGACTGGTCCTCCACGGTCACCGATGTCCCGATCGAGATGCTCAGCGACCTGCGCGAATACGTCACCCACTACCGGTCATGAGTCGTCCGAGGAGATCCGCACCATGACCATCCCAACGCAGGCGATGACGAAGCTGCTCGCGACCGACCAGGCCCACTCCATCGCCCGCGACGGAGCGACTGCCCTCGTCGGTCACGTCGTTGCAGCCGGCGAGCTCGACTCGGTCACCGACCCGGCGGCGCTCCGCCGAGCCTTCGGGGTCGAGGAGGATCGCCGCTACGACGACCCCGAGGGGTCGGCATACGTCCTGCGTTTCCCGGTCGAGGAGCTGCAGCGCTTCACCACTCCCGGCCGGCGCAAGCCGGCGGACAGCACCTACCCGACGGGGTTCCTGCCTGGGGGTGGCCTCGTGCCCGTGTCGTGGATCGAGTACACCCGGGTGCCGATCGGCTCGACGGTGTGGAGGCTGCGAGCGGTCGCGCCACCGGAGGGCGTCGCCGTCTACCGGTCACTCGCGGAGGGCTGGCAGGGAGCCCAGGGCTACACACCTCCGGACGGACTCGAGGGCCCGCGGGTCAGCTGGCGTGGCCTCGACCTGCCCGCCGCGCTGACCAACGACGGTGTCGAGGTGGTCAGCCTCGAAGAGCAGCCGGGGATGGTCCAGGCGCCGACGGGTGTGTGGCAGGCCGTCCTCCCCCGGTCGGAGGTCGAGGCTGCCTTCGAGATCGTCCTCACCACGACGTGGCGCGACACCCCGGCACGGGTCCTGCGCTCGAGCGGCGACCAGGTGCTCCTCCTCCTCGAGACGGACCGGGACACCGCGATGACGATCGGTGCGACCGAGGTCGAACCGGAGGTCTTCCAGGTCATGAGCGCTCGTGCGGAGCTCGGCCCGGTCACCGGTCTGCGCAACGAGCTCGCCGCCTGACACCACCAGGGGGCCCGCCAAGGCAGATGGCAGCACTCTGAGGTGTTGACTTTTCTAAGTCTCAACTGGGAGATGGGGCCCCATGCACGCCTTCGACGTCCTCGGGGACCCGGTCCGCCGGCGCATCGTGGAACTCGTGGCCGAGAGTGATGCCCTTCCTGCCGGCGAGATCGCGGCCCGGATCGGCGACGAGTTCGGCATCAGCCAGCCGGCCGTCTTACAGCACCTGCGGATCCTGCGCGAGTCCGGT
>JAABUP010003063.1_pt1 | contig 30353 bp, 37 predicted proteins | sample 5559201 | NCBI WGS metagenome assembly JAABUP01 (sample SAMN10711887, study PRJNA513373) | rock metagenome | isolation source: Antarctica rocks | place: Antarctica | reverse complement strand
GCCCGCAGAGGAAGAAAACACAGTATCACAATACGCACAACAGCCTGTTGCATCTGTGAAGCATGCTCATAATCCCTCAACTTGTCTTCTTGCGCTGCAACAGGTGGTACAGATCTGGCGAAAGGAGCTGTCCAAGATCAATGCAAAGGCAGCAGAGTCCCTGGCAGACCCAGGGCAGTACTCCAACCTCTTCCCCGACCTGGACCTAGCCCTCAAGGCTGAGCAGCAGCAGCGGCAGCAGCGCAAGGAGAAGGTGCCAGCTCAGCATTTCCAAGACTACGAGGGCAGCACAATGGCCAATCTGATTGAAGAAATTCGCGGTGAGACATGTCGTTGGTCTAAATTGAGACAGGCGACTTTGCTTGATCACAGGATACATGTGCAGCACAAGCATGCCCTGCAGAGTTTGGTGGCGCTGTGCCAGCACCTGAGTCTAAGCACCTGGAACTAGGCCCAAGCCCCTGAAACCAGGCAAACGATGTGCACATTTTGTAGAGCAGGCTTCCTACTTCCAAGATGCATCTGCACATGAATGCAAGACTGGATCTTGGGCATCTTTGCCAACCAACCTAATGAAAGCAAACTGTCAGCAAACATACAGTTTGGCAAGCGCGTTGTGTGTCTCCATCAGTGGAGGACCCTGATGAAGATGCGCAGCCAGAGGCCAGCGTCAACACAGAGATGGAGTCAAAGCCTCATGTTTGAACCACATACAGTTACTAAAGAGATGTCGGAAGCATGATGCATTGTAATTACTCAGACATACGTGCAGGATTGTCAATTAAAGATTCCAGTGAATATGCACAGCCAAAAGCCAATTGCAGCACAGTGATGGAGTCAAAGCCTCATTTTTAGACCACACAAAGTTAGTAAAGAGACTTTGGGCCCAGGATGCATTGCACTAGCCACACTGCAACTGTCAGATAAACATGCCGGATCGTCAGTGGATGACGCCAACGGAGATCAAGTCAGAGTTTTGTGTTTGGAACTACATAGTGTTAAAGGACTTATGATGCATTGCAACTGCTCAGATGAACATGCAGGATTGTCCATGGATCATGCCAATGGAGATGCGCAGCCAGAGGCCAATGGCGACACAGAGATGGAGTCAGAGGTGCATGTTCAAACAGCATGGGGTTTCCAGAGACACTTCGGCCGCGTGATGCATCTCGCTATTATAATGCACTCACTCAGATATATGTGCAGGATTGTCAATGGACGACGCCAACGGAGATGCGCAGCCAGAGGCCAATGGCAACACAGAGATGGAGTCCGAGCCTCATGCTCACAGCACAGAGGAGGACATCCCTGACACCCACCCCCATGCTCAAGCCCCCCAAGAAACCCCCAACCTCCTAGACCAACCCAGGTTGGTCATGATCTGCTGACAGCTGTCCTCCAGCACGTTGGTCTAGCTTTGAGAGTTATGAATAACGTTTTTGCTAAGCAAAAGACCTGCATGCTGACCCATCAACCCTGGATTCTTTGGCGTGTGAGATCATCAAGACACTAGACTTGTTGTCAAAGTCAGAGCCATTTCAGACTTTTACCTTGGCTCTCAAGGTCTGTAATATGAGACAATGTACGTGTGGGCACACAAATTTCCGTGCCAATCTATGGTGTCAAGCAGGCATGCACACATTGGTATATCAGACCTTGTCTCCCAGATATTAGCCTTGAAGGCTGGGAAAGTGACACTGCTTCTCCCCAGTGCATGAGCACCTTGATCCAAGGCACAAGCATGGCCCTCCAGCATGACCTTCCAGCCTGATCAGCTGTTGTGCAATGCAGGCAAGCCGACATGGGTCAGTTCAACTTGCCCACCGGCGGCACCCCAACTCAGCAGCATAACCAGTCATACGGGGTGGGCCTAGGCTCTGCTGATGCCATTGCAGCATCAGCTGGTGCAGCTCAGCCCCACTCTGATGAGCTGTTTACAGAGCAGCAAGGGCAGCACGACGAGACAGAGGAGTTGTTTGGTGGGCTGTTTTTGCCCATGTTGAATGTGCATGCTTTCAGATGCCAGGTTGTGCATGCTTGCAGTGTTGTGTTGCAGCTGGGCAGTACATCAGTCTTTCAGTCAGGATGCTGACCAATGCAGTGTTGTGTTGTCAGCATTGCAAATAACCCAATTGCAAGTAGTGAATGTGAAGACAGTGACAATGAATTGAGAGCAGTCATGCATGTGCATCATGCATTATGCCATTCATTTACTACATGCTAGCTTGCATTTGCGCCGTTCCTCGGCATCTGCTCATTCGTACAATGTGTGTGAGCGCATCAGCTGGTGTATTGAATTTGTATGGTTTACATGAAGGTGATGATGATTTGGGAGAAGAGGGTGATGGCGGTGAAGTAGATGATGCGGATCTAGAAGACGACTGGGGTCTCGACACTGAGTAATCAAATCGTGAGCCAGTAGGCCTGCATGTGTCATGCTGCTGCCTTGTGTGCAAATTTGCACACTTGGGACCTCCAGTAAAGGATTAGTCAAGTCAAGGGTTTGCCACATACAAGGGATTGTAACTGATGCGTCCCTGGTCAAGCTCCGTCTGGAAACGTATGTATATGTGCTATACATATGTAGAGCAACACAAATGCAGCGTCATGGTGAAGTTCTCAGTGCATTGTACTTACAGCACTGTTCGACGTAAAGTCTGTGTTACTGACAGACGTTTGATATCAAAGCCACCAGATCCAAACTGCAAGAAGACTTGCAAGCAAAATCTATGCAGATACAAATCAAGGTCAACTTTAATTCATCATGCATCCTGCTCTTTCTGGTTCTTGTCCGACTGCAATGCATGCTTTGACATATGCCGTATGTTGACCTACTGATCCAATGCTGGCAAAAACAACCATGCTGTCATGCATAAACTCCAAGCAAACATGGACAGCGAGGAGACTAGCCAAACCCTGCACAAAAGACCAATACAAAGAACACTGCAATTGTGGACCATGTGGTAATGCCCAATGCACGCTTGGCTTGTCCATAATTTGCAAACAAACTCATGTCATTCAATATCCTAAGCAAGGTGTTTGCTTTGGCTGTCTGTGGTGTGACCAAAAGCAGAACTGCTGTTCCTGCTAACATCACCCAGGTATGCATCTGTGTCAGACTGCGTAAAAATTCAATGAAGCCTGATTTCCAAATCAAGAAAACAATTACTAAAGCTGCTGTGACTGGCAGAATATAAGCTGCAGCCCAGTCTACAGTAGCTTGAGCAGCATGCTCTGCCCTGTGTTTCAGCGCTGTTACAATTGTGCTATGCCCAGTTTGTGCACCACTCCCATGAGTGCTATCACCAGCTGCTTGAGAAAATATTGGCTGGGTGTGACGTAAGGTTCGCTTGCTGAGAGGACTATCTCTGGAAGGAGCTTCGTTGACTGTGCGGTCAACATTATCTGTGAACACGCCATAGTCACTGTTCAGCAGATCTTCGTAGTCCATGTCTTTGCTAGTGCCAGCCTGTTGTGAGCCTGATAATGCGCTTTGTACTGCATGTGACATCTCTGCTGCATGTCTCAGGGCTTCAGCTGATGCCTGGGAGGCAGAGTTAGAGTCTGGGCTGCCTGACAAAAAATCATCTGCAGCGCTTGATGATCTGGGAGGAGTTGGGGAAGGTGTCTGTGGTTGCCAGACAGGAATGTGTCCAGGGTTCGGTGTCCACTTGGGGCTGTGTTGCCAATCGTTGTGACCACTGGCACACAACTCTGATCCTCTGCTGTTGTATGCGCGACGTCTCTGCGGTTCACATTTGGGAAGCTTTCGTAGCTTTTTACAGGCTTTCTGCAACGGCAGGGCTGCAGGAACAAAAGCTGCTGCCAGGCCTTTTGTGGCTTTCCGCCGCAGTGCGAACGGCTCCGCAAGTCTTTTGTTGCAAGTTTGCAATTGCAGCTGCCGTGGGGCGCCGGCGCTCGAGCCTGCAAGCGAGCAAGAGACAACTCACCGCAGGCATCTACACAGACGCAATACACCAACAACAAGCATGCAGAAGAGCGCTCACGGATTAGCGTACACTGCTCCCTTGTGGCTCTGACACTTGAAATTGGCATGAGTATGTTGTTGCTGGTCGTGATCGTGCTCATAACTCTTTCTAGGCAAACACAAGAAAGAAGTACATGTTGTGGCTGGTTTGAATGCATGTTGATCATATTAGTCTTGGCTGGCGTCACATCCATGACTGGCTGACCAACTGCAGATGCTCATTCCCTCAAAGTCACTTCATAACCAAGATGCCAAATTTCTGTCTGCTGTTATAGTAGTGTGACAATGTATTGCAGTATATCATGGCATCTTATCATTGTGTCCCATTGATGGGGATGGATCGCAGTGTACCAAAAGGTTACAGCCGATGTTGTCATAGAATTTGCAGAGCCCACAAACGCATCCCAGACGTTACAAGCCGCATGTGTCTTATCAGGATATAGCTCTACAGGTCTGCAACCAAGCCGCTGATTGTGTGCATGGTTTATTGTGTGCCCAGCAACACTGAGTTCATCTCAAGAACACGCTATACTAGCTTTTCTGATGCACTCTTGCCACAGTTTGCCCAGCAAACACTTGGCATGTGCCATCTGCAAGTGTTTGTGTGCGACACTGTGCAGCGTAACAATGGCAAACGGCTGGATCACTCTTCTTTGACCAGAACAATCTGACCTTGAACAAAAACGCGAGCTGATTTGAGCAATTCTGACGTGCAAAGTGGTCCATGTAAAAAGACTAGCTTGCATGAGGATTCTCAACATGCACACGATAAGGCTGCAAGATTTATTGTGTGACACATACTATTGAGTTCTTGCCTATCTGCCAGTCATATGAAGTATGGAGACAGGCTGGTTATCTGAGGCAGAACAGCTTTGTGCCTGATTTTCCAGCAGGAGAAGATGCAGCTGAAGCATAAAGTGCCAGCTAAGAGCCATGCACCCACAAGCTTCCTGTTATGCTGCTTAAGGTCTTTCAGCCAGGCACCAGAGTTGATGTGGTGACCCACTAATTCAGAAGGCAATTCGTCTGCAGCTTGTATGTTTGCATGGCACTTGTAGTCATCCCACTTGCAGGGTTCAAACCATTGCCCCATGGGATATATATGGAAGCTTGTGTTTCTGATCAACCAGTGTCCTGCCCAACTTTCTTGCAGCCCACCAGCTTCCTCACTAAAGTCTCTGAAGGCATCTCTAAAGGTATATGGCCCTGCAGTGTGCTTTGCGCTTGAAGGCATATGTAAGACGAGACTCATATGTAAGACCTCTGGTTGCATGATTGATGTTCACAGCTGCAAATGCTCACGGCTGCTGTCCTTTACAATGAATTCAAACCCACCGGTTGTCTTCAGCACTGTGCCAAGATCCCGTAGGCCAAAAAGGCCGCGTTCATTTGCTGTGCTACCACGATCCAGCATGAGCTGAACTACTTTGATCCAGAATGGGTGTCCAGGCACACTGGCCATGACTGCATTGTTGAGTGACTTTGGGCTGGAGTCCTCCAATTGTAAGACAACTTCACGTCCTGACAATAGTGGGTCAGTAGGCGAGAAGCATTCCACATCTATGTCTAGGTATAATCCTCCGATCGCATGCATCAAGAAAGGTCGTAATGCATCACCTGCATTCCAGCCAGGATTCAGGTTGCAGCTGTTGGTTTGGATTGTGACTACAGTTGCCAGTTGCGGTGAGTGTTTGTATCGTTGGTATAGTGAGGCAGATGAAAGTCACCTTTTTGCACGTAGTTGTTGTACGATTGAAATGTTGCCAAAAACCAGGGGTATGCAGTTCTGATCAGATTTTCTGCTTGGCTGTTGTTCCAGAACATATATTGCCAGTGATTGTGCACAATGTGGCAGGAGTGGCGCCATGTGCCATTGTAGCCAGGAAATCTCTGTCCCGGCTTTGCACCTTCGTTGTTTTCTGCGCGCTTTAGTCTGTCCAGGCCATCGAGGTATACGTGATGCAGGATCTTGGGGATAGGCTGTGTATTGCTAACGGATGCGTCAGAGTCTGGATACGCACGCGAGACGTCTGAGTGGGAGCCATCTTGTGCCGCTAGGAACCTCATTCGTACCAGTGTGGCCGAAATGGAGTCAGCGACTTTAGTGCTGATCAGCAGCAAAGCTGCAGTGCAAGCGAAGACGATAAAGACCATCGCCCGCACATACCGGCGAGTCATTCCCTGCCTTGCCTCACCCGAGTCACCGACATTTTAGAGACCCCCTGGCGTTTTTTGGCTTTCACGTTCCTGTATCGGCGCCATCTTGGAGTTTTATTCGTCAGAAGTCACGCTTCGCCGTCTGCACTCCTCCTCTTTTCGCTCTGTCAGCTGAATGCTTTGTTCTTTGCATTGTAATCTCTCTCTTGCGGACGCACAAATCACTCAGGCACATCATCCACATTTAACATGCTGTTGTCTGGCCCGGAATTGAGTGAGCAAAGCTCCTCGGCCGCGCCATCGTTTGTCACAGTCAAGTCAGTAGGCATACATGACGTCTCGGAAACGTTTAGCTATGCGCCCCGCACATCTCCGCAGCTATTGCACACGTTATCGTGGGAGTTGCAGTCAAGAAAAAGGTGTGTAGGATTTGTAGAAGCTCTCTCCGTCGCTCTGCTGAGTCTACCTTCATACGCCGTGTCACGCATAAAGCCTGGCGCTTCTCGGCAGGGTATTGAACGGCATTGCGGTACACGTTGCAAGGGAAGATGGCGAAGGCCGACCAACAAGGTCGCGGCACCGAACACGACCGCTGTGGCAGCTTGGCGACAACTATGATCACAGGAGTACTGATGCAAAGCAGCCAGCTGCTCAAACGGGCACTGAGCCACTGGCCCCACATGCGCCTGAGAAAGATGACAGCGAGCATGGCAAATTCACCCCCAGAGATGCCAACATCGTTGGCTTTGTGCCCGTGTTTATCCTAGGCAACCTGTATGTGTGCAAATTGCCTGACAGGTACTCTATGCTGGCACGTACACATTTGCTCAGACTGGCTGTTCAGTCAATGGCTCACAAACCACTGTACAAGACCACAAACAACAATGTCCACTTTGATTTGTGCAGTACAGTCGCGGGGAACACGCAACATCTGCATGATGCATGGCGATAACCTCAATGCCCCCATAGTACTTGATGGCAATGACTACAGGGATACCTGAACCTCTGTGGACCCCATGTTGTACCTCAATGTTGTTGAAGCAGCAAATTGATGCCTATGCTTTTGGAGTTCCTGCTGGTATCCTGAAGTTCCACTCTACCTCAGTCCTGCAGACAGAGGTTGTGGCCTCATATTTCCATCCAAGCACCCACCTATGATGGATATTCAATATGCAGTGCGGATGACCAAATCAAGGAGGGAAGGCTGGAGGAGTCAACAGACAGCACAGAACCGCCACACAGATCCCAAATTTCTCATGCAGCACACCTATCATTGCTGTTGGCTATGGGCAACATGGGTCCTGCTGCAGGTCAGATCACCTTCCTTGTCATTCATGCATGCACTCAGTCATTGTGCATTTTGGTGAATTCACACGTCAAGTCAATCATTAACGCATTCATTCATTCGTTCGTTCATTCCTTCACTCGCTCGCTCGCTCGCTCGCTCACTCACTCACTCACTCACTCGTGCATTTCCTCAATCTCAACAAATGTCTTTTTTGGGGAGAAAGTATGCACGACAATGTACAGCTTCCTGTGGGAAATCTTGTTGCATGGTGCCTTTTACAGTGAAGTACCAGTGGTGCCAAGCAGGCGGTCGCCAAAATGCATTGTCAGTATTGAGAGGGCAGCTGTGAAAACCATACCATATACATGGATTTATAGAGATCTATTAAGGCATTGCAGCATTGTCAATGCTATAATGATTATGCTCACTTGCTCAGGTGCATGCTGGAGTTGCATTCATGGCATCTATCGTTGCTTCAAACAAGCAATGATGGAAAGTGAGGTCTCTCTCTCATTGCAGCCCCAAGTCATGAGCAGCCTTCTTGCCCTTCACCTGGCCACCTGCTCAATTCACACATTGTGTGCCGAGACAGGATGCACTGTGTGTTTTTTGTTTTTGTCTTGTTTGAGTCGTAATTGGCCTATTGTACATGGCATACCCCGATGGGTTGCCGGCATAAATTTCATTCCTGCCAAGGCTGAGGCCCTACCCCACTACACTGTGCATGCAATCAGTCACATCACTCAGTGACTTCCATGATTGCTTACATGCAACGCTTGCTGCATTGGCTCACAGGCTTGGTGGGTCTCTTTGCATCCAAAGCGGCGGCCCAGCTAGTAGCTCGCCAGGCTTACAAGCAAATTAAGCCAGCTGCTCCGCACATGCCAGGTACCTCCTGCCATTCATGCTCAACACATCATCATCCCGCAAGTCATCAACCTGCTGGCATTACACTGCCCAGTATCATCTTGAGCTCTGTCGCAGGAATTCAGTCAGATGTATTGTCTGACAAGGCTATTTTGCCGGCAAAGTCCACCCAGAACATGACCCTGTTCATCTTTCATGTGACGGTCCGCACCCATGCGCTGTGCTAGCTTGTTATTGTCATGTTTTGAACTTGTCGACCGGGTGCAGATCATGTCGGCGTCACAACAAGTACACGTAGTTGCTCTGAAGAGCTTGCTTGCTTCCCTCTTCCTCTTTTAGGCTTAGCTACAGTCAGACCAAAGGTAGCTACAGTCAGACTGAAGGTGGACTCCAACCTGTTGTTTGCACAGTCATCCTGCAGCTATGAAGCAAGCTGTTTGAGCCAGCTTGCTGCCAGCTGGAATCAGCCTTGCCAGCAAATGTAGTAAGAGCCTGATCATACTCTATGTGTCAGCCTTCTTGACACTCACAACAGTATTGTGTGGACATATCCTTCTTGTTGTTTGTTTCTTCCAGGTAGCATATGCCTCTCCCAAGATTCAGGTAGTATACACATCTGAGCAGGGGCACTTGCAGCTTCTGCCTGCCAGATTGTGTGTTGATACATTTAGCTGAGCTGAAAAGCTCGTTGCTTGTTGCCCTCATGCAGCCAAATCAACCACTTCTGCCATCTTTCTGTTGCTAACTCTCTGTTTGCCAGCAGAATGCAAGCTGGGCTGGGTCTCTCAAGATCAACACAGTGCATGCAGCAGTGTGTTTGAGCCAGCAAGCTGACATGCTATGCTTCATGCAGCAACAGAAAGCACTCCTGCCGGAAATCCCATTGCCAATACCCTGCAGCAAGCAGCTAGAGGGATTGCAGGCAGGGCTCGACGCATGCTACAGCTCAAGCCAGGCAGCAAGCAGAGAGAAGAAGATGGCGAGGATGCTGAAATGAGGGCCGGCATGAGAGACGCCATCAGCAGAGCTGAAACAGCTATGTCACAGGCCGAGGACATTCTGAAGGAGCTTGATCAGGCAGCAGAAGAGCTTCTCATGAAGGTAGGCTGTCAATGACACTTTAGTGTGTGAATATCGGCATAAAAATTGGCTAATCACATTGCAGCAGAGCTGTTCATCAGATCAGACAGCCAATGATTCCCTCCAATGACTCCCTCCAATGACTTTTCAGTGTGTAACCAACTGCAACAGAATTTGGCATGAGCAAAGAGTAGCTGATCAGACTGTGATGCACGGATGTTTGTATGAAGGATGTCGTAAGCAGAGATGAGGCAAATGATCAGGCTGCTGAGAAGCTGTGCATTGAACTAAGATGCTATGTTGCCTGACTGGCACATTGTCACCCCATGGGCTTCATCAAGATGAGATGTGGTGTTTGCTGCATGCCCCATGGTGCTTCATGGAATCTCATGGACGAAGCTCAATCAGCCTTTTGTCATAGCCTCAAGACCACCCTGAACAGTTTGACCCAGCTGCAGAACAAGCTTCTATAAAGGCAGGCTGTGAAACTTCCATCACCAAACCTCTGATGTTCCAAACCGGACTTTTGTTAGTGTTGCTGTACACGCCCAAGCAGTGACGCTGAGAGTAACAGTACCCCAAATCTGAAGTAGCTAGGGTCTGGCAAATTTGCAAGCCCTTGTTAATTTGAGGTCAGTATGTGCCAATTGCTGCAGGAGCTAAGTGTGATGCCCATGCCCTTGGCACTGGCACTGGATCTGGTCATGGGCCACCCCAATCGAGTGCGCCTTGTGGGCCTCCCCTCGAAAGGCAAAGCCAAAGCACAGAAGGCAAGCAAGCAAAGAATCAAAGGGTGAGAGCAGTCTGTTGCGTCACAGTTCTGCTTGCATGCTTGTAGGTCCCCTTTGCCTGTCTCAGCAACATCCCAGAGGGTGACATGCTGTTCCTGCTACTCACTTCCTAGAGTCACTCCCTAGAGTCACTCCTTAGAGTCACTCCCTAAAACAGCACAGGTTGCTACAACTCAAGAACTTGCTCTGCACAAACACTTTGGACCAACCCTGCAGCTACATTGGCCATATCTGCTTTCATGCACCACTACGTACGGAATTTTGGTTGATGTTTTTTCCTTTAGCTACTAAGATGTTTTTATTCACTGCTGTGGCCAGCTCAGACAACATCATGCTGTCAACTCCACACATTACACAAGTGTGCCTGACAAAGGTTGCTGATGCCTCAAGCGATCATGACACATGCACCCAGTATCAATCTTAATACAGCAATGGTAAGATAGGTGTTTCTTAGATGCCTACCTTGCAATCGCATGCGTGCACGCGTTTGTGCGTGCGTGCATGCATTCTTTCTTTCACCTGATGATGTCACGCAGGAAAAGTGATCAAGCAGGTGATGCATCAGTACAGCCTGGTATGGTGACATACACAATTCCAGGAGTTGCTTTTGGGATGCCCTCATCCGTGGGGCCGCTGCATTTTGCCCCAGTCTTCACCTCCCGCCACACTGCTAAAATTGCCTGGGTGCGACCCTGTCTTTGTATTGGCTGCGTAATCTTCTTGCAAGTTTTGGCCAAGAGAGTAACATTGAGGCTACATGTCTGTCGTGTGTTGGCATCCATGACTCACTCGGATGTGGTCGGCATCCTGTTCATGTGGTGGCTTGTGCTGATTATCATGCTCATTATGCTCATGCTTTCGTGTTGTTATCATGCTTCATTATGCTGTTGTGTCGCACGCTGCATGTTTCATTGCTTGTAGATCGCATGCTCAGCATCGAAAAGACTTGGACGGGCTTACACAAAGTGTACAGTTTTGAATGGAAAGGGTAAAGGTAAATTGGCAATGAGACATGGTAGAAAGACAATTCTAAAAAAGGTCATTTCCACAACTGATCTTTGTCGAAGTCGTCTTTCCAGCATGTTTTGTTACCATTTTACCTTCACCGTTTCCACCCAAAACTGCGTACAATAGTTGCTATCCCGACTGGATTTTGCATTTAGGTACACATGCAGCTGCAGTTCAAACCACAGTGGCCGATGCGACAACAATCACTGATCCTGACTTTTATGTTTGCAGGAGGTTGTTCGTGAAATGCTGATCTCGGGCCATGTACAGAAGCGGAAGCTGAGGAGGCACCTGAAGCGGCACATAACCGAAATGCGTGCAGCTCGCCTGACAGGTACTGTACAGTCTCAATGTATACGTCCCCTGCAGAGCTTTGTACTCATTGCCATACGACTACTACTTGCATTGATGGTGACCAGCCTGCTGCACTCATTGTTTTTGCATTCGTATTTTACTAGGCCCAACACGAATAGAGCTGACAGTCCTTCAATCCAGGCAAAGCCAGCATGGCAAAAGCCAGTTTCACAGCCTTGGGGTTTTGATGTTACCTTTGTGAGTGCACTCTGAGATGTCGTTGGACTGGCAGCATTGAAGTGAGTGCGGGTTGAGGTGGGGTGTAGAGTGGGCTGAGGTGGGGTGTAGAGAGGGTTGAGGTGGGGTGTAGAGTGGTTCGAGGTCATGGCGTAGAGTGTGCTTGAGGTCATGGTGTGGAATGCAGGGTTGCAGTCCAGAGTAGAGACTCAAGAGGTGAATGACGACGAAGAAGGCATGAGCAAACCAGCTGAGGTTGCTGACTTCTTGAATGAGCTTGGCGAGAGCGACAACAGGTGGACATGACACCATCATCTTATTGGTGCTATGTGAAGTAAGCCATGTTGATGACAGGCTGTGTTGTTACAATGCAGTTGTGATGCATGTATGGTTGTGTGTAGTGACATGCCCAGGTCTTTGCAAAGGTGTTGAGACTAGTTTGGAGACTCATGGCAGATTGTGTAGTTGCAGTTGAAAAAGCTGTAGGAGCGTTACCAGGCTCTGCAGATGGTGGACTGCATCCTTGGGAAGTGTATCTGAGATTCCACCTACCAAGAAAAGCTGCAGGAGTGATTGACAAAGCTGTAGGACAATAGCACAAACTTGAAAATTGTATGCTGAAAGGCTCTCCAAAAACAAGACCTTGAGTGAGTATCGCTACAGCAGGCGCTGTTGCCGTTTTCTGAAGAGTGGTGCTGACAAGGAAACTGCACACACTGCACATCACAAGCTGACTGCCAAAACAGGACATCATTCAGGGAGCCAATCAGGACTGTACGCACCTGACCCCAGGAGGAAGACACATACTGGATAACTGAACACAGGCCATTCGCCAGCAAGTCTAGTCCGACTTTCCATGGCAGCAAAGTCTATTGTCTGGACAATATCTGTACAACTCAAGTCTGCCACAGAGTGATGGTGCAATGTTGCGCTGACAGGCCGTCCAAGAACAAGACCAGGTTCAGGCCAAGGGGACCTCTAGATCTGGTGGGAGCCCTGGCATGTGGCATTGTGTCCTTGTATGCAAGGACAATGGAGTGGGGCGGTGATGCAGCTGATGATGTGCTCTTCCGGTCACCAATAGGTCAGTCTTCCTGTCCAGTGACTGCATGTCCTGCAGCTCTGTCAAGCTCAGTGTGAGCTCTACAGCATGGCATCACTGCACCGCCATCCTTATTGGCTAGAATCATGCAGCTGCAGATCTGCTGCTCAATTTGCCCTCTTGGCCCATGTGCTATGTCTGCAATTGCATTTGCACAGCAGCTTGCAAGGCAGGCCTGCACATGCTGCATGCCCTGCTACTGCTGGCGCAAGGCCTTGCAATTAATGTGTGCACAGCAGAGTGACATGCCCATTGTGTAAGGCAGAACTGACATGTTGCTGTTAGTGTGATTTATTGTCTTCTGATGAGCGAATGGTTGCGCAATGTTGGCACAATGTTCTGGTCGTGGCTACAATTCTGCTTGAAGCAATGCTTTGGCTTATTCAGCAGCTTTCCTTAGCATAATCTCATTGCCACAAATGCGCGTTGCTGTTACCTTCCTCATTGTTTTGATCCTCCTGCTCTTTCACCATCCTATCATTGGCTACTAGTGTGAGAAAGTGATAGCTCGGGTTTGCAGGCTAAAGAGCAGTTTTGATGTCTGACCGGGTCAACAGTGTGCCTGTCTGAGGTTGCAGGCCAGAGAGCAGTCGGCATGTCAGGCAGGCCAGCCATTGTAGAGCTGCCCCTACAGGATGCAATAGCCTCTGCACGTGACTGGAACAGAGCACTACAGCAGACTGCCCTAGCCAGACAAGCTATTGCTGTTCAGCAGCCCTCCCTTGCCCACCAAAAACTTGCTGAGCTTGATGTGAGAGCATCTGATTCAAATGGGCAGGGGGAGACCTTGGCAGGTGCACAGCAAGCACAGCATGACAATGCCAAAGATTTGAAGAGCGGCGAGGAGGGAGCTTCTCAAGAAGCTCAGCAGCAGCGCAGCTCAGCCCCTGCACAAGCTCAGCGTGCGCAGCAGGATGTAAACAAAGAAGCAAATTCTTCCTCGGCAGCAAAGCATGCTCAGCATGGTGGCAACAGCAGTGGTTTGAGTGCTGCTCCTGCACAAGCTGCGTCACGGCCAAGCAGTCCCTCTCCTGACTCTTCAATATCTGCTGGAGCTGGAGGAGCTTCACCGCCTTCTCAGTCTTCTTCAGGCACCGACCAAAATACCCCATCTGCTTCTGCTGCTTCTTCTCCTTCTTCACAGCAGGCCTCAGCGAGTCATCAGCCCAGCAGCTTTTCTGGACATCCCTTGCAGCCAGACGGCAACCAGAACCAGGATGATCCCTTGGCACAGTCTGCAGATCATGGAGAGCAGCCAGAGCGTCAGCATCATGCGCCTGTAAAACAGCACTCACAACCTCAATCACAGTCACACTCACAGTCAGGGGCAAAGTCACAGCCAGGTGTCAAGCTGCAGCCACATCCACAGCCAGAGTCACAGCCGCCTGTGGCACCGCAGCAACAACAGCAGGCATCAGGTGAGCAGCAGCCGCCGCAGCAGAGGCCCATGGTTGAGCAGGAGCAGCAGCAGCAGCAACAACAGCAGGCTGAGGTGCAACAGCAGCAGCAGAAGGTATATGAAGCAGAGGCACCAGGTGCAGGTCAGGTGCTGCAGATGCCGCCAAGTTTTCCCCCCATAGATGATTTGAGATGCGTGTTGGGGTCTGGTGAGCGGCTGACAATGCTGGATGGGCTGCAAGGCACGCTGGCTGGGCTGGCTGTCGAGGTCCTCACTGGTCCTGGTCAGGTGAGCTGCTGTGCTGTGCTGAGCTAGTTGAGTGATGCACCAGTCATTTGTGCTGTGCTGTGCTGTGCTGTGCTGTGCTGTGCTGTGCTGTGCTGTGCTGTGCTGTGCTGTGCTGTTAGGCTGCAAGGGATGCAGGCAAGTTTCAGCACCCTTCCGCTGATCTTCTCTAACAGTTATGACGTGTTTGACTGATGCAATGTGTTTTGCCATGCTGTGGTCATGCTGCGCCACCAGGTTTGCTATGTCACACTATGCGGGGTGCATCATGCATCATTGATCTGATCAATGGCTTGCTTACCTGCTAGCCTGTGCAAAGAGCTTGACGCATTTTCCACTGAGCGGATTAAGAACCTGACTAATCCTTTGCTGAACAGCACTGCCATGATGACAATGCTTTGCAGGGCGACAAGGTGGAATCGCCTTTTGAGATTCCCATATATTCGCTGAAGGGTGCACAGTCAGGCACACCAATTGACGACAGTATGGCACACGGCACCAATGCCTCTGTGCACTTTGATCTTCCCCTTGTAAGCTGTCACCAGCCTATGCACGCCTACACTATGTTTGTCCCATCCTGTTGTCCCACCCTGTTGTCCTTTGTCCCACCCTGCTGTCTCTTGTCTTTTGTCCCGCACTGTTCTTGAGGACCCTGCCCTCTTTCGATGATGGTGGTATGCCTCCCTTTTGCCTTTCACTGTCTTGGTGCCCCAATCTGTTGTGTCAGGTCCATGTGTTCAGTATATTGCAGCATTGCAGGGGTACCGTGGACCAACCGACATATAATTATCCCATTGGGACATAAAACGGCTTTTTGGCTGTGTTTCTGCTCTGAAAGGACCTTACATGGATGCTGCTGCAAACTCTGTTTAGGAGGGGCATGATACCACTGCATGACCTGCTGCGCAGGCTACTGGCAGAAAGAAAACAGCAGCCAAGGAGAAGAACAAGAAGAGCGACAGTGCTGAACCAGTAGCCCAGGGACTGGTCCTTGTGGGTGATATAGGCTTTGAAAACTGCAAGACTGCATCGGACTACCTCAAGGCCAAGAAGCAGTCAAATCAAGGTCGTTTCAGTGAAGCCTCTGTTGGGTTTGGGAACTTGTCAGCAATAGCCAGCATTCTTGAGCAGCAGCAGCAGCAGGATGAACAAGGCAAATTGTAGCCTTACAAGGCACGTTCTGAATTGTCAGCAGGCGCGTTTAAATTGGCTGCCCTTATTGCAAAGCGCAAGTTATATCTGGCATTTTTTTCATCTCAGGCATGCCTTGTCTCCCCTCATGATAGCGTGTAAAAGCAGAATATGCAATCAATCTGACATTGCGGATTCTGTCCGGCTCCAGGGCAGGTTGCTTGTTGTATGAACGGTATGTACACGCAGCATTGTGCAGTTGGTGACTGGCAAATTGGCTCCTGCCTTACACTTAGAGCTGAGGACGATGCTTGTGAAAACATCACCGTCCATACGGTATTGTTCCTCGTGTTGAAGAATCAGAAGACGTTTCTAGTGCATGGCCTGAGGTTTATTTTCTATCAGGCTGATGCAATGACAAGCAAGGTGCCGTGTAAAGCAAGAAATGTGTCATTGTCAAAAGCACATTCACAGGCTGCCTTGCCATATCGCTCTCACGTTGCTGACGGTGAACCTTCTCAGGGGTGCATGCGTCAAGGCCACAGATGTAGAGGGGCCAGCTGTTCCCTGAGAAAAGTGTGGGCTGCCTGGTCTGAACAGATGCAAATGACAAAGAGTGTTGCGTTTCAGAAGTGCGAGAAGCTGCTCTTTCTTGACACAGTGCTTTCTAGACTGCTGAATATCAGCTCAACGTAGCTGAGCGAATTAATATGGCCGGTCTCACAGAACTGAGAGCAACGTTGCCCAGATGACTAACAGCAACCTGCATGGTCTTGCGAGCATACTGTTGAGCGCAAGCTCGGAACCAGCACTGACACTGACTGTGTTTGAACCTATGACCTACCGTCAATGTTGCTGGCGGAGGCACCTTGCTGAGTCGCCTTGGTTTGCCATCTGCAGCATGACCTGTTCTGGATGACTGGTAAGCGTTAGCTGGCGTTAAAGGCAGATCACGTCAAAGCATGCTAGGTTTGCAGGCTGGCATCAGTAGCTGCGTGAACGGCTACGGACAGCACTGTAACTTTCAAGTTCGAACGATTTCTGCTCGCACACTTCCGCGGTATCAAGCAGCGAAGCCTCTGTGCTGTGATCGGAGCATGCAAAAATCGAGTGATGTGAAAGCGACGCTGTTTTCCAACGCCCAGATCAGGTTTGTCACGAGAGCTCTTGCAGCATGAATAAGAAAGTTTAACGGCAGTTCAAGACTGCTGCAACTCACATTTAGGTCTCAGACCTGGCAGTTCCTCGCAAGTGCACCACCGCGTCAGGCGACAGACCAGCTACGCACAAAAGCTCCGGAAAGGTGCTCAGTGTGTGCACGAAAGTACACATGCGACCATTTGTTTCGCCTGCATAGGGGTGTCACTCGACTTGGCAAGCCAGCTAAGCCTTCGCATGCCAAATGCATAAGTGTCTGCTTTTCATTGCTGACTAGGATTTATACATGCATGCTGATCTGCAGGCCATGCATATGGCATTAGTGGCAGCGGTGACAGTATACCACAGCAGCAAGACCAGCAGCAAAATGGGGTTGGCCCCGACACCAGCCTGCTTGCAGAAGAGCTGCAGGGACAGTGGCATGACAAGTTGAACAAACACCTTGGCCATTTTCTGATCACGCCCTACAGGCACCGCAAGGTCTGGTGGTCGTGTGATCAGTGCCCAGAGAGCTTTCCACATATCTGGAAGGCTAGTGTTGGCAACAGGACCCAAGGGACAGGCTGTGCCTTCTGCTCAGGCCAAGCCGTCTGCCAGCATAACACACTTGCTCGAAATGCGCCAGATCTGGAGATTGCATTGTTTTGGGACGCCAAGAAGAACCATCCAACATCTCCAGACGAAGTGACTGTCTCCAGCAACATGAGAGCCCATTGGAAATGCAGCGCTTGCTTGCACGAATGGCAGACATCAGTCTTGGGTAAGACATGTAGCAAGACCGGGTGCCCCAAGTGTGCCAAGGCAAATGGCAACAGGAAAGCAGACGGCACTAAACAGAAGCAGCCTATTTTTGGAATTGTAAAGCATGCCTTGCTGGAGCAGTGGGATCATGACAGAAACAGCACAAATGGTAATTTCCCTGACAACACAACGTTGCAAAGCAACAAGCTCATTTGGTGGCAGTGCCATGAGTGTCCAGAAGGCAAGGTACACAGCTGGCGGAGTCGTCCATACAATTGGACCTCTGGCAAGAACGCAAGAGGATGTCCTTTTTGTGTTGGGCATAAGCTTTGTGAATGCAACTCTTTGGAAACTGTCTGTCCTGATGTTGCTGCTGATTTTGACATCTAAAAGAATGGTGTCAGTCCTGTTGAACTGACAAGTTCCACACACACCAAGTACAGCTGGCTGTCAGATGAGCCTGAAGCCAAGAAGCGTTCTGTGGCTCAGCGCACACTTTATACAAGGAAGCAATCCAAGACAGCTGCTAGACGCCTCTGATATTTGTAATAGCAGTCAGCAATGTGTATGTTGTGTGATCATTTTAAAGTCATGTGCTAGAGTTGCAGCTGGCTTGTTGTCAGGTGTTTGTAAGCACATTTATGTAGTTGCTGTCTCTTCAGAAGTTGTGCAGGTCTTTTGGTTATTGCACAAAGTTTGATCCCCAGAGCATACCCTGGGGCTTTATGCACACACTGTTAGTACCTGACTTGTTGACATCAGCCTGTCTGTGCGGAAAACTTTGATTTACAATGTGTATAATGCTGAGTCAGGGTAACCATGAGACACAGTGTCAGGACATAGCTTGAGCAGCCTCCCTGTGCAGTAGTTCTGCTGAGACGAGTAGTTCTACTGAGACAAAAGTTGGACACAGACGTTTCCACGGCAACTTCAGCTGCCTGGACGACTGGTGAAAGGCAAATGGCCACTGGTGAAAGATTTGGGGCTACATTGAACGGGCCTGAAAGCCAAGTCGTTGCAGATCTTGCTGACTGGACAGTGGCCATTGCTGGAGTCCGCAGAACTGTCTGGAAAACTGCCTAGAGACATATCAGCTAGTTGGTATCAACAGTGGTTTCACAGTTTAGCACAGCCCTGCTGTGACACCTGCCTGGGTTAAGGCCACCAATTGGCGTCTGCTGACAACATTCGACCCCTATAATCATCGCTTTCTAAAGTATGAAGGCCCTGAAGATGATGAGAGGAATGCAAAGCTGGAGTATGCAAATGATGGGCAGGGTGACGGTGTGGACTGGGTGGTTGATTATTAGGTCTGCATGTCTTTGCCATGAAAGCTGCTGTGCTTGAACCATGTTTGTTTCAAGGCTTGAAGCCTGCTTGCTGTTTCATGACTTTCTTTCGACCAGCTACTTCTGGACCTTCAGCATACCATGTGGTCATTACCTGAAGGGGGTTTGCATGTTGCCAGACATTTGGCACGCACATGGACAGTACTGACATTCATGGTTGTGAAGCACACCTCAAATTGCAGACACACACAAAGACAGTAGATGCGCGGCAGTCCCTGTGCACTTGACAAGCGCACTGATGCATACCAATACATTGCGCAGCCCAACACAGCCGTGCTTGAATGCACATTGTACCTGGCTTCAACTCTTGGTGATCCAGGCATTTCACAAGCCTTGAACTCTGCAGACCAGTGCATCCTTGGGTGTTTATATATGCCGTCAATGATCGAGGAGGCACGCTGTTGATTATTCTCTATGTTCAGAAAACAGACCATAGTCACTCTTGTCTAGCAGACTATCAAAAATCAAATACAAGAAGTGGGCTCAGCTCCGGCAGGTCAATGCGGCAGCTGGTTTTGTTTTCAGGAACTGGTATCACGACTTTGAAAGCTAAAATAGTCAGGAAAACAAGGGACTCGTAGCTTGCATACAAGCAGTATTGCAAAAAAAATGCTTGCAGCAAGCATTGCAAAAGTTGCTTGCAGCAAGCATTTTTTGTTGGGAAATAAGTACAAGGCTCAGCAAGAAAAGTTACACTTTATCCCAGCCACCATCTGACATATCACGTGGGCCCCCATGCTCTTCTACTTTCAGCATACAGTTTGTGCCATCCCATACGCCTGTGTCAGGCGCCCAAACCACAGGATTCATCCAAAGCCGCTGAAACTTTGGCGCCCTTTTGCTGCGATACAATGAGCCATTGTACCACAAGGGCTTGCCTTGATGGTCCAGGTGTAGCAGATGACTTGGGCACAGCAGAGGCTTCTGATCGGTGGATGACTTCGTCACATGACCAATGGCAGAGGCATATACATCATCAAAGAAATAAGGTATTTTGGCGAGCTCAAAGGCCATCCAGTATGATTCCTTATCACCTGCACAGCCACCCACATGGGCATCATCACCATGTATCACATGTACTGTGAATGCTGAGAGTCGCAAAGCTCGCTTTGCATGCAAAAACAGAGAATATATTGGTTCACAGCCAGGAGCAGAGTCCAGCCATGCAGAACAATGAAGCCATGTCTTTGCGCATATAGTTCTCCCAAGACATCAGCTGCAGGAAGGGGGTTGATACCTAGGGTAAGCCTGTAAGTAGCCTCAGATCTGATGCGCCTGGTGTTCATCCAAGCAGCATAGAGCAGGCCAATAAGCACACTTCGATTGTCTTTATTGAAGAGAACAACGCCGCTTTCTTGCTCATGCACGGTCTTGCCTGCCCAGAAAGCAGACTTGGCCATCATTGGACTGGGAGTTCTGTCTTGCATGATGTTCCTCCACCAGTTATGTACATCATTGCTGCCTGGTACAATGCGGTCATGGAAATATAGTGTGCCAGTTCTGATGTAGCCAGGATGGCTGAACGCGGCCTCTGGAGTTTGCAGGAATACAATGTCTGAATCTGCAATGATGACCTGTTCGAAAGAGGATGCGAGAACTGCAAAAGGTTTGATGGCCCAACCACCACCAAGCAGCCCTACTGTATTTTCATCAAAAAAGTGGAGAATGTCCACGGTTCTGATGTCCGTGCCGACAGACTCAAGAGCATTCCTTTGATCTTCAGAAAGATCGCTGTCACCAGCATACATGACCTCTATTGGCAGAGTGGAATTGAAGACATATCTGACAGCTGCCACCAGGTGCAGAGCAAAGTGAAAGTCTGAGGCGCCGCAAGGAATGACGAGCCCCCTCGTGCGGCTCTCGTGATGCTCCAGATCAGCCAAGGCATTCTGGTATCGAGTCGAGACAAAGGGAAACAGGTGCAGCACTGCAACCTTCAATTGTTGCGCAAGTGTCTGCCAGGCCTCCGGCTCCAGCTGCGTGGCGTCTGCTGAATGCTGGTAGTCAAACAAGTCAACGAGCTTTGCGACAGAGTCTCCCATGGATGCGAAGTCATCTGGCCCTGTGCCGCTTTGTGACACAGAGTCTGCCTGAAAACCAACTTCTGGCGGCAGCTTGACTTGAGCCGATATAGTCTGCGACTGCGTGCTTTTTGGAGAGAAGCAAGCTGCACTACCATCACAGTTCTGCTGTATGACAAAGTGACAGACAAGGAGTACTGCTAGCAGAGTGATCACGGTCAGAAACAAGCATTTGGAATAAGCTGACGATCGCAACATGAAACTGGGTGAACGGGTGACCGTGTTCTGACGTCTTACGCATCAGGCAAGATCAAGTACGGCGTGCAGCCACTCTTGCTTGTGAGTCACGCTGCGAACAGTCCACGCGTCGAGATCAAGCTGTTTAAACTGGTCAACTTCTGCAGCAGGCTCACCTAACAAATTACCCTTACGGTGGGTAAGTGGTCGTTGGCTCCGGTAGGCAGGACACGTTGAGAACAATTGTCTGCCACTGTCATTCCGCAACCTGATCAAAGTTTGATCATCAAACGAAGGCGCAGTTGTACCATTGCTATGTGCTGCACGTTGGTCTCTCAAAAACCAACGCACCAGGAATGATGATTGGTATCATATTCCAGGCACACACAGCTGTCAGAAAGTTGCTTTGTTGTTTACATTTCTGGCTATCAGGTATGTGTTCCTGTTGCTCAAAGTCACAACCAGGCACTCTAAATGCGGCTGGTCTTGCTAGGCTTCAGATTCCTCAACCATTTCTGCAGCTTTTGAATGCTGTTACTCCGCTTTACAGGTGGGCGCTGCACAGCCTGTGAAACTGCACCCGCTCCCTGCACAAAGTTGCAAAGCACTTGTCAGACGCAGCCACAAAACAGCAAAAGTTGATTTTGTAGCTGTGCTTATTAGCAGGTCTGTCACTGGTACATGGGTTTGTTCATTCCACACATGCATGAGGATGAATGATGGACTTGCAACTTGCCTTTCGAAACGGCCGAGAACATTGCAACAGCATTGTATGTCATGCACCCAGCATTTGTTGTTTTCATGCAGACAAGACCAGTGAAGCAGCACAATGTTGCAACAATCATGCACAAAATACAACCCAGAAAACTTATGCTGTCATTTTGCTTGCATGACAGCAGCATGATGCAGCACTGCTTATAAGCACGCTCTTTGAGGGCAAGCTGTAAAAGTAACATGATGCCTGCTGCTGAGCGTGAGCATGACTGCACCTGGTGAAGGAGAGGTGCAGAGCTGGTTGCAGCAGAAAGTGCAGAAAGCTCCACACCAGTGGGAACAGTCTGGGAGGCAGCAGGGGTCAACCCATGAGCCACAGGGAGAGTCTCAGAGGCCGCAGGGGTCAACCCTGGGGCAAAGGGGTTGCCCACATGGGGTGCACGCCGGCCCTACAATCACAGAGACATTGGCAATGACTCACTGCTTACACACTGGGCTTAGCATGAGTCACGCTTCACAGCTCATCATAGTCTCATGTTGGTGATGCAGATCTCAAAACACAGCAAAATAGAGCGCATGCTAAGCCAGTATAAACACTAGCATGGCCTGTTTCCCCATGGTCTCCACCACAGAGACAACGGTCAATTAGAATGTACCATCTGCCTGTTGCAAACTCTGTGTGGTCATAGGGTGCATCATACCAGGCTGTCAACTGCAAAGTTGCGTGCAAATGCCAAACAGTGTTGTACAAGCCCTGTCACTGTACAGCAGGCATGCAAGCGCCAAATCTGTGTGACTAGGCATGCTGTCAGCGTCCTACATGTTCCAACCCAGAGAGGGAGAGAGAGGTGAGATGAGTGGCAATGCATACCTTGGGGGAGCCCAGGTCCATGCCGCTGTTGACGCGGCTGAAGACATCAGCATGCTGCTGAAAGCGACTAGCCTTGGCAGCAGGCATGCTGAAGCTGCCGGTGTTGCTGGGGGGCACAGTGAGGCTGGGGGGCTTGGTGGAGGGGGCGGTGGTGGTGGTTGACAGGTAGGAGAGGGGGGAGCGCTCAACCTCCTCCATGCCGTAGTCACCACGCTTGTCATGAAGGTGAACCTTCACGGCAGGAATCCTGCCTGTGTCCACCTGCACTTCATCAGACATGAATCAGAGCTGAAGCTTGCGGTACTTCCATCTTCGCTGGAAATAATCAAGCAATGAGTCTGTTTAGAGTGCAGCTTGAGAGAGAATGTGTTAACAGCAAGACCCTCAGTGCCTCTGGCTCGTTTTGGCCATGAAGGACCATCAGAGTTTGATCAAGAGCATTGCCTTGTAATGCACTGTAACCAACTTCCGACACCTTGAGAGTGCTGGTGTGACATTTGGGGCCTTTGCAGGCACACTGAAGCTGGCAGGCTTGCTGAGAATGTCACTGATGACATTGGAGAGATAGGTTGACCCAAAGCAATCATGCTGACTATGCACTTACCCAATAGGATAGCCCAGAACAATCTACCCGACAGGCAAGACACTCACCAAACATCCAGGGGCAAATGTTCTGGCTTGCTGTGCCGATGCTTAGGTGTTTGAGTTTCATGACAGGTTTAGAAACATATGCATAGCTGCAGCTGACACAGCAACTGGATGGTAGCCATCAAGATGTGCCTTGCTGAGCATGTCAGTGGCCACAGGATCAGTGCACAGACATTATTGCTTCACAACAGGCATGGAATTATTCAAGCACACAAGGAGCAGCAAGCCTCACCTGGGAGATGGACCTGAGTGCCTGAAGGCTGTCCAGGTCCTCACTGCTGGCCCCGGTGCTCCCCTGGAGGGGGGAGGGGCCATGCTCCTCACCACCCATCACCACTGAACCATTCTCGTCCAGCTCCACCACACCAGCACCCGCTCCATTGCTGGTGCCAGCAACCTAAAGGAAGCATAGTTTTGATCTCAAAAACATGTTGTCCTGGGGTTGCCAGGGAGGAGGATGTTTGTGGGGAGGAAGAGGCGGGGGGATTGTGGTGGAATGATGAGGTGCATGATATCAGTAACATTAGCAGCAGTTATGAAAGATGTAGGAGAGATCAAGGAGCATGCCAGCACACAGTCACACCCAGTCATCCACATGCATCAGTGATATGAGGAAAAGCTCTGTGGGTACTCTGAAGTCATGTATTTAAATTTTGTCAATGCCCAAAGCACTGGATTGCAATATGCCTGTGGACCACAACAAGTTTGCTCTGGACTGAATGAGTCTGCTCTGTCCACAGACAAATAGCAAGGACATACCGACATTGCTGCCGCTCACTGCATCACCCACATTGCCAGTGTGTGTGCAAAACTATAGTTGCACAGTCATGCATTCCTACAAGAGGCTTCACTAAGCCTACCTGGCCAGTGAGAGGCACATCCATGGAGGAGGAAAAAGTCCCAGCAGCTGCTTCAGCCTGCAAGGCTGCCTGAGCCTGCTCCAGGGAAGACACCTTGGTGATGAGCCCCTCCTGCCTCTCCTGACCAGCACTCAGCTGAGACCTGCAATGTTATGTTATACACATAATGTACAAGTCGACGCAACAATACATGTGCTACCACACTAATGGTTGTATACGCAGATGTGATTGCAGGACTTCCCTCAGCACAGGCAGGTCTTGTATACACATCAACAAGCTGAAGCAAGCAGAACAAACCTTGCTGCAGCATCACTGCATGGACGCATGAGCTGACATTGCTTTGTGCGCACTTGCGCCGACAGCTGATCAAGGTGTCTTCATCAGGCAGCCATGCATCACAAAGACAAGAACATAATAACCAAACAAGTCACAGCTCTGATCATACCTCAGCTCAGCGATGAGAGCCCCTTGTGACTCCAACAGCTGCTGGGTCCTGTGCTCAGTCCTGAGCTGAGTCTGGAGGCGTGCCACCTCCTGCTGGAGGGTGTTGACGTCAGCACCTGTGTGGCTCTGCTGCTCCGACAGGTGGTTCTTGAGGTTCAGCAGCTCGGCAGCTTGGGCGCTGTTGCCATTGCGCAGGCTGCAACCCACCTATCAGCAGTGAACAGTCAAGTGTGAGCTCCAGGTGCCGCAGGAATTGTATGCCTGGCTAATTTATCGAGTGACTTGTGTGTACTCATTATGCATTATGCAGATGAGAGCCTTCACATACGCGCAGGATGCAGCATGCGCATGTGCAGATGATAACCTGAGTCACAATACATGTGCGCTGAGCTTGTGTTAAAAAGAGTTGTATCGACGCGTGTGTAGGTGTATGCTCATGCAAGTGAAGCAACAGCGTTCGTGCATGCACACAGTGACCAAGAGATAGAAAACAGCACACAGCACAAGACACACAATAAGCTTTTAAGCGGATATGTGACAGTACAATCTGTGCTCACCCGCAGAACAACATCCAGAATCTGCTGGAGGCGCTCCATCTGGCGCTCCAACAAATTCTGCTGGGCAAGTGCCCTTCGGAGCTGCTTCTTGAGGGCCACTCTCTGCCTTCTGGCCTTGATCTGCTGCCTTTTCAGCAGAGACAGGCTGCCCTTTGTGGCCTTGTGACGTCGGCCTGTGCGCACATGGTGGCTTGACACTAACCGGTGGGCAAAGTTGAGGCCACGCTTCAAGTCGTCAGTGGTGCTCTCCAGATCCTTGGTCGCCCTCTTGCTGCTGCGGTGGTTTATGAGGCTGGCATTGTGCCGAATGTTGCTGCTCAGCCGGGACGATGTCAGCTTCCTCTCAAGAAGTAGCAGGCGATTGATCATCCCTAAACAACAGCCAAGAGTGTTGTCTGAAACGACCAGGTTGCATCTTGGTAGATGATCTCACAGTGCACTGCCCTTGCAGGCATGCCAGCCATCACCTTACCAAGAAATCAAGCAAACTGATATGACAATCATGAATGCTGCCCAGCTGCTCTTGCATCATGCACATGTTGGAAAAATGTCTGACAGATGCACTGCTGAAGCAGTACTTAGCACAGCATGGCACAACTTAACATGGCAGGAGCATTGGAAAGAATGACAGATCAATCAGATGGCATGCAGACAGACCACAGCTGTCAATGAGAGAGGAGCACTCACACACAACAGAGGCCACCAGAAGCAGCATGACCATTTCGCAACCCATGACGACAAAGCTGAAGTCTCCGGTGACTGCCCTCATGGCATGTTGACAATCACCACACAACTCCTTCCAGAGGAACTTGACAATGGTGATGCCCTCAACAAGGTTGGTGGCGCAGTGGCTGAAGGCAGAGCGCAGCCAGGAGGCCAGTGTGTGCCAGGCCAGGGAGCCTGCCTCCTTGTACACCTCCGTAACCTCTGCACCAGCAAAACCCATGTCACTGCTTGTCCATGGCTCATCAGCAGGAGATGCAATCATAGACAGGAGCAGAGCTGCAAGACTGAGACTAGCTAGACTGTGCTGAAGCACAAGCACCAGACAGAGGTCTGCAGCAACACACTGTTGGCAAGAAAGATGCACTGATGGCAACTAGAGTCTTGAGCAGCGTGTTTGTGTCCAACCAGTCTGCAGCAGGAGAGAGCAATCGGTGGACGTGAAAATTGCTGATACAGAAGAACATCCACAGCATGCTCAAGAAGTGACAGGAATTGCAGCTCCACTGATGACTGCACCAGGGGAGAGGCACCTGCATAGAGTAAGACAAGCAACAACTGCAAGCTGAGCTGTCCAGACAAAGTTTGCATGATAGCAGGAAACACAGTGCACAGCAAAGCGCTATAGCCTTCACAAACTGTTTTCCCGCCAAAACAGCAGTCATGTTGTTTGTTGCTCACCACTCGAAGCACTTCATACTTGCATCATACACCAATGCATGGCAGAAGACATGGGTATGCTCTGCACAGAACTTGTATGCTGAAGTCTGCTGGGTGCCCTGTATGTTATGCAAGCAGCAGCAGATACAAGCAAGCAGAAGGCAAGGGCCTGCTTTACCTCCAAGCCAGACAGTGAAGGACAATGGGCTTGTGTCCAGCTGGTACTCACCATCCTCAGGTGTGAGGACTCCAGTCTCAGAATGCGGCTGCTTAGCCTGGCGTACACTGTGCCCTGCTTCGCCATCTGCAAAGCATATGAAACTTGACACTATGTACCATCGTATACCATCAAGTTCAGCCTGCCTCCGCCTTTGTTGTATATAGTGATGCAGTCAGAACATAGTGGTGCTTGCACACTGGAGGGCAGCAAAGACTCAGTATGAGCCAGAGGCTCCCTCCAGACATCTTGCACTGCCAATTGCCGCATCTGCAGCACAGATGGCACCAGCTATACACACAGCAGCTTCAGACGCGCATTAGTCACACACAATCAGAACATGGTGTATATACAATGTAGCCACTGCAGATGGGCAATCACTGACACTGTGGAGGAGGCAGATCTCTGCAGCAGAGCAGCAGTAAACATGCTCTGTTTGAACTTGATTACTTCCAATGCACAGCCAACCTACATGCCACCAGCAGTAGCAGCAGCAGCAAAAAACATAGATTGATGCTGCTGCTGTTCATTGCACTTCTGCTCCTGCTGCATCTACTGGTGTCATGCAAGTTGATTGTGCATTCAGGTCCAGCATATTGTTTGCTGCTCTGCTGCACACACATCACTGCAACATGGACACAGCACACGTTACACAGCTCTGCAACATCAGCAACATGGACACAGCACACGTTATACAGCTCGGCAAGCACAAGCATGAAAATTGCCATCCATAAACATGAGAGACCTGTGGGTGAATCCTCAAAGCTGAAGGCCATTTCCACCATATCGTTGGTGCGAGTGTCTTCCAGAAGGCGCATTCCATCCAGCAAGGGCTTGGCATCAGGAGAAGGGGGCAATGAAGAAAGACCACCGAGCTCACTCATCATCTCATCACCTGCACACACAGCACAGAAACGAATAACCAGCAAGTCTGTGTCTCACAGTGTAAACAAGTTTGAAAATATCAAGCAGACATGAGTCACTGTCAGATCAAGCGTAACCAGCAAGTCTGTGTCTCACAATGTGAACAAGAAAAAGAAAACAGCAGGCAGACCCTGGTCACTGTCGGATCAAGCGCCGCATGCAGTCTGCAACAACATGCGATAATGCTTCGCAAGTTCAAGAGCATAAAGCTTGACATGTAGTTGGAGTATCAGTTGATGTCTTGCGCATCAAATGTGCACTGACCTGTCAGATCAGCTCCATCATTAGATGAGGTTAAGCTCCCAGTCTCGTTGCTGACCAATGTGTCCTCGATGAGACACATGCCATTCAGAAAGAAGTCGTCCATTTCCAAGTCGGTCCACTGTACCCAGGGCTGCAATGCCACAGTTGTGGGAGATAGGGCGGCCTGTGCGATGCTGGTACCAGGCTCAAATAACCAGGTCGTGAAGATGACCCTGTACTGAACATTCAGCCAGGTAGGTCCCTCAGTGCCTGGCAATCCAGCTGGGTGCGCACTGGTGAAGATGTTCATTGTGAACTGGGTATCACCAACTGCTGCAGGCAGCTGATGGGTGGCTGGGGTGCGCAGGGAGAGGCGCTGGATGTGGAATAGCAGCTGCAAAGCTGCATGGGTATACCTGGGGACATCTGAAGTCAGGACCATGCCTGACACTTCATTGATGTTGGTGAGCAATAGTATGTGTGTGTAGACAGCCAGGCTGCCTGCCGCTGCTTTTGCTGACGGTGTTGACTGCAGAAGCTGTGGGACTGTGTCAGTTTCCAGCTGGCTATTCACTGGAGACCAAACTACATTTGCTGCTGAGGAGTGGCAACAGAGATGTTTTGACAATGTCCAAGGGATTGCCAGCTGTTGCTTGGCACGAGTTGAAGAAGAGGCAAAGACTTTGATGCCCAGCCAATGGTTGAAAGGGAGGTGATTCGCACCAAACCCTGCTTCACCTGGCACCTGTGCAGTTGACAACTTCGTAAATACCACAAACAAGCTGCACAGTGTACACCCAGGTCTATCCAACCTAAAGTTCTGGGCACATACAGCAAATCAAAATGGTCCGAGACTTCGAAATGTAGCGACCACGCGTACATTGTGCGCAGCTGACATGCAGTACACGCTAGCACCGAGTCGCTACGAGCTTTGTGTGCGTTTGCCTTCACAGGTGTGCCAGAAGCCACAACGAGTTCCACGCCAGCACTGGCTTTGGCGCCGGCGGGCTTAGGGGACAACCCTAAGAACAGGATTATGAGGACGAAATAGGCTCGTCTTTGTGGTCCCATTGCTGCCATGCTTGCCTGGTTCATCTGTAGCTGGCCTAGGCTTAGGGTAGTCACATGAGGATGGAGTCACACGGGACAAATCTCGTAGCGGTGACGAAGGTGACTTTTCCTGTCAAGGCAACCGGGAAGGTGTAAGAAAACCATACACAGGCCATGCAAACAACCGGGGTCACGCAACGAAGTCGCCGTTGCGAGCGTTTAGGTCATCAAGTCACAACTACAGCGACCAAGGCGGGCTGACCTACCTCGTAAAAGACTTGTTGGAACACGCTACTGCTCTTTTGCACGGCACATATTTGCGAGCACAGCACTGCTCTGCACGCTGTGCCAACTTTGTTTTGCTGTTGGGAATTACTTTACTTGCAAGATACGAAACACATGAATAAGTGGTTGAACACTTGTTACACGGAAATTCGGGATTCCCTGAAATCCGGAATTCTAGTACCCTTTTCACCAGAATCCGAAATTTAGGTGAGGCCCTACAGATATTCCGAATTCCGGTAAACTCAGTACGTGAATTCCGGATTCCAGTGGAGACCACTGCAATTCCTGATTCCGGTATTCAACTCCACTGTTATCCCGGATTCCAGTGATTGTGGTACATGAAAAGTGAACAGGTCGCGAAAAGCCATGTGTCGCAGCAAAGATGCTTTCATGATGATGCTAGACCAAGCCAAAGTTCAAAATGTCATGCTTGTTGATTTTTCCTACCCTGAACGGCACGGCAGACGCCTTGGGCAGCATAGTCAGGCTTCAATGTGACACATGAGTTCAAAGAAAGACATGAATGCCAATATTAATACTGCAAGGCAGCAACATACTAACATGGGAACTCTACTGTACAGACATGTCACTTTCACAACACAATACAAAGCTATTCTGCTACCATGTTCAATGCTCACCCCAGTCATCGCACTTCCTGCCAACAAAAAACCTGGCTGTGCATTGCACATTGGCTTTGCGGCAGGTGCATGATCCAGTTTTGCAGCCTTTCTTGCATGAACATCTTGCCGGAACACCATTGGCCTTGGTGCACAGTCTTGCTACAGCAGGAATGGGTAGTTGCTTCAGCTGACTCACATCATCACTTGCAGTGAAAGGGAAGCTGTGCTCACTCTTCCAAGACACTACCTGGTCAGTGCGGATGACCCCTTGCACCACACCATGCTCACAGCGTAGTTTGTAACCATCAAGGCGCTGTTTACTGATGACCATGCAGACTACAAATCTAGGGTCCATCTTCTCTCTGACCTCAGATGGAATCTTCAAGCCCACATGTTGGCCAACC
>JAABUP010003062.1_pt1 | contig 30367 bp, 37 predicted proteins | sample 5559201 | NCBI WGS metagenome assembly JAABUP01 (sample SAMN10711887, study PRJNA513373) | rock metagenome | isolation source: Antarctica rocks | place: Antarctica | reverse complement strand
GCAGATGGGGTGGAGGGTGTCGATGATGATTAGGGTTTCTTTGTGGGGAGGGAATGTTAGTGACTGGGTATTGCTCATAGAGGGGAAAAAGGGGGGGTGCAACTTTTTGACTGCGAGCAAAATTCCAGAACCTCCTTTTGCACTGCTTCGTGATTTTTCCGTCGAGCTTTCACAGCATGCGTGACCCCAGGTGGGGGAGAAAGGGTCTCGTATGAAATGAAGACGGTGCTCGTCTTTGATAGCTATTCCCACATCTCAGCACAAATCCCAATTCGAAACCAGAAAACAAAAATCAAATTGATTACCCATGAGAGAGAAGAAGCATACAAACCTGAGCATTCAAAACATAGTGTCTCACAAGAGGCTTGGCGGATTGCTCCACCGAGTCGAGAATTAGAGTGAAGGGCGAGGCGCCATCGCGGAGGGTGAGGAGTTTTTGGATTAGAAGGAGATTGTGGATGCGGCGGTGGGGAAGAGAGGTGTCGGTCATGGTGATGATGGTTGGGGAGGAAGGGAGATGAGAGGAAAGATTTGTAGAAGTGAAAGATTTGTAGGGATAGATTCTGGTAGAGGTTAGGGAATCATAACCGGTTGGTGGGACATTTGTAGCATCATATTCTGTAGAGGACGTAGCAGATATGGAGAACGTATGAGGGGTGGTTTCCGTTCATCGGAATACTCTTGTCTAATGCCGTATAATATGCAGAGTGTATATTGGATGTCAACTGAATTGGTTCTCGCTTGTGAAGTCAAATCTACGTAAACCCTAACTGCTTCCCAGAGCTGTAGTCTCTGAGTTATGGCCAGATACCGTTCAAATGCAGCGGCTTGCTGGACAAACGCCTCACAAATATACGAACTCGGCCGTTCGGAAATGGAAAAATAATCTTTCTGGTGGAATTTCTGTCATGATTATGTTGTATAAGGGGGCTTCACCCACAAAGGACTATGGCCTGAGATCGGACACCTTCAAAGCTATCCTATAGAAACAAGGCTCCAATGTTATTACTACACCCATGGGCCGTGAGTGCCTTCGTAGTAGACCCTCGGACCGAGATCCTAGTCGATGCCAGCACATCCGCTAAAACAATGTGGTCTGGACGCGTACGCTTGAAGATGCACTCTATATCATACACGCATCACTTGTCCTCCCTTTCGCCACCAAGCTCCTCAGCTCAACCATGACTATCTGCTTGGGCTTAAGGGCCTATTGAATCCACCAACGCGATTCATATATTGCCTGTACTCGGTCTTCTTCTCTTTTCTAACACCGTATACATTGTTCCCCGGCACTTTGGTATTCTTCGTGGTTTTGAACGTTGCAAAGCCCATCATTTTCCGCATGAGAGCTATTTCAGGGTCCGAGTCCACGTCCATGGCCGTGGTGGGGTTAGAGTCGGTGGGCGGAGATTTAATACCGTTTGTGGCTGGAGGTGAGCTATCGGCCATGGCCGTTTGGGGGTTGCGTTCGGGATTTGGCCGAGATGGCTTTCGTGGCTCAGTAGGGGGTAGGGATTTTGGAGGTGGAGGCTTTGTGGTGGGATTCAGAGGCTGTGTTGTTGCGGGTGTAACTTTCGATAGCGGATCTCGTGGCGGAGAACGCGCGCGAGTGGGAGGCTTGTCCTTACGTGGTGGCGAGCGCGAGCGGGTATGATGGCGAGTAGCATCTTTAAACAAATCAGTATATCTCCTGGCGCATTCATCAGAATCTCTATATTGCTCACCTCGCCGTGACCTATGCCTCTCCCTGCTCGTCGTGCGCTCCCTATCCCTCCTGTCCCTCTCCCCACCCCTCTCGCCATTCCGATATCTTCTCCCGTCCCTCTCCTGTGACCGGCTCCTGTCCCGCCGTTTATCCGTTCTGTCCCTCGATCTTGATCTCCGCCTTCCGTCCTCGCGTCGATGGTCCCGGTCTCTATCGTCTCTCCTATCTCGCCCATTTCTCGTCTCTTTAGTCGAGCTGTATTTGCGATCGGTGTCTGTAGCTCTGGATGAGTTACGCTCCCACATCGCTGAGCTGTCGGTGCGCTTCGCGCGCTTTGCCGGTGGCTCTGCCATAGATTGATTGGGGTTGACGAGAGGACGGTGGATCGGACGTGTCAGCGTCACTCGAGCTGAGCTATAACCGCCAGATGGCGCTTGGACTTGAGGAGTCAAAGCCTGAGAAATTGCCGTGGTCCCCGCAGCGCCTCTAAACTCCGAAGTGCTGCCGCTCGGGAAACACTGAGAAAAAGCTTCGAAACCTTTCCCTAAATCGGCAGCAAGATGTTCTACTTTGTCATGGGTCTGTGGAAGATGGTGATTCGGTGACTGGGCTGGCTCGGGGGATTGTGATGTGAACTTCCTCTTTGCCCTGAGCTTGAAGGAAACTTTTGCCCGATTTGCTTCGTCCATGCTTGCGATACGGTGACCAGAATTGCTGTTCGCGCAAGCATCAACAACGACAGATCTGACTCAGTATCGCATGATCTTCGTTTTATGAAAGGACATGAAGGTCAGGTGAAATTCCTCTTGGTATTTCAGGTCGAGAGCTCGGGGTCCTGCGCGAGGTTTGTGTTGGCTCGTTTTGGAAGAAGTTCCATTCACTCGATAGTGTTCAAGGGGGAAAGGCTTACAGATCCGAGGCTGACTCGAGATATCATTTCACATCACAGCACCCAACTGCTGTGCGGTTCTCTAATTTTACTCTACCGTTGCTATTAGGCACATGCGTTTATATTGTGTATATGATGAAGTACTGAGTGACATGTCGGCTGTATCCAGACAATCGCCAATAGACTCGAAAATCATCCCCTTTATCAAGTCCTTGGTAGAGAAGCGCTTTCGAATATCTGCGCAACTCGAAGGAAGTTATTGAGGCGCTGACCTACTCCCAGGAATCCTGCAAACGCCACCAAACATACCCGGAAAGAAGGCTAAGGCAAGGAGTGAGTGTGAAGCCTCAACCGTATCCAGAAGGAAAGGTAAGTAAGTATCAGTGTATCAGACAATGCAAAGATCTTATACAGAAGTACTACAAGGAAGTACCAAACTAAGGCGAATGGTCTGAAGTATTTGTACAGCTCGGGGTAGACTATATCGGTAAGTCCAGCTTAAAAAGGCCTCGATTGCATATTGGAAATATCATCGTGACTTCGTGGTCGAGAATTTATGACTCGTAAGGTAAGTGGAACTGGGGGAAGCGGCTTTGTTGTGCCAACGAGACTGTCATCGGACTTAAGTTCAGGTGTGGTGGTTCCACCGATCGCCCAGATCGAGTGACCTCCTTCAGATCTGGTCATTGACGCCGGATCAGGAATCTGTGCTTTACTAGGTTGGTTTGGCATGGGAAGAGTTTTATTGTTAGAGACATGGTAGTGATCCATAGGCTGGGTAAAGATGGTACTACTACCCGTAGAAGAAGGCCGCAAGGAGGACGTAAGCTGAAGGGGCAAGTGCAGTGAGGGAGAAGCGGGTTCTTGCTCAACAGAGTCTAGAGCTCGATGCAAATAGCTTAGGCGGAGTCCTATCTGCACGGTAGCGCTACTCTGTCCGGAGAAGCCTCGCTCATGGGCTCGGGAGATTGGAGGTGGAGGCTGGATAGGAACTTCGGTGTCTTGAGACATAGTCGTGCTGGTAGACGTGCGTACAATAGCAGATGCAGAGGTGGGATAAACCGAGTAATTTGGTCGATTCTGCGTCGCTGACCGCGACGCTATTGCTCGAGGGGGCTGTGCGACTGGGCTTGTTTGAGGCACAGGAGGTTCGGTGGAAAAGTTCAGGTGCTCGAAACGGGCTCTGGATGAATTTGATCGATTTGGTAATAGAGTTGGTAATACATCTGGATACCTCTCAGATTGTACCGTGAACTCGTCCGTACTTTCGCGGAAGCTTTTCTGACGAAGGATAGGTGAACTGATATGCATTTTCATGTCCAGGTCACTGGGTCCGAAGATTCTCAAACGTCGCTTCTGAGACCACGGAGTCGCCATGGCTCTAATAGCAAACCTGTCCGCATTGGATCGAAGGAACACATGGAGGACACCGTTGATTATGCCGAAAAGGTTGAGAGCGACCTCTGCAATCTGAGATGTACGAATGGCTGGCCTGTGGGTCGCGATTGAGATGTAGTAAGGTAAGATGAGCGCCTATCCAACTTTAGCATGTAGCCATCTATATTTGTGGTCGGGTATCATACTAAGAGCACAATGCTAGGCACAAGATAATACACGACTCGAGCCGCCGCGATTCGCTCATCGCGATCCGTCTGGAGTCTCCTTAGTAATTGTAGTGTAATCACAAGAGCACAAAGACTGTATGTGAAGATCAGGGACGTTGCGATGACAATTCCAAGCTTTGCGTAGGTTGCGGTCCACCAGATCAAGCTCGCTAGACACGGGCCCTTGCTCTGAGAGAAATTGGAGGGAGTCCAAGTAAGGAGTGTCAATATGGGCACGGCAGCAAGACAAAGAGGAATATTCCATTTCCCCCGGGGATGAAAGCGTGCCCTCTGAAGCGATCGAAAGGTGGTTTCTAGGCCGAAGACTACCATCGCGTATGGAACAATCCATAGTGCTGTTCACATTTAGACATGGACTAACGGCATTGTGATCAGGGACATCATACCAGGCCAGACAACCTGTGCTGTCGCTTTACAATCAAATGATGTTACTTCTTCAAACGTGCTACTTTGTATCCCGATAAATATTACCTCTTGGACGACGACCGCTATTGATATGATGAATGGGAACATCTCCGCCGGATGTAGCGTCAGGCGAGAGTGACTGGGATTCCTATTCATTGTTAGTGGTATAATAGCATGTCTCTCAAGTTATTGACTTACCGGGAATCCAAGGAGAGCTTCCGGACCCTAGCTGGCCACGCATCGTGTATGATATTAGCGATCACCAACAGAGCGAAGACGAGATTGAAGCCTCCAAGTATTGTGATCGCCAATCTGAACGTAACACCCCCTTCGAGAATCCATTTGTTGCTGAGTATTTGGATCATAGCACTCTTCTCGGCCTCGCCTCGAGAGATAAGCGTAGCGGAGACGAGCTTTGACATTGCTGCTGATGAATCACCCAACGATCGTCCCACAAGAATAATTTAGATTGACTTTATTGTCATTAGCGATGTAAAAGGAATTCTCAAGAGGGACAAGAAGGAAGTTCAGCGATGTAGTAGGATGAGAACCAGCTCAGACAATCAAAAGCAGGGACTGATCCAGTCAGCGAAGGGAGGAACAGCACGTTCGAAGACCAAGCTGACCATTGAACGCGGGGGGAACGCATGAAATATGAGTACAGAAACTTCATGCATGATTCTTTAAGTCTGCGAAGTGATCACGGCATCATGACTTGGCGGATGGGCTGTTATCCGAGCTCCTTGAAGATCTATTAGATTTTCTGGTTGTACCCGGTTTCGGCGGCATCCACAACTTCATAAACGGCGACGGTTTGAGCCGGAGAGGAATGGTATATCATCCAACAATATGGGCTCGCTCGACGTGTCGGACCCAGGCTGCATTACGGCTCATGTAGGTACGTTATGGAGGGGCGAAGCCTGGGGAAAGGGCTGATGTTCGAGTAGAAGGCCATGGGACATCTCGATCAACCTCAAGCAAGTAACCCTTGAAGCATTGATACTCGACACAATGTCGGTAGGAGAGGTAAGCAGCGCATAAAGTTCATCTAGAATAGCTATCGAAGAGAGCGGGGAGCTGAAACTCGAAATGCTTAGGACAACAAAATGATCGCCCACTTGAGGTTCTTGAAAGCGCTACGCTACAAGTAGCGTAGCAGCATGCGGTATGTACCGACCACCATCCACCCCCTTAAGGAACCTTCTGCAACATGAGCTACCTTAGACTTTTGTACGTACTCGTCCCTCCTAACCTTGCCATTACAACCTTCAACACCCCGACGAAGAATGAAAATCGTACAACTTCTATTGTCCGGGAAAAAAACATAAGGAAAAAGCTCGACAGCAAAAGCCACCTGTGAGTAGCCCGGAAATGGACAGCTCATGTGTACGAAAATGCCTCGACGACCGTAAGGAGCTCCGCCGTAGGTGAATGGGTGATGCCTAGGGATTGCCAGGGCGTGCTCGATATGGTGTCCTCTCGCTCATCCTAGGTTGAGCGTCCCTCGGCCAATTTTTCTTCCGCCACCTCGCCATCCTCATCCGACTCATCGTCTTCTTCCGGCCCGCCGTCCTCTTCCGAATCATCGTCCTCATCCGTGCTATCTTCTTCATCCTCCTCTTCCTCTGATGTTTCTGTTTCCGAATCGGACAAGCCGTCACTACTGTCGTCATCGGATTCGGTGTCGTCGAGTGCCTGTTCGGCAAGAAGCTCCTCATCTAAGTCGTCTGTTTCCGGAAGATCAACCAAGGACTAGTAGTTTTAGTACTCGAACACTCGCTTTCTAATCACCATACTCACGTATTCCTCTTCATTCATCTGAAAGCGGGTTTCCAGCATGTTCATCCATCGCAAATTCTTCTTTTCTTCTGCTCTCTCGAGCTTCCTCTCCTCTTTTGCCGCCTCTCTTACCGCCTTTCTTGTCGCCTTTCTAGCCCGACGTCTGCTCTCTATCTTTGCTCGTTGAGATCGTGAGAGGCTGTTCTGGCCCAAGATATCTTCAGGCATCTTGCTGAATAAGGTGGTTTCTGTTTTACGCGATCAGCAGGTAAGATGAAAGTATTGGTTGCGGTTAAATATTACTTCTGTTAGTCTCGTAGGTTGATGTCTGAGCGGTGCGTATCATGTATTGTGTGCTTGCGTCTGGGCCAAGGGCTAATAGTTGGGGTTTGGGTGGAAGATGGAGGGTAGATCTTGAACGGATAGAAGAATATAACACGTGCAATGTGTGCCTTGAGGTACGTGAACGTGTGAAGGAACTAAGGGTAACCTAAGCGTATGGCCGCTTAGCTCTAATCTGTTGAAAACATTGGTTCTAAAGCTTGCAAGGGTGTTGGCTGAGCTTGGTGCATGTTATATTCATAGAATCCTACAGTAGGTAAGAATCTCAAGTCTCATTTCTATGGTTTGTTATACTCGTACTGTATTATCTACGCTTCGAAGCTGAAGGCGGCTACAGATTCAAACAAATGGCATTATATAGAAACCCCATTGACTCCGGTCTAAGCTCTATTCGGATCGATGATCGGCTTTTTCTGTATAGGTCAGTCTCGTCGTTGGGCGGGAGGTTACTTACCTCGCGATATCCACTTTGACCTCATCTGTCAGGGCTTCTAGGACCTGATCTCTGCGCCGGTTGGGCCTTCGATATTGGCATATCTGTCAGGCTCAGCTAAGGCAACTCTACTGTCACCCATATCCCTTAGGCTTCGAATCTCTGCTCGTTGTGCACGGTTGAGCTTCCTTCGTGCATTGCTCAGAGTCTCTTTTGACCAATGTTTGGTCTCCGCGTCTTCGATAATTTTTTTTTCTCGGATCACGTATTCCCTGCGAACTTGGGCTGCCCAAGTGCTCACACACCGTTGGCAGCATAGGCGATCGGGCATCGAAATACGGATCTCTTCTTCTTCGCTATTGCAGCCCCACCACCGATAGTCAGGGCATCGGATGAGTATTTCGGTTTTATATACGTGCATGCACCGGCTGAAAATATGTTCGGTGATTACGCACATAGTTCCAGACTAGTGCTAAGTCAAAAGGTGGAGCAAGCGTATAATTCTGTTGGGTACAGTTCTTTCGATAATAGGGGTGGCTCTTTGAGCGGTGGGTACTGGAAAATTCTGTTGATGACATGGCATAGTAGATATCAGGGCTCAGCCGATACCCGGTTTAAGGGGCCCTTGCGCGGTCTTTGTTCACGACAATGACTTTATTGGTATTCCATGTCTCAACCCTTTGTTTTTTGTGGTCCTGAGCAACCCTTTGTTTTGCACAATGCCAGTGTCTGTATACCTTATACGAGGCCAGAGGTACATACGGGTTCTCTTGCCGGAAAGAACCTACTTCTGAGTCTCACGTACGCTGACAGATGTCCACCTCTGCTGACAAACTTATAGTCAGAATCAGATACTTCTCTTCTTCTGTGCTAGGAAGTATTCGCATGGACCAGGTAAGATGTAGTCTTTGACACTTGCTAAGCGCACTATCCGGTATGTCCACCTTGTCTGACATGTCTCCCAACAGTAAAACCACTCAGTGATCGTGGTCGGTGCAGGTGCGGTTGGGCTACTGACGGCTCTACCGTTGGGACAGGCGGGTATTGATACTCGTGTCCTCGAGAGGCTCTGGTGTATATGCCGGTGGTTATCCCCGCTCTCCGCTCGCTCGGTACCTTTGAGCTTGTGCAGTCGCATGCGTACCTGAGCAATGAAGGCGCAGCTCGGCGAGACAGGGATGGAAGACGGCTGGCGCACCTGCCACTTACTGGCCATAACGCCACGGGAATTTGGTGGTCTATTGGTGATTTGTCAGGAAAGGATGGCTGATTTGGTTCTTGCCGATCTGAAGAAGTATCCTAGTGTCGATGTTAGGTTTGGGTTAAGATGTGTAGGGATCGAGGACCTACCAAGCTGCGACAAGGTTAAAGTCATGGTCCATCAAGGCAAGGAAAAGGATGGAGACCTTCTGTTCCACGCTGAATATGTGCTCGGAGCCGACGGGAGCAACAGCTCCGTAAGGCGGATCATGTGTATTCCCTTTGACGGCTGTACGTGGCCGGATTTGAAAATGATCGGGGCAGATGTCTTGTATGACTTTTCTCAAAAGGATGGGATATCACCCAGTGAATTGCATCGTCCATCCAGAAGACTGGGCTGTAATTGCATATACTGGCGAAGATTGTGATGGGATACCGCAGTGGCGTGTCACACACCCCGTACCGCTCGATCTGCCTGGATCCCGTGACGCAATGATAGCCCGAGCATAGGAAAGAGTAGTGCTGTTTCTTGAAGGATCAAAGGGCTTAAAGGTTGTGATGCGGAGCCATACGTGCTGCATTAGTCAGGCCAGGAAAGGAAGGGTACTTCTTGGAGGCGACGCTTTGCATTCAGATAACCCAATTGGCGGCCTCGGTCTCATCACCGGTGTCTTGAATGCTATCGCGTATGGGATGTCGTCATGCGAGACCTCAAAAGAGGAGAGCCTGGGCCTCTCACTATGGCTTGAGCCAAGTCGAGAAGGGAAGCTTTTATCAACGCAACCAATCCGACGTCAATTGTCAATCTGCGAAAGCTTCAGTCTCTTTCCGAGGAGGATAAGAAGAATAGAGTGGAGGAAGACCCTGGGTTTGCTAAGACGCTGAGGGCCAAAATGAATGATACATTACCGGAAAGTCGAGGCACAAGAGCAGGTGAAGATGCCGAGATCTCAACTCTAGAGGAGGCTGTGGAGGCCCACCGCTTAGCCTGAAAGGTGACTGCACACTTGGAAGGAATGGCAATGGCGTCGGGTTTGTGCTATTACCGCCTCGAAAAAGGCGATCATCAAATTCTTTTCTTTCAAGTCAGTGGCGAGACATGGTGTTGAACAGTAAGAAACGCCATATAAACGCCAGACGAACGCCAGACGAACGCCAGAAAGGCGCGGTCGAGCTGCGGGGTAAGAATTCACCCAGAAGCGACAGGTGCTGCTTCCATTTTACTACTATATTTTGTAGTTATATCGGTGCTAGAACCATGACTGGGAGTGCGTTCTTGCATACTTATCACCAGAGTCTGACGGCTGGCACTCCTAAAAAACACAACGGCTATCTCCAACCGTCTGTTTGCCGCCTCAGCCCATCAGATCTGAAGTATGCATGGCCTGCAGTAGTGTCCGTGCTTCTAGCTTACCTTATGTGGCTGAAGTCTGACAACGCACAAGTTTTGTGACTCCAGGTCGTTCAGCTCGTTCTTCTTGACAGACTTTAGTTGGAGACATTGGTGATCGACTTTAACGTTCGGTGTATCTATTTTTCCGCAACCCAAAGAACAACAGTTGTTTAATTGTCAACTCGTGCTTTTTCTCTGCTGAAACAATGTGTTTGACACTGGTCCTCAGGCTTGCAATCTTCCGTCTGCTTGTGCAGAGTTTGAACATCCAATGTGCTTTGTCGGAAAATGAAAGCCCTGATACCACAGGCTGCGGTGCTTGCGTAAGTCTAAAGGTCCCTTCTGCTTCGACTCAATGTTCTCTGACCGTGATAGTAGTGCAGCAAGCTTTCCAATGCGTTTCCTGGTGCTGTGAGCCTACCCAACACTACTGCATACGTACAGGAGCAAGTATACTGGTCTCAGCAGCAATCAGAAACCCAGCCAGCATGTCGGTTCACTCCTGTCAGTGCCAACGAGGTTTCGGCTGCTGTGAAAGAAATACGTTTGTCGAAATGCCCTTTTGCAGTTAAAAGCGGTGGGCATGCGTGTTTTATCGGTGCTTCAAATAGCCAGGGCGGTATTACAATTGATCTGGAGAAATTGAGTACAATTGAAGTGTCATTTGATAGAAAGACGACCCGACTCGGCAGTGGCAATCACTGGTCAGATGTATATTCGAGACTTGAAACACTTGGCCTTGCCGTCACCGGGGGAAGAAATGGGGATATCGGTGTAGGCGGATTGACTCTCGGAGGTTGCTAACTGACCATGAATCTAGTAGTCCTCTAGGCTAATACTTAGATAGGTGGTATAAGCTTCTTTGCTGGCCTCTACGGATGGGCGTGCGACAATGTTAATCAATATGAGGTTTCCTATACCCTTACTCCCAATCACGTCCCTTGCTCAGTTGGCCACGTCTGAGCACGTCTTAGGTCGTTCTTGCCGATGGAGAGATAGTCAATGTCAACTCATCTTCCCGGGAAGACTTGTATTTTGCTTTGCGGGGCGGAGGGAACAATTTCGGGATTGTGACCAGGTTTGGCTGCGAGCTCCTTTCACCAGGGTTTGAATCTAAGAGTCATCAGGTTTGATCTGGATACCTTCGAACACGGCTTGATGTGGGGCGGCATGACGGTCTACCCACTCGCTGAGAACATTTCCTTGTACAATGCCTTTTACATGTTCAACATGAACCACGACCGAGATCCCAAAGCAGCTCTCATCCTATCTACTGCCTGTGTCAAAGGTCTGGGATGCTTTTTCTCCGCCGAGTATACGTACAAAGACCCAATCGCAAAGCCGCAAATCTTTGAAAACTTCACCTCGCTCACGAATAGTTCTGATACCACGAGGATCACGACCCTGAGTAACCTGACCACGGAGATCAAAAACAGCCAGCCAAACGGATTTCGGTTAGTAGCTGTTCGTAGAATTACCAGCCTGTAAACGGGTGGCTCATGAAAAACTCACAGGCAAATCTTCATGACGGCAACATTCAAAAACAACGTCCAATTACAGGTGGATATCTTGGGTATTTGGTACAACTCTATACAGCCAATCTTGAACATTCAAGGGTCCTTGCCTGCACTTGTCTTTCAACCTATCTCGGCACCTATAACCTCTCACTTCTCCAGGAATGGTGGAAATGCTCTCGGAATTTCACCGCATGATGCTCCTCTCACTCGTAAGGGGCCTTCGCGTTCGTTGTTCTTTGCTCGCCCCAGCCCTAGGCATTTGCCACATACTGACAAGCTTTCGGCGGGTAGTTATGAACATCGACCTTCAGTGGGGCGATATCAAGGATGATGATACCGTTATTAGCATTGCCAAAGAGATAATGGAGAAAGCGGTCGCCCTAGGAAAGGTGGAGTGGTTTCGTACATCCTTTCCACACCAATAGTTAGAAGATACTGATTCAAGGACGTTATGCTCCAGTCTCGCAACCTCCACCACCGCTACATCTACCAAAATTACGCGTACATCTCCCAAGACGTTTTCGGTGGCTACGGACCCAAGAACAGAGAGAAGTTGCTCGCTGTTCAGCGAAAGTACGACCCCGAAAGGGTCTTTGAGAAGCTACAGCCGGGGTATTTCAAACTGAGGAAACAGGATCGATAGATACAAGGTATGATTGGGGAAATGGAAATAGGAACCCGATAGGCGGGGGATTGAGATAATCTGGGTATTCGAATATGCTGCAAAATTAGGGTTGAAACACGGGGCCGTTAGCAAGCGTGGGTGTTTTATATACTCACGATACTGTAACCTTGTGCCGTCCTTTCTTCTGAAGTAAAGTGTTGGAAGAGGTTTTTGCAAGAAGCATCGCCATCGATGATGATTGTCAAAGATATTCTTTGGACGGCGGAATAAGTCCGTGTACGGAGTATGTACGAGCAAGTGCATACGCCTATAATACAGTACAGGCAGCTAAGGTACGATACCATACTCGTACCGGGGGCTACATGATCATCCTCTTCGTAATGACTGGAGGAGTTCAACTCACAAGGTAGATGAGGGACCTTCCACTCACATTGTTCGTTTACTTTCGCTGATAGAGTACTGTGACTATCAAGTGCTCAAGTATCATTATGTTGTCGTCTGTTGCTTCTGAAAGATGATGATGTTCCTGGCCTTGCGATGACTTCATCATTACCTGATCCACTCTCACCCCTTGGATTCTGGTCGATGATTTCATCACAAGTCACAATTTCCTACTTCAGTAACCGCGAACGCTCCTGCACTCACAACCTCTGTCCCAATACCAAACGCAATCATGTTGTCCAGAAGCTCCCTTCTCATGCTTTCAACTCTCAAACAAAGCACCGTGATTCAACGAAGAGCTATCAGCACCACCATGACCACTTTCGCCAGCCGTGGCCGCTCTGAAGCGGGTCAGATCATATCTGATGTCTCGAGGCAAGAGGGTGGCACCACCAAGGGTCGAACCTCTTTCGTTCCAGACTACCTCCACTCTGCTAATATTTCCCTCCAGGCTCAACAGCTGCCCAACTGCAATCCGAGCTCACCAAGCAACGTAATGCACAACCAGCGGAGCAAAGACTCGGCTCCAAAGTAGCCACCGAACCTTCCTCCGTCACCGCCGAAGACGCCCAAATTCTCCACCGCCGCGAATCCCGCGCCCTCGGCGGCCAACAACCTCGTTCTGGTAGTCTTGCCTCACAAGCCCAGTCTTTGGCTGCCAAGAACGAGCAAGGTACCCCCATCAACGGCCAGTCAAACGCTGGCTCAACGGACTCTACTGTGCAGAGCCAGCTCGATCGCCAGGAGAACTATGAGAGCGCTGCCGAGGCGGTGAAGCAGAAGCTGGAGCAAGATCCCCAGGCTGTGACAAAGGAGGATGGGGATCTGATGCATAGTCGGGAGACAAAGGCTTTTGGCACGACGGAGAAGGGTGGTTTGGCGAGCCAGGCACAGAGCCAGGCGAGCAAGAATGAGCAGTGAACCGCAGCGGTCGGACTTATATGAGAAGCTGTCACGCGGACATAATTGTCTTAGCGCTTGTACCGGCATAGACATAGGTCGAAGATGAGAAAGGCTATGAGTTAACCCTAATGTACATATACTGTATCAGACTTCTGATTTCTGCTCTGCTCCGAATTCGGCCACATTCCACCTCAAGAGAACATCATGTCGGTCACAATTTCTTCTCTTGTCTATGCAGGATTTGACATTCAGGTAACATTAGTTGCATTTAACACAAAGCGCTGAATATCAGTATTACTTAACTGTTTTTTTATATAAAAGACTAGACGAAGATGACGAGTGCAGATAGAAAGGCGAAAGTAGGCGTAGAACAATGGTCAATTCGAACAGATTTCTGCGAAACAGGAAAGAACATTAAAGCATATGATATAACGATTGCACGCGTTTCTCCTAAGACGTCAGAGCTCCCGGTAAACAATGCCCATGAGAGCGCACATCTTGGGAGAACGTGCTCAGGAACCAGCTGGAGCTAGGAGAATATGCCTCTTAAGAAACTCGACTCAGGAGAGTGTCGGTCTTGGGCGCCAATTCCCAGGGCTGACTGACTCCTGAGAGTAACCTTTGCGGAGGCTCAATCGTAAATGCGTGGAAGCGAGTATCATATGGTATAATATTTGTGGAAGTAATTCTGAGCTTTTACTGCTGCACGCATGTCGGCTGTCTACTTCACCTCTTCCAGAATTCTGTAGTGGCACCTGGAAGAAAGTTCTCCCGGGAGAGTTCTCTTAGGAACGAACCCTTAGGCTATGTACATAGCAAGGGAGCCTGTGGTTACCAACAATGAGGGCAGGAGATTCGCCTATCTGCAACGGTAGATCAACTGGCGATCATATCAAGCGGACTTTGCACTGATTATCCGCAAGAAATGAAAGAATTATACATACTTATCGCGAATCCGAACCTCATATTATCTAGATTGCATGTATGAACCTAAGCTAAGTCGAGATCTTCTCTCGCAAGACCGTCATGAACATCATCGTTCGTCTTGTCGTACGAGACATCGTGAAAGTACTAGTTGACATATTGCTGCATTGAGATCATCAAGACATGCAATTCTGCCTCAGTTCAGCCCAGCGTCTGTCTAATATATTAAATAATATGGAAGACTAAATTCGAGAAAATGATACGGTAAGATGATCAATAATACCGTGCCTCATTCCAGCAGCTACAATAGAAGAACGTTGCTTGATTAGTGAGAACACTTGGGCGTTGGTATAGGTCCTAAATGGGAAACGTCGAGGTATTTGCGAATGACGAGATTTTGAAAAAGGGTCGGAATCACGTTCGACAACTTGCATTGAACTCTCATTGCAATAGATAGTGCTGACCGATCAACTAAAGACCTTCATAATATCCTTGCTATTTTGATTAAAAGCTCATCGGCCCGCCTCCTGAGTTAAATTCGTTCCCTTGGATCATTTTGCCCCCATTGGTATGAAATGTACCGGCAAAGGTGTTGACTGACTTTGTCGGCCAATATGGCTTCTCTTTTTCACGCACGATGTTCTCGTCTTGCTTGCCCGCCGAAGAACTCTCGTTTCCAAGTCCATGATCAGATTGTCCTTGGATTTTAAGGGATACAGAGGTTGTTAAGGGCAGCTCTTTTTTCGTTTGTTGCTTATAAGACTGAATGAACCTTTGAAGCTCGGAAAGTACGTTTCGATAATCGGGATCTTGATCGCTCAAGAACTTCGTCATATCCGTATGATTCGCGTGGATGCCAATGGATGTATACCTGTCGAGGGAAGCCGAATGTTTTGGCACAATCTTATAAAGGTCAGTTACAAAACATATCCTGATCATTTCAGCTATAGATTACCTCTCCAATAGCCCGGACCGGCAGCTCTTCATAAAAGCATACAATCACAATCTCCCTATCTTTGCTTTGGTCCCGACCTCGTAGCATGGTATGAAAATCTTGCCGCATTCTTGCCATGACCTCAGATTTCTGCTGCAGGATTTTCAAAGTTTCATGATTGACTCGGCGAAAATACTGAAGGAAGTTGCTGCCGATAACCGCCAATTCTGCAAGACCTGAGCCACAGTGTGGAGTTCCCATAAAGAGAATGCCTTTTGTATGTTCAAAGATATGCTGAGTATGTTGGTCGGCACTACCCCTCGATTTCAACAATGCCTATCGTATCTCAGAGCTAGTCCTCGAGCCAAAGATATTTAATCTTACGTCTTGACAGACAATCCCGCCCATACTATGCGCAACGAACGCTAGTGGTCTCGTGCTCTATAAAAAGGGGATCATATCAGTTGAGCAACCCACGTAATGATTCTTGAACCAACAGTATTTGTGCTATCTCTCAGATTGGCGAGTGACGACAAGAACTTTTGACTGTGGTCGCCAACCGTGTTTTGCGATGCCATCGACCAAAAGTTAACCACGTCCGCATCGTACCCGTATGTAATAATTCTGGCCTCGGGAAGATCATTGACGAGAAACAATTCTGGCCAGCAGGCTGCAGCGCCCTTTGCAGTCCACGTTGACTCTCTGTCGCCCGTAAGGCCATGGATGAATATTATGCTAGGGCCCGTGATCAGTTCTCAAAAGCAGAACGCGATTGATACATCTTCACTCAATCATCGCGTTGACTCGGCAGGGGTTCACCACTCGCAGGCCCAAATTTGACGTAGGCGCGGGCCGACCGGTCTTCGCTAGACCTTCACCTGTGTTTTGAGGCTCAACGTTGCTCTTCTGGGACCGCGATCGGTGGATGATGGCGTTCATGACGGTCTTGCGAGAGAAGTTGCGTGGCTTGGTGGTACGACAAGGAAGTATTATGGTCACACCAACAAGGAACAAAGAACGAAGCAATTCAGTGGGTAGTAGAAGAGTGTCAATTCCTAAAGGATCAACTACCGCCCTCGAACAAAGGACTGCAGGATCAGCCTTGCGATGAGCCGAGGCATCCAATCACACAGCGTGCCTTTATCTCGAACCATCAGGACGAGGCTCGGCTGCCATAGATTCACCTACAAGAGCACGACCATCATGAGGACGTTACATGCACGATAGACATGCGAGCCGACAGTACGCAGGCAGAGACAGGATTTGGGGGACGGTTCAACAGCGATGGAGGTCCGCAGTTCATGGGCAACAGCTTCAACACCAATGGTGCACCGATCTACTTCGATTCCAGGTCTGGTGCGTTCAGATCATGGAGCCTTTTGTGTACTGGGAATGCCACTGACGAAATGCAGACAACAGGCTTCCTGCGAGTGTCTGCGAGTTGCCTGACTATATCCTCTCCTCTTATTTCACGGGCCGAGGCGATGAGCTGCAGCAGATCGATCACGCGTTCAGTGCATCCTCCGATGGCCTCCCAGCCCGCTGCATCATACATGGCATGCCAGGGGTAGGAAAGACACAGCTGGCTTTGCAATATGCGATTCTTGCCTCTGGAAGAAGCCACTATACGTATACATTTTGGGTGTCTGCAGGGTCGGTTGAGAAGTTGGCTCGGGACTTCTCCAAATTGGTGGATCTTCTCCGTCTCCCTGAGCGGTACGCTTCGGATCAGGTCACAAAATTGACCGTGGCGCGAGCGTGGCTAGAAGATCCGACAGCTGCGAAGAAGTGGCTTCTCGTTCTGGACAATGTGACCCAAGAGACCACCACGATGATTCTTGACGAGATTCTTCCTCGACGAAACAGCGGAGGTAGGCTTCTATTCACCACTCGGACCGCCACAATCGCGGAATCATGTACTATCCCGGGCAAATCACTCGTGCTTGCTTTACAGCCGCCAGGAATCGACGATGCGGTCGCGATGCTCGCGGCCGGGGCTGAAATGGGTGAAGAAAGTACAGAGGAAGCTAGTAATGCAGATCTTGAGCGTCTCGTGAAGTCGGTGGGAAACCTGCCACTGGCGATCGACCAAGCTGCATCATATATCAAGGGCTACGGGAGCAGCACGAAGGAGCTTCTCAATTTGTATAAGAGCGAAGAAATAATAGAGGTGATTGGAAAGCATGGCAAAGATTCGGGAGTGAGGACCGGCTGACCAGGATCCAGTTCCTTTCGTGGGAGAACGACCTATCCCGTCATGAAGAGAAATCGGTCGTGGCTACGTTCATGCCGGCTCTTAACCGAATCTCACAGACGACACCAGATGCGTTGACCCTTCTTCGGATCCTTTCCTTCTGTGACCCCGAAAACATCCCAGTCAGTATCCTCAAACAGGGATGTGGCGCCCTGTACCAGGGGGACAGGCGTGACAGACCCATAGCGTCAGCAGTCAACGAGCTTGGGGCGGTAATCGGGTTGTTTCAGTCTTCAACACGTCTTTCCAAAGCCATCCAAGAGATCAGACGTCTGTCTTTGGCGGTCTTCACGCTGGAGGGATCCGAGGGCATGGTACGGATCCATGACCTCGTCCAGCTTCTGCTTCGGTCGAAGCTGATCGCCGCTGCGGAACGGGAGCAGTGGCTTGAGATGGTCATATGCATTGTTTGCAAGGCTTTCGACGAGATTGGTGACCGCAGATCTCCACGAAATTGGAGTCGATGTGGTCAGTTTATCAGCCACATTGAATTCATGAAGGGCTTCGCAGAACAGTACGGGCTCCACAGTGCTACGTTGCTGGATGCGAGTACATGGGCGGCGATATACTTCGACGAATGTGGGCTCTATCAGAAAGCGGCAAGTATGCACGCACAAACATGGGACCAGAAAAAAGCTGTTTTAGGCGAGGAGCATCCAGACACGCTGAACAGCATGGCTAACCTGGCCTCGACATACCGGAACCAAGGACGCTGGAAGGAAGCTGAGGAGCTGGAGGTAGGAGTGATGGAGACAACGAAGAGGGTGCTGGGTGAGGAGCACCCAGACACGCTGATCAGCATGGCCAATCTGGCCGCGACATACCGGAATCAAGGACGCTGGAAGGAAGCTGAGAAGCTGGAGGTAGGAGTGATGAAGACAAGGAAGAGGATGCTGGGCGAGGAGCATCCACACACGCTGATCAGCATGGCCAATCTGGCCTCGACATATCGGAACCAAGGACGCTGGAAGGAAGCTGAGGAGCTGGAGATGGAAGTGATGAAGACAACGAAGAGGGTGCTGGGCGAGGAGCATCCACACACGCTGAGCAGCATGGCCAATCTGGCCTCGACATACCGGAACCAAGGACGCTGGAAGGAAGCTGAGGAGCTGGACGTGGGAGTGATGAAGACAAGAAAGAGGGTGCTGGGTGAGGAGCATCCACGCACGCTGACCAGCATGGCCAATCTGGCCTTCACCTGGAAAGCGCAAGGCCGGAATGCAAAGGCCATCAAGCTGATGAAAGAATGTATACATCTACGAAGCCGGATCTTAGATGTCGATCATCCTCACACGTTATCTTCCTCTGCAGCACTTACTGGGTGGCAGAATTAGCATCTCAAGTTTGGTTCCTCTGCTTTTGAAGAAAATGATAGAGAATACTGTGGTTGGGGGAGTAACCTGCAACTGGCTCAAGGAAAGAGGTCTTGCCTGTCCCAACAGATCACCTCTGCGAGATAGCAAAGCCCGGGTATGAACCTGAATAAGCAAGATAGTTTCAATCATAAGTCGACGGAAGGTTCTTAGATGGGCTCATATGTGGCATCATGAGATTCATGTGATAAAAATTCTCTTTCATTATCTGTTAACATATTCCCTATGTGGTATCATCAGATTCGTGTGATAAGATTCTCTTTTATTATCTCGCTAATACATTTTCTATTGCTGAGTACGTATAAAGCCAGGTTCAGTACACTTCGTCCTTCAAGGTCTTTCTTGTAGGCAGACACCTGGGTCTCAGTGCTTCCGACATTGTCTATTCGTCTGTACTAGATTTCAACCTAAATCTAACTTGTGATTGCTTCTCATCCCTGAGGACTGTTCATGATGCAGTGAACGACATGCAATTTCGACTCGAATACCGGGTTCAGAATCTGAGTATTTGCTAGAAGTGCTTAGAGCCGCTAGATCAGGCCTCAATCTTAGTCAGAACCACGCAACATTAGACGATTGTTATGATCTCGAGGTTGCTAGAGATAAGCCGAGCAAGTGCATGCAAGACGACCACTAACGATTCAGCTGATTGTCGTGAGTCAAGAATTGGAAGAATTACCTTTAGCTCGTATCTATCTGAAAGTGAAAGAAAAATAGGGCTAGATCGGTATATCTGACTTAATCTGAATCATAGAACGAAGTCATCATATTTAGAAGTGATTGCGAGAACACTGAAGGCACTGTTGAAAGTTATATGAATTGATTCTCAAGGAAATATGCAGAATGTCAAACAAGTCATGCAAGCCTTTGATTTGGTATATAAGGGGAAATGAATCTCTGAAGATGAGAACATCACTTGAGCACGATTTCGAGCTGTCTCTCTTATCAGCCTCTTCGCAAGCGATCAGCTAGACACACATATACGTAGAGAGCGCTTCTGAGATTAGTGGCTGATTTGCCGAACCATAGACCTTATTGAGTTGAAAATTACGTTCAGCCGTTCTAGATGTGAGATTCGATAACTGTCAATTGAAGTTGGAAGAACAGTCAAAGTAGGGCAAGTTTCAGACTAATAGTAAATGCATAGATATAAGAAACATAAAATAAATGATTGTAGAAAACAACTTATCAACGCAGTTGTATGCTCTTAAAAATCTTTCTGAATGTAAATCAGTACTTATGACCTTACCGCTCAGACCGTTCCTTCTAGCTATTCGTCCCTCACTAGTCTCTTTCGATCAACTGGTTCTTCAACGTATCGTCGTGAGATTCATGTCTTTCAATTCCTTTATACAAAGGACCTCGTGTGATGACAATACTCTGAGCTTGCCGCCTCGATACTTGCTTCTTCAGCGTCATTTTGAGCCTTGCAATCATTCATCGCTGAGCTAGTCCGGTGTTTTGCTGGGCTCATCACGACGGAAAAATCATGAGTAATATACATGAATGTTCACGTCTCAGAGCAAGCTTTTACTAGAAGCTAAGAAGAAGCTTGTGAAAAATTCTTTCATGATAAAGTAGGGTATGCTACCTGCTCACTTGCATGAATTTATAGGGCCGCTTTTCTTCGTCAGAGATCTCGATATAAGAAGCTGCCTGTACCTAATGCATCATCGAGGGGTGTCATGTCCCTTGCCGATTGCATTTTCAGCGTAGCAAACATTGGAAAGATTTGTCATGTTCAACATCTGGAAGTTTCTTAGAAAGGTATTTAGTGTGTCAAGGACTTTCAAATACCTTACGTACTATCAGTCTCTTCAATCACTGCCTTACAGTCCAAGCGTGGCGCCGCATCGTGGATTCGCTGAGTTCTGAACGGTATGCCGTACCAGCAAGTTTGTGGCGCCACAGCATCGACCCTCTCCAGGAATTGCTAAAAGTTAACTGCCTGCATACTCTCAAACACACGCTTGCTCGCGCTTATTTATGAGATTTACTCTAAATGAACGCTTAGCTGCGCGACCTGCGTCTATAATTCTTTTATTTGGTGCGTCGATCTCTTCTTGGCGCTCTTCCTGAGAAAATCCCATAGCATCACCATCATCATCTGTTTGACTAATTCTCTCGTGCTGATCAACGATAATGGTAAACTCCATAGTACCTTTCTATAGGCTGTTCACCCATTATCGATATTTTTTCTGATGGCATTCGAATATTGTTTCAGGTAGTGTTTGCGACTATGTGGAGTAAACTCAGAACATTAGGGAAGGCTGAGGGGCCGAGCTACAACGTTTCTTTCGTCATGCGAAGTCAAAAATCCATCAGGCGGAGCTGAACATACTCTATGGACGGATGGGGCGGGGCAGTAGAAGTTGGAGCAACAGGCTGCCCCCAATCAGGGCGAGGACCGCCGAAAGGCTCGAAAAAGGCTTCCATCGTTTGGGCGCGGTCAGAGTCTAGTCCTTAATCCCATCTCGCGTGGTGGTAGCTTCCGCCAATGAGCCGTTTCACTAAGGATGATTTAAAATGCTGGAACTTGCTGCGCTGCGTGGAGGAGGCGGGTTTGCGCTCAGCAGGACGATAAAAGCCAGCAGGACAAGCTCCCACTTCTTGTTACGCAAGAGCGCCGAATCCTCATACGCTCCCTCAGATCCTACTTCTACATACGATAATGTGTTTTATTTTCCCATTGCTCGTCACTTGCCTTCTCGCCCGAGTTCGAGCCTTGAGTCAAGAGCAGACCAATGGCGCCTCGCTATGGGGAACTTTGGGCGCTAGTACCTTTCCTCAGTTTCTTACAAGCAATCCACTCCCTGAAGGGTTTCCTTGGGGGACTAAGACAGCCAACAACTCCAACCCGTACAAGGAAGTTCCTAATACGGGCATAACTCGCCACTACCAATTCGCACTCTCCCGGGCTCAGATAGCCCCAGACGGCTATCTGAAGAACGTGATACTAGTCAACGGACAGTTCCCAGGCCCGGTCGTTGAGGCGAATTGGGGGGACTACATCGAAGGTTAGTCATCTCAAGAAAGCCTGTACAGATAAGACAGAGCTGCCACGACGGCTAAAATCTATTTCCAACTGTAGTACAGGTGACAAACAATATATCTGGTCCTGAGGAAGGTACAACGCTCCATTGGCATGGCCTTCTGCAAACTGCTACACCATGGTATGATGGGACACCAAGTGTCCAGCAGTGCCCAGTGGCTCCAGGTACAACTTTTACGTGAGCATCGCATTCCCCTGCTTTGAGCAAACGCTAAACAGTAGAAGCTATCGCTTCAAAGCGGATTTGTACGGTACTTCATGGTATCATTCCCACTATTCAGCACAGTATGTAGGAGGGCTCCTGGGACCCATGATTATTCACGGACCGATCAACTACGGTTATGATATTGACCTCGGACCTGTCTTACTCTCTGACTGTAGGATTCATAAGTCTAGTTCAGAGTTGCCCACTAACAATGTAGCAGACTTCCATAAGGATTATTTTGAGGTCGTGGAAGCCGGTTGGTTTTTCGAAGACACTATAATGCCCTTGATGTCACACTAACCAATATAGTCGAGGGCACGGATCAAACCAAATGGCGTCAGTACTCGGACAACAATATTATTAATGGCAAGATGAGTTTCAATTGTTCCAGTGTTAATGACGGACGGCCCTGCACGAACAATGCCCCCCTCGCAAAGTTCACGTTCCAGAAAGGAAAGGCGCATAGAATAAGGTTGATCAATGCTGGAGCTGCTGGGCAGCAGTCCTTCTCTATCGACCAGCATGAAATGACTGTGATAGCCAATGACTATGTTCCCATCAAGCCGTATACGACTAAGACTGTCTTCCTAGGGGTAAGAAATCTTTTTCTGCCAAGTAAGTTTTGTTTGGCTCAACAGACATAGGTTGGCCAACGTACCGACGTGGTTGTTCAAGCCAACGGAAATGCGAATGGGGCTTATTGGATGCGCTCCAACATCTCTACGATATGCAATCTACCTCTCCAACCTCAAGCATTGGCCGAGATTTACTATCAGAAAGCCGATACTACCACACAGCCGACCACCGAACCATGGCCCTCCATTGACAACGGCAAATGCAACAATGATGATCTATCCCTCACCACTCCGTACTATTCTATCACTCCCAACCCTGATCCGGCCAAGACGTTCGAGGTCATCGTCGATGAAAAGGTAAACGCAACAGGCCATCTCGAATGGCGTCTCAATCAGCAAGCATTCCGAGGAAATTACAACAAACCTCTACTTCTCCTGGCGCAAGAAAAGAATCAAACATACGAGCCAGAGTGGAACGTTGTACATCCGGGAGACAGCAAGACGGTTCGGCTGATAATCAATAATAACTCTACCATTTCGCATGTAAGCATCACCGGTTTACCTTCATGTCCTTCCTATGTAGATGATATCAGCGATGACTCACAACTCAGCCTATGCACCTCCACGGCCACAACATGTACATTTTACACGAGGGTGACGGCTATTGGGATGGCCAATCTATCACGAATCCGGACAATCCGCAACGCCGCGACGTTCAGATGCTGCGGCCAGGGGGACATATCGTAGCTCAGTATGATGCGGACAACCCAGGAGTATGGCCCTTCCACTGCCATATTGCATGGCATCTTTCGCTGGTATGTTCCTACCCCAGGACGTAGACCAATGGGAGTGAGGGCTGATGATCATCTACAGGGCCTTTACATGAATATTCTTGAGCGTCCGGACGATATCACCTCGATGTCCATTCCGGATGTGGTGCAAGAGACATGTAAGGGATGGGATGCGTATAGCAACCAAGTAGTGGTTGACCAGATAGATTCGGGCCTAAAGGAGTGAAAACCCCGAGTGGAAAGGTACTAGCTTCCTACCTATACAAGGTAGTGGAGACTAGAGTAACGGCTCTACCGCTAGAAATTTAAGAAATTTTTGATGACTGCCCTCTTAGACCCTAGGTTGGTCCTCCAGGTTCGTAGATAAAAGCAAAAAATCAGATCGGCAGGTCTCTCTGGCCGGCAGCTGCGTATGCAGCCAAATTGACTTTAGTGCAGACTGCGCTGCCAGTCAGCTGTCAGGAATGTACTGAGGCGCAGAGTGTCGCAGTCAGATACATATCAGCCATGCATCCACCTACTCCGTACAGATTACGGCACATGCAAGATGGGCGGATAGCAGAAAAGCAGATAGGTTAGGAATCTCCCGGCAGCCTTGCCATCCTTCTATGCGGCAAGTCATCATGGATGTACGTTGAACACGCACAGCTTGAACGAGGTGTGGACCACAGAATCCTGCCAAGGTCTAGATGTGCGCCGTGCCACTTTTTCTCTTGGCAATTGGCTGATACTGCAATCAGCTAATGCGCGAAAAAGAAGGGGTTACTGCAGGTGCTGTGCCTCCATGGTTATCGTAAGGTAGGTACGGAGTACTCTTGTCATATCCTCGTAGCTCGTTTGCAGGTAAATGGTTTCAGAAAGCGTGTGTGCCTGGATGACTCACATGGGCGTTCGAGAGCGAGGGGTTGGCGGGATAGAGAGGTTTTGTGTGCAGCATGCTGCATGCAGGACTAGGTACTTTATGCAGGATTGGAGGAGGAAATCCGCGGGCTGCGCTACGGAATACGCCAGCCTGGTAAGGTACCTATGACCAGCGCCGTGGGCTCCTTGAATCAGTAGTAAGGTTCGGATAGGACATGTTGCTCCTTGTCCTTCTAACCGCCATTCGTTGAAACGCTGTGGTACAACTTTACTTTCTGGCCTGGCTAACTCGCTAATGAGATGTGGCTAAGGTGCTAAGATGCCGTACTTCGAACTCTGTACTGGACTAACCGTATTTTGATTGGAGAACATACCTACCGTACTCGTAGGGTTACACGGGGTTTCCGCGGTTTCCGCGCAAAATGGGTTTCCGCGCACGCTAACTATGACGAATTATCTTAGTGCCCTTTTTAGCCCGCTAAACCCGATACTATCTGTAACTAACCTTTCCAGGTTAGAGTGCGCGGAAACCCTGTGCATACGAGCAGGTACTGTAATTTACTTCAGATGATTTTAGGGCGACAGAATAATAATTACAACTGAATAGCTTGGCGTGCTTGGCAATCCAAGATTATTCGGTGTCGTCCTAGAACTCTACATTACCTTGCCTTGTCCACCTTTCAACAGAGCCGCATTTCTCTTTTCGCCTCAGATGGCGTGCCCCTGTCACGTAATCTTTGAAGGACACAGACGCAACGGCCTGCCTTACTCCGTACTACGGAGAGAGGCCGCATATTGCAAGGTCTGTTACAGGACTGCAGCAGACTCGATGAGATGAGGGTTCATGCAACTTGTGCGTCGCGAAATCTTTCAAGTTGTGTGTAATGGTCGAAACTCAGCCGACTGACAAGTTCAACGGCCAATCAGCTACGTCTCTGGGTCTTATCTCTTACGGACTACGCCTCGCAAGTACATTCTCACCCACCTTCTTTCACCTCTTTTGTGTCCTCATTCACCCCTCGTCTGGTGCAGACGGGGTTTGAGCGTGAGTATTGGTTGGCTGGATCCATTCTGTACCGCCCTCATCAGTCAGATGGGTCAGTTTGATGGTGGTGCAGCAAACGGTAAACTCGGCTAAATAGGCCTGGCCTCTGCCAATCAATCGACTCATGAGTATTCGACGCATGCACGGCTGACCTCTCAATACTCCTTCTTGTTCTTTCATCCTTGCAAAGGAACTTCATCGTATTAAACGGTGCTCAGCTGATCCGCCACTTCAACTTTCCATGCGTGAGCCTCATTGCTTCGAAACATGGAAGTCCACTACCGGGGATTTTGGTCGCCCTGCGGCGTAGAGCTAATACTCCGAAGGGGACTGCGAGTCGCGCACTTATAGAATCCCTCATGCTTGTCTGATCTCTAGTGCGGCATCTGTTGCCATTCGATCTACATGCGCCCTTTCAATTATCCACAATGCCTCATCATAAGTTGCTGCCGGCGCCGGGATATACATATGAAGGCATACATGGAGCATCCAATGGCCCACAAATGCTGGTCGCAACTGGCATCACCCTCGGTTTTGCCGTCATAGCAGTAACACTTCGTATGGTCGTCAGATGGTTTATTGTGCCTCCTACGAGCAAGGAAGACTATTTTGCCATTGCGAGCTTGGTCCTTGCGATTGCACGGACGATCCTGCTCATTCTGCGTAAGTATTGAGGAAGACTACATTTGGGCCGCCATTGACCTTGTAGCAGTCACGAAGTATCATCAATTTGGGCAACATATATGGGACATCCTAACACCGAATTTCAATTACGTGTACACGGTAAATCTTGTTCCCTTTTTGGGCATAGGAAGGGTGAATAATATCCGATCCAGTGGGCCAAAGGAGCAACAATAATCTATCTAATAGCCATGGCCTGTGCTAAAGCCTCTATGCTCCTCTTCTACACCCGGTTGTTCGGGATCAGCAGGCCATTTCGATACACATGTTATACTTTGATGGCCCTTGTTACGGGATACTGCACGGCCATGATTCTCGCCAACATCTTTCAGTGCCGCCCCATCCATGCCGGCTGGGATTTCTTCTATCCGGGGCATTGTGCTTCGCTGCAAAATATCACTGTTGCTACCGGCGTGCTTAATATCCTGAGTGACGTTGCTATCGTTATAGTACCGATTCCAGTGGTACTGAAACTACAGCTACGACCTGCGAAAATGTTTGGGTTGCTTGCTATCTTCTCAAGTGGAGTCTTGTAAGGATGACCTCTTTCGCGGCTGGATCTCCGCTTGGCTGATAAAATATAGCGTTGTGGCCGTGGCTATTGTACGTGAGGTTGAGGTAGTGAGGGCTCCGAGCTTATACGATGTCACATGGTCAGATGCGACAAGAACACTGTGGCTGTAAGAAACCGATACGCTCTTGTTATTGACAGCTTCTCTTCTAACGCCATACAGATCTGTCGAATTACATGTTGGGATCATTTGCACATGCCTCCCAGTGCTATCGCCGCTCGGCAAAAGAGTTCCCGGGGCAGACTATTTCAGAGGCCGATATGCTTCAGCGGTGAGCTTGATCCGTGGGAGTCGAACTCGAAGAAAGAGCCGTGGGAGTCGGTCAACGAGCCAAAACGCCCAGCAAGAGTACGAGGACGGAACTTATATTGAATTAGAAGAGCCTGGTCTTGAGAAGTTTCGAGAACTGGATCCAATCTCCCAAGCCACGAGATATGGCCAGTAGTATATAAGTAGCGTGAGCATCGAGGAGGCGGAGTGAATGTTCAAATAGTTGCCTTTTTTGATCCCATAAACATCTGGTTCAGATTCACACCTCGGACATGTACTTTAATGGTGAAACCTATATCTGTTAATTTCGCTCGGTTGCTGCCTGCTGAGGGGACGGCAAAGCATCAGACGGCGGAATTCCCTCCGGTTCGTCACATTCTTTTAAATACATACGACTGCCATGTCTCGACCAGGACTTGCATTGTTCATCATCACTCTACCTCCATCACCCTCCCCTTGCCCAGCAACATATAGAACCTTTAACCAAGTCGAATGATATTCTTTACCCTTAAAATATATGCCGCAAATTCTCTTATGAGACATCTAATTCGCACTTGACCTCTTCTTCACATTCACAAAGCGACAATGGCATCAACCTCATATTACGCCCCTTCACCACAAAACGTTGAATCCAGTCCCCACTCCTCCTACATCCCTCGAGGCATAGCCACGGCCTCCCTCAAATTCTACGCACCTCCAGCCAATGGCTCGAAGCCATTCAACTACCCCGGTGAGATCGAGCCTCCCGAAGGCCTGCCCAAGCGGAACTTCGGCGATGCAGACATCCCCGTCACAATCACCGATATCCGGGGTCAAGAATCTCTGTACAACCTTGACGACAACGCATTCACAACCTTAAAGACCAGTCCTTCCATCGAGAAAGACTTCGCCTCGGAGGAGTCGATCAAAGCGAACTACTATCCGGAAGTCGAACGACTTCTCCTGCAACACATCCCGGGCGCGAAACGTGTGTTTATCTTCGACAACACTCTTCGCCGCGTAGGCGGAAACCGACCGCCCGTCCTGCGCGTCCATATCGACCAAACGCCAGCCGCAGCGATCAGCCGCGTGCGGTCCCTTCTCCCTGACGAAGCCTCAACGCTTCTTCAAAGCCGCGTCCGCATCATCAACGTCTGGCGCACTCTGAATGGACCCGTGCAATGCTCGCCTTTCGCGTTCGCCGACTCCAAGACGGTGAGAGATGAGGCTCTGGTTGCGGTCGAACACCGGTATCAGGATCGGACCGGCGAGACGATTTCGGTGGCGCACATGGATGAGCGGTGGTATTACTGGTCGGGCATCGATGATGATGAGAGGATTTTGTTGGAGTGTTTTGACAGTGAGAATGGAGGGAGGGTGCCGCATACGGCGTTTGTGGACCCGAGGAGTCCGGTCGGCGGGAGGCAGAGGGAGAGTATTGAGGTCAGGGCTTTGGTGTTTGGATGAGAAGTGACTGATGTACTCGTATTTGCCCTTGCGCAAGTGGGTATATCCATCGCATCGAGGGGTGAGCACGAGTAATGGCAACGGATTTACGAAGCGATCGACATGAAGAATATGACTTTCATTGAAATGGTTTTTGAGGATTTGCGGCTTTAGCAGCAGTAGCAGAGCCGAGTCTTTGGTTCTGAGTCGACCATAATGTAAGCATGGTTTGCAGGTGAATGTGTCAGAAAATAGATATCCATTCATAGAAAACGCTCACATGGCTCGTCTGACGCACGTTGGGAAGCAAGAAATTCAAGATCCACTTTGCTTTCTTTATCTCTTCACTCGAAGAGTCAACCTCATACTAAAAGGCAAAAAATTTGACTACTGTAAGAATCCCAGGCCTACGACTCTGCCGTCAGCAACCCCGTCTCTCACATCACGACGGATAGATAATCTCACCCGTCGACATTTCGGGAAGGCGACTCGCATAGGTAATTGATGTTGCTAAAAAAGCTCTCAGCAAACATTGTGGGCTGATTTCTAACTCGAGGCTAGCCTCGAGTCACATTAGAATCTTTGAGCGAACTCATCACTCTACCTACTCGCCTACCTACATGTTCAGCTACCAACTCAGCTATCTACTTGTTCGCCTACTCATCAGCTTACTCGCTTCAAAACATGCTTCAAAACCTGCTTCATGCGACGTGTTCAAACACACGTCATTCGTCTCATGATCTACTTCATGATCTACTTCATAGTATGCTTTGAACATGCTTCATAGCATATGCTAACTAACTCAATAAAAAGCATTCTTCATGACTTGATATTGAACTCTCTATCGAACTCTCTATCAAACGCTTTATCAAATTTCCTATCAAACGCTCTACGAAGTATCGACGAATTCTTTATCAAACTCTCTATCAAAATCTCTACGTGCTTCAAATTACACGTCGATCAAGCGCATAACATGCATCAAACAATGCTTCAAACAATTCTTTCTACATGACTCTCTTCATAGTTTTCTTCATGATTTTCTTCATGACTTTCTTCATGATTTTCTATTGAACACTTTTCATGATTTTCTTCATGACTTTCTTCATGATTTTCTACCAAATATTCTTCATAGCTTTCTTCATGACTTTCTTCATGATTCTCTACTAAGCACTCTACATAGTCAATGATTCATTTAAATAAATGATTAAATAACTAGTTAAATAATTAATTAACTGATTTATTTAAAGATTTATTTAATAATTTAATGATTAACAACAAGATTCATCGATATGTGATGTTGACTATGAATCTTTTGATTCTATTCTGTGTTTGAATAGAAGTTAGAAAAGTCAAGAGATCTCAATTCAACGCAGTTCAAATGATGTTAAAACATTACATGATCAGAAAAGTCATCATGCAGAGTTTTCACTCATGCAACAACATCTTTCTCTAACAGTCATAATCAATCTATGAAGAAGATTAATGACATGTTGATGTCAGTAAGAGATGAAAAGATACTACTAGTGAAAAAGACAACTCAGATGAAGAGTCTGCAAATTATGATTACAAGTGATCAAAGAATTTGCAACTCATCAACTGCGTCAATATCAAAATGTTTTCATCACATTAACAGTATCATTGAGTAATTAATAAAAAGATATCAGATAGAATAATCATTTCAGATGATAAGTTTGAAAGTCGTGATTACAATGCTTAAAGAAGTAATGATTCATTGATCATGCTGATATATTGAAAGAGTTTGAACTCATCTTCTTTACTTGATATCAAATCATACATCTATCTACGTGAAAAATTGAGAGTTCATGAGAATGATCAGAACGCATTCTTTACTATTGATTAAAATCATGCATTGAATGATTGCAATTGCACATTTATACTAACAATTCATTCAACATTTACGTGACATAAGTCAAATTAAAAAAAGAAAAGAATTACTTAATACAATCATATTTTATTTTCTCATTATGTGCATCTTTCTTTCATCACATATTTCTCTGCTCAATGAATGATAATCATTGAGTAAAAGAACACAGCTTTACATACGTTACAATCATGAGCATCATGAATGCAAAGAAAACATCTTTCATCTTTGAATCAAGAATTGAATTGAAACATCATTATAAAGAA